>Ga0114976_10001401_pt1 | contig 15094 bp, 12 predicted proteins | sample S_130805_EF_Meta_FD_87319 | JGI IMG/M metagenome (GOLD analysis project Ga0114976, IMG submission 87319) | Freshwater microbial communities from Lake Simoncouche, Canada to study carbon cycling - S_130805_EF_MetaG | ecosystem: Environmental > Aquatic > Freshwater > Lake | place: Lake...
AGAATTACAGAACGTGGTGGTGTATTGGGAGCAATGGAAACCATGTACCAACGTGGTAAAATTCAAGAAGAGAGTTTGTATTATGAAACCTTAAAACATACCGGTGAATATCCAATTATTGGGGTAAATACATTCTTGAATAGCAAAGGATCTCCTACGTTGGTTCCCGGTGAAGTTATCAGAAGTACGGAGGAGGAAAAGCAATTCCAAATTGAAACCATTGAAACATTGCACAAATTGCATGGTGATGTTGCCGTTGATTTGCTAAATCAATTGCGAGTTTCTGCTGTTGAAAATAAGAATTTGTTTGCAGAATTAATGGAGGTTTGTAAAGTAAGTTCTTTGGGACAAATTACAGAATCTCTATTTGAAGTTGGTGGTCAGTACCGCAGAAATATGTAATGGAATTATTTTTTTGTTAGATTTATTTTTCTTTTTATGATTCCAAAACAAACGAAGTCATGGTGAGTGATCCCATAATTGCTTTGTCGTTGAACCATTGGATATTTTCTTTTTCAGATTTTACTCCCAAAGTATAAAGCAAAGGCAAATAGTGTTCTGGAGTTGGGATAGCCAAATTCCAAGCGGGACCTTGTTTGCTGTAGTTCGTTAAAATATCTAGATTGTGGTTTGTAATGGCGCTTTTCATTTCGGTGTTTGCTTGAATGGCCCAATCGTAACCATATTCTGGCAAGCTCATTTTGTCCCATGCCACCCGTCCTAAGTTGTGAACCATGTTGCCGCTGCCTATAATTAGCACACCTTTTTTTCGGAGGGACATTAGTGTTTTTGACATTTCAAAATGTTGCTGCGGTGTTTTGTTTACATCGAGCGATAATTGAAGCACTGGGATATCGGCCTTGGGATACATGGTTGTTAAAATGCTCCAACAGCCATGATCTAATCCCCAATGTTGATCGAGTACAATAGACGGATTTTCTTCGTGGGTTTTATTGGCAAAGGTTGATGATCCTGGAGCAGGGTATTCAACATCAAATAAGGCTTGTGGAAATCCCCCAAAATCATGAATGGTTTTGGGTTTGTCCATCGCGGTTATTTGTGTGCCATAGGTTTCCCAATGGGCACTAATACAAAGGATAATTGTAGGTTTGGGCAATGTTTGGCCTAGTTGGGCCCATTTTTGAGAAAATTCATTTTTCTCAATGGCATTCATTGGGCTTCCATGTCCCACAAAAAGGGCTGGCATAGTGTGCTCAGTATCAGGTAAATTTAGTAGTGATTGCATGGATGAGTTGTTTTGGATTTTCCATAATGCGGTAAGAATTGCTGCATGCGATATGAATTCTTTGCGATTCATTTGTTTAAACAAATGTAATGAAATTTTTCAATATTGCTTGAGAATGATATCCATATTTTGTTTTATAATGAATAGGTTGTTTTCATATTCAATTTTGTAATTGTTAGAAATCCATGTGCCTAAAATACTGTTGGAAGCAGTTTTATGAAACAATAAGGGTTCTTTATTGGGCATAAATAATTCTGCTCTCAAAGAATCAGAACTAAATATAATAAAGCTTTGAAAAACAGCATTCGATTGTGTCTCTGAAGTATTCAGAATTCCATTTTCAACGGGAAGCAGTTTAATTCCTTCGTTAAAAAGTTGCAGACAACGCCCTTGAACCTGAGACCAAGTGTAACCCGCTGATCTGATGCAACCGTGCACATCTCTGTCGTTGCCCACAATTGTTGGGTCTGTTGGAACATTTATTTCTGGCTCACCCATAGCCACATCGGCTTCATCAACTGTTATCACTCTGGTTGTTTTCGAAGTTGTTTGGAATGTTCCACAACCATAATTAAATATTGATATAATCAGTGTTGCAAATAGTATGGATGGCATTTTTTTCATGCTGCAATTTAATCATATCCCTCAAGAAAATTTAATTTAATAAATGTGAATGAATTGTAATTGCCGAAAATCAAGGCGAATAACTTGTGTGTAAACCATGCGTTTTAATTGTTAGTTTCGCTTTTTTATGGACAAATTTATTGCGGAACAAATTGGAATAAAGCCTTGGCAAGTAGCGGCTGTTTTAAAATTAATGGAAGAAGGTGGAACCATTCCATTTATTGCCCGTTATCGAAAAGAAAAAACTGGCAATTTAGACGAGGTTGAAATTTCCAAAATTAAAGATGAGTTTGATCGAATTGAAGCGTTAAATAAACGTAGGGAATATATTTTAGAGCAAATAAATGAGCAAGGGAAACTCACCCCTGAGTTGGAAAAGGCAATCAAAGAAGCGCTTGATATCAATACACTTGAAGATTTGTATTTGCCATATAAGACAAGGCGTAAAACAAAAGCCGATATAGCTAAGGAAAAAGGCTTGGAGCCGCTAGCCAAAATTATATTTGAACAAAAAGATATGAGGGCGCTAAATAATATTCCTCAATATTTAAATGAAAATGTAAAAAACAAGGAAGAGGCACTTCAAGGTGCCAGAGATATCATGGCAGAATGGATCAATGAAGATGTTCCATTAAGAGGCAAGATGCGTGAATTGTTTGAGAAAGACGGAGTTATTTCGAGTAAGCCAGCGAGAGGGAAGAAAGACCTTGAGGAAGCTCAGAAATTCAGAGATTACTTTGAACACAATGAAATGATTACCAAATGTCCCTCACACCGCTTTTTGGCTATGATGCGCGGTGCAGAATTGGGTTATTTGAAATTGGCGGTGTCTCCAGAAGAAGAGAGGGCGTATTATATTTTAATGAAACATTGCTTGAAAGGGTATAGCGATTTAACGGATCAAGTAAGGAAAGCAATGGATGATTCTTACATTAGACTGTTGCAGCCGAGTTTGGAAAATGAATCTTTGGCCATGGCAAAATTACGTGCCGATGAAGAAGCAATAAGCGTCTTCGCAATGAATGCTTCTCAATTGTTGTTGGCTTCTCCTGTTGGGCAAAAAAGGGTTTTGGCATTAGACCCAGGTTTTAGATCGGGCTGTAAAGTGGTTTGTTTGTCGAATACAGGCGAGTTGCTTCATAAAAGTGCAATTTTCCCTCATGAACCACAAAATGAAATTGGAAAATCTGTGGCTGCAATTTTAGAATTGGTAAAACTTTATGAAATAGAAGTTTTTGCAGTTGGAAACGGAACAGCGGGACGTGAAACGTATTCGTTTTTGAAAGAAAATGTAAGAACCCAATTGCCAATTTATATGGTCAATGAATCAGGTGCAAGTATTTACAGTGCTTCAGAAATTGCGCGTGAAGAATTTCCGAAAGAAGATGTAACAGTGAGAGGAGCAATTAGCATAGGCCGTAGGTTGATGGATCCGTTGGCGGAATTGGTGAAAATTGATCCCAAAAGTATAGGAGTAGGACAATATCAGCACGACGTAAATCAACACTTATTGCAAAAACGATTGGTGAGCGTGGTTGAAAGTTCGGTGAATAAAGTAGGAATAAACCTAAATACTGCCAGTAAACATTTATTAAGTTATGTGAGCGGATTGGGTCCTTCATTGGCCAAAAATATTGTGGAATATCGCGAAAAAATTGGGGAATTTACTTCGAGAGAGCAATTGAAAGCGGTTCCACGATTGGGGGAAAAGGCTTTTGAGCAATGTGCTGGATTTTTAAGAATTAGGAATGCAAAAAATCCACTAGACAACTCTGGAGTTCATCCGGAAAGATATAAAGTGGTAGAAAAAATGGCAAAAACCACCGGGGTTGGTGTTGCAGAATTAATTGGTAATCATTCTAAAATTGCGGCCATTCAATTGGGTTCATTTGTTGATGATTCCCAAGGATTGGGATTGCCAACCCTTGAAGATATTGTGAAAGAACTTCAAAAGCCAGGATTAGATCCAAGGGGGATGGCCGAGGAGGTAACTTTTGCAGATACAGTAAGAAGCATCAATGATTTGGATATTGGATTAGAATTAAACGGAATTGTTACCAATATTACCAATTTTGGAGCCTTTGTAGATATTGGAGTGAAACAAGATGGATTGGTGCATATTAGTCAGGTTTCTGATAAATTCATCAAACATCCTTCAGAAGTATTGTCACTTGGACAACAGGTAAAAGTGAGGGTAATGGATTTAGATATTCCTAGGAAAAGAATCAATTTAACAATGAAGTTTCGCTCTTAAGGGAAAACCCTTTTTGCGTATCTTTGTAATATTATTATGGCGAACGAAAAACAACGCGGTCAGAGAGTGCTTAAAGCACCAACAGGAAATAAATTAAATTGTAAAGGTTGGGTTCAAGAGGCTGCATATAGAATGTTGCATAACAATTTGGATCCAGATGTTGCAGAACGTCCTGAAGATTTAATTGTATACGGTGGTTTAGGAAAAGCGGCCCGAAATTGGGAAGCATTTGACCAAATTTGTGATGCGTTGTTGGATTTGAACGACGATGAAACCTTAATGGTTCAAAGCGGTAAGCCAGTGGCAATTTTGCCTACGCACAAAGATGCTCCAAGAGTTTTAATTTCTAATAGCCAATTGGTGCCTAAATGGGCTACTTGGGAGCACTTTAGAGAATTAGAAGCCAAGGGGTTGATGATGTACGGCCAAATGACAGCTGGTAGTTGGATTTATATTGGTTCTCAAGGTATTGTTCAAGGTACTTATGAAACCTATGCAGAAGCAGCACGTCAGCATTTTGGAGGGACATTGAAAGGTACAATCAATGTAACGGCAGGATTAGGCGGTATGGGTGGCGCACAGCCATTGGCCATTACGATGAATGAAGGGGTTGCCTTGGTTGCTGAAGTAGAAGAATGGAGAATTAGAAAGCGTTTAGAAACCCGTTACTTAGATGTAATGAGCCGCGATATTGATGAGGCAATTGATATGGCCGTTAGAGCCAAAGAAAATGGCGATGCTGTTTCAATTGGTGTTTTATGTAATGCTGTTGATTTATTACAGCGATTAATTGAAAGGCAGATTGTTCCAGATACATTAACAGATCAAACCAGTGCCCACGATCCTTTGATTGGATATTATCCAATGGATATGGATGTGGAAGCTGCTGATAGATTAAGAAGGGATAATCCGGATAAATATACAGAATTAAGTTACGTAACCATTCACAAACATGTTGGATTGATGTTAGAACTTCAAAAAATGGGTGCAGTTACCTTTGATTATGGAAACAACATTCGTGGAAGGGCTTTGGAACATGGATTGAAAAATGCATTTGATTTCCCAGGTTTCGTGCCTGCTTATATTCGTCCTTTGTTTTGTCAAGGAAAAGGTCCATTCAGATGGGTTGCATTGAGCGGAAATCCTGAAGATATTTATGCAACTGACCGTAAAATTCTTGAGTTGTTTCCTGAAAACGAAAGTTTAAAACGTTGGATGAAAATGGCGGCAGAGAAAATCGAGTTCCAAGGTTTGCCAGCAAGAATTTGTTGGTTAGGACAGGGAGAACGTCAAAAAGCTGCGTTAGCTTTCAATGAAATGGTAAAGAATGGCGAGGTGAGTGCACCAATTGTAATTGGTCGTGATCATTTAGATACAGGATCGGTTGCTTCTCCGAATAGAGAAACAGAAGCAATGATGGACGGATCTGATGCCGTTGCCGATTGGCCAATATTAAATGCCTTTGTAAATGTTGCTGGTGGAGCATCATGGGTTAGTTTGCACCATGGTGGTGGAGTAGGAATGGGTTATAGCATTCACTCAGGAATGGTAATTGTTGCCGATGGTACAGATGATGCTGAAGTAAGATTGAGAAGGGTGTTGCACAATGATCCAGGAATGGGTGTAGTAAGACATGCTGATGCGGGTTACGAAATAGCAAAAGCAACTGCCAAAGAGCATGGTTTGGATTTGGCTATCCGATTGGGAATAAAATAATATTAAAAAGTATAAAGCACAAAAAAGGCCGCAATTGCGGCCTTTTTTTGTATGAAAACAAAATAAATTATTATTTCTTAGGTACTTTAATGTCTGGAATTTTTATATCTTGAGCAGCAGGTGCAGCAGCATTTGCTTTAGCTGGTTTCTTAACATTCATGTAAGAAGCTGCAGCCAAAGAAATAACAACCAGAAGCAATGCGCCTATCCAAGTAATTTTTTCTACGATGTCGGTTGTTTTTTCAACCCCGAAAATTTGGTTTCCTTGTGAGAAATTAGATGCCAATCCTCCACCTTTAGGGTTTTGAACCAAAATAACTAACATCAATAAGATGGAAACGATAATTGCTATTATTAATAACCAGGTCATAAGTTGTGTTCTTCTTTAATTTTATTTATGAGAGTTGCAAAGTACGACAATTTTTCGGGAATTTTCAACTCTAATTGTTCATAAACTTTAATTGCTTTTTCTGGGTACCCTTGTTTTAGGTAAATTTTTGCTAATGTTTCAGTTGCAATAGCGAAGTCCAGTACCTCACTTTTCTTCATTGCTTTTTCAGGAGAGAAGAATTCTTGTTTTGGTCTGCTTATACTTGGGCTTTCCTTGATGAATTTCTCAATTAAAGAATCCTTCTTGGTAATTTCTGATTTATTTACAGGGCCTTGATTTTGATTCTCAGAATTTAACCATGAAAAGAAGTCGTTTTCTTGATGCGCTGCTTCTGTTCGAATAGGTTCAGCCGGCGCTTCAAAATAATCTTCTATGTTATAGCCCATAACCTGATAAGGCTTTTGAGAATTTTTATTTGTTTCTAATTTTTCCTCAATTTCTGGATTAAACAATAACGATCTTCCTGTAGATTTAACCTCAATGTCGTCTTCCTCGATGTCATTAGAGTCAGAGCTTGGTATGAATAGGAACGATTCTATTTCATTATTGAAATCAACAATTGGCTCAATTGATGAAGGTTCTTTTGTTATTTTTTTCTCGACAATAGTTTCCTTAATTCCTTCGAACGGCTCTGATGTGAGTTCATTCATTTGCTCAAGAAATGCATCATTGTTTATTTTGATTTCTGAAACAATGGGATCTTTGATTTCAATAATTGGGTTTTCTAACTCATTTGATTCTTGAGGGATTTTAGTTGGAATTGTAATTTCATGTCCATCTAAAAAATTTTCAGTAGATATAACTTCAGAAGTTTCCTGTTTTTTAATACTCTCAGCGTTGATGTAATTGAAAAGCCATTCTCTGCGTTGAACTCTTAATGCCGCCTGAAAAATAGTGTTATCTGTTCTGAAATCTTTTTTCTGTGAATATTGTTTTCCTAGAAGGATAAATGGGATTGGAAAAAATGGAAATGTATTACACAATTGAACCAAATCCATACTTACGTTGGCTTCTATAGGTTCAGTTTGATTTACGATATGTGATAATGTTTCTTGGTTCACCAGTCTAAGGCAACAGCCGAAAAAATTTGTTGAACAATGATAGTGCTTAATTCTTCTGTAAGGTTATCTTCAAGCGATGCAAATGCAGTGTTTGCATCAAATATTTTTGAAGAAGTAAAAGTTTTGATAAAATTCTTTTCAGGATATTTTTGACAATTGAATTCTACCCTTACCGACATGGTAAATTGGGTTTGAGCCGCACCTGTTTCCGTGCTAATTGAAGCTGGGTCTAGTCTGTAATCTACTATTGCTCCTGCAAATTGATAATCTCCATTTTCGGAAACTAGTCCCAATCGTGTTTCGGTTTGGAATTTTGTTTTCAACGTTTCAGTAAAAGCCATGCTTAGTTTAGGATTTACTAAACTCGCTTCATTTGTGAAAAATTGCACTGAAAAAGTTTGAATATCAGCAGGTATGTTGGCCCCTTTGAAATCGTAATACTTCCAAAAGCAACCACTTAATAAGGTTAAAATAGATAATATGGCGCCTTTATTAATCCAATTCATATTGTTTAATTTTGCGGTACAAAGTTCGTTCAGAAATTCCTAAATCATCTGCAGCTTTTTTTCTTTTTCCTTGATTTCTATCTAAAGCCCTTCTGATTAATTCAATTTCTTTGGCTTCAAGGCTTAGATTATCCTCGAAAATGCCATTTGACGTTGCAACAGCATCTACATATAAATGCTCATCAGTGTCTTGATTTTTAGAGTTGGAACTTGGTATTAAAATTGGATTTTCAGCCACAACAGGATGTACATTATATGTTTGTATGTTGGCATGATCGTTACTGTGATTTTGTGTTAATGAGGTATTGTCATTTTCAAGTAATCCAAAAACAACCTTTTTTAAATCGTTTACATCCCGCCTTAAATCTACCAAAACTTTATAAAAAATATCTCTTTCGCTTAAACCATCGTATGAACCATCATTTTTTCCCAAAAGCATTGGCAATTGATTGTCAATAGCCGGCAAATACTTTTGCAACGTATATGCATCAATTAAAGAATTTGATTCAAGTACACAGATTTGTTCAGTTACATTTTTTAATTGTCTGATGTTTCCTGGCCATGGATAATTACCAAGTAATTCTTGTGCATCAATATTTAATTCTATTTTTTGCGAATGTCTTGTTTCTGCAAAATCTTGGCTAAACTTTCTAAATAATAAATAAATATCTTGAGGCCTTTCTGAAAGTTTAGGTACCCTAATTGGCACAGTGGCCAATCTATAATATAAATCTTCGCGAAATTTTCCTTGTTGAGCGCGCTCTAATAAGTTACGATTGGTTGCAGCAACCACGCGAACATCAGTTTTTTGTGTTTGTGAACTTCCAACTTTTATAAATTCACCGTTTTCTAAAATTCTCAATAATCTGGCTTGGGTGCCTAATGGCAATTCTCCCACTTCATCAAGAAATATGGTTCCTCCATTTACACTTTCAAAATAACCTTTTCTTTTGTCGGTGGCTCCTGTAAAAGCGCCTTTTTCGTGTCCGAAAAGTTCACTATCAATAGTTCCCTCTGGAATTGCCCCACAGTTTACTGCAATAAACGGAGCATGTTTTCTTCCACTCAAATGGTGGATGATTTTGCTGAAACTTTCTTTACCTACCCCGCTCTCACCTTGGATAAGCACATTCATATCTGTCGGCGCTACTTTAACCGCTGTTTCCAAGGCCGTGTTAAGTAACGTCGAATGACCAATTATTCCAAATCTCTGCTTTACCGATTGAATGTCCATGCCCTCTATTTAGTATTTACAAATATAGGTAAAAAAATGAATATTGCTGACAAAATGGCAGTTGAAATATGGATACTAATCGATAAACAATTGATGTGAATAAACTGTTGGGTATTTTGATTTTGAAAGCAGTAGTTTTGGACTTTTATCATGGAGTTAGACCCAGAAGAAATCAATTCAAGCGAACCATTAGATGATCAGCCTGCAGAGGGTGAAGATCTTGGTAAGGTAAGGCCTGTGTCTGGTCTTTATAAAGATTGGTTTGTGGAATATGCAAGTTACGTAATTCTTGAGCGTGCAATTCCTGCAATTGAAGATGGACTAAAACCGGTACAGCGAAGAATTTTACATGCAATGAATGTAATGGACGATGGCCGTTACAACAAAGTTGCAAATATAATTGGTGCCACCATGGCTTATCACCCTCATGGTGATGCTGCTATTGGCGATGCTTTGGTAAATTTAGGACAAAAAGATTTACTCATTGATTGTCAGGGTAACTGGGGTGACGTAAGAACAGGTGATTCTGCAGCTGCTCCCCGTTATATCGAAGCGCGTTTGTCGAATTTTGCCAAAGAAGTTGCGTTTAACGATAAAACAACAGAATGGCAATTGAGCTACGACGGCCGTAAAAAAGAGCCTATTTCATTGCCAATGAAATTTCCTTTGCTCTTGGCACAAGGGGTAGAAGGTATTGCCGTTGGTTTGAGTACCAAAATAATGCCTCATAATTTTGTTGAATTGTGTGAAGCGAGCATTGATATTTTAAAAGGCAAACAAGTTCAAATTTTTCCTGATTTTCCAACCGGAGGATCAGCCGATTTTAGCATGTACAACGATGGTAAAAAAGGAGCGAGGGTTAGGGTGCGTGCAAAATTTGAAGAAAAAGACAAATCAACACTTTTAATTAAAGAAATTCCTTTTGGTACCACCACTGGATCTTTAATTGAGAGCATTATCAAAGCCAGTGATAATGGCAAAATAAAAGTTAAAAAAGTAATTGACAACACTGCCCGCGATGTTGAAATCGAAATTCAACTTGGACCAGGATTAAACGCCGACATTGCTGTAAATGCACTTTATGCATTTACAGATTGTGAAATTTCTATTTCACCTTTGGCGTGTATCATTGTTCAAGATCGTCCAATGTTTATTGGTGTGAGTGAAATATTAAAGGAATGTACCAAAAATACATTGCATTTGCTCAGACGCGAACTTGAAATTGAACTGGATGAACTTGAAAATAAATGGCATTATTCGTCCCTCGAAAAAATATTTATTGAAAATAAAATTTATAGGGACATTGAAGAGTGCGAAACTTGGGAAGCTGTAATTGAAGCGATTGATAAAGGTTTAGAACCTTTTAAACCATTGTTCAAAAGACAAATTGTAGAAGAAGATATCATTCGATTGACGGAAATTAAGATCAAACGCATTTCTAAGTTTGACAGTTTCAAAGCCGATGAATTTATTAAAGGCATTGAAGCACATATTGAAGAAGTGAAACATCACTTAGATCATTTGGTTGATTTTGCAATTGATTACTTCAAACGTTTGTTGAAGAAGTATGGTGCAGGTAAACAAAGAAAAACTGAAATTAGGGTTTTTGATACAATTGAAGCCAACGTTGTTGCGGTTGCCAATGTGAAATTGTATGCCAACTTGAAAGAAGGATTTGTGGGTACTTCTTTGAAAAAGGAGGAATTCTTAATGGATTGCAGCGATATTGACGATATCATCGCGTTCAGAAAAGATGGCAAATATTCTATCTCAAAAGTGTCTGATAAAACATTCTATGGTAAAGATTTGATTCACGTTGATGTTTGGCGTAAGAACGATGAACGTACAACATACAATTTAGTTTATTGGGATGGTGCAGGCAAAAAAGCCATGGCCAAAAGATTTAATGCCACAGGCTTGATTCGAGAAAAAGAATACGATTTAACAGGTGGTAGTCCCAAAAGTGATATCTTGTATTTTTCAGCCAATCCAAATGGTGAAGCAGAAAAAGTTACCATTTATTTGAGTGCCGCGGCAAATGCGAGGGTGAAGCAATTTGAATACGATTTTGCAAAACTTGCCATCAAAGGTAAAAATGCTGCAGGAAATCAACTGACCAAATACGCAGTTCGCAAAGTTGAACTTCGCGAAAAAGGCGGGTCAACATTGGGCGGTGTTAAAATTTGGTGGGATAATATTACAGGCAGATTAACAGGCGATGCCAAAGGACAATATTTGGGTGAATTTGATTTAGACGACCGTATTTTGGCCATTTTTAATGATGGTTCATATGAAATTACCAACTATGAATTAATTAATCGTTTCGAGCCTAACGAACTTTATTTAATACAAAAATTCCATGCAGATCAGCCTATCCAGGTTGTTTATTTGGATGGGAAAACTAAAAATTATTTTGTGAAACGTTTCGTTATCGAAACCAGTACAATTGGTAAGAAGTTTATCTTTATTTCTGAAGAAAAAGGATCGAAGCTAGAATGTGCGTCTACCGCCAATCCTACTTTGGTTGAATTCCTAACAGAAACGAAAAAAGGCGAAAAGAAAAAAGAAGAAGTTACCCTAAATGACTTTATGGATATTAAGGGATGGAAATCCGTTGGTAACAGATTGAGTCAAGAGGTAGTGAAAAAAGTTGTCCTTCTCTCGGAAAAAGTGGGCGAATACGATGTCCCTCAAAAAGAGATTATAGAAGACGAAGAAATGAATACCGATGATTCAAATTTCAATTCGGGAAATGAAATTGAAGCAATAAAGCCTACGCCAACTCCTCCAACCTCGTCAATTCAAAAAGGCGATAATCCCCAATTAGATTTACTGTGATTCAAGCAATTACTCCTTTAGCGCTTCCAGAATATGAATTGATAGATTCCGGCGATTTTGAAAAATTAGAAAGATTTGGAAAGTGGGTATTGAGAAGACCTGAACCACAAGCAGTTTGGAGCAAATCAATGTCGGTTTCTGAATGGGAAAAATTGGCTCACGCTACTTTTGAAAGGAAAAATGGTGAAAAAGGCGACTCAGATTCAGGGAATTGGACAGTAAAACGTGAAATGCCCGATCGTTGGTTTGTGAAATACAAACATGGAATATTGAATTTTTCAATGCGATTGGCGCTTACATCTTTTAAACACGTTGGGATTTTTCCTGAGCAAGCAGATAATTGGGATTTTATTGCAAAAAAACTTTCTGAAAACAAACAATCAGAAAAACCAAAGGTGCTTAATTTATTTGCTTATACGGGTGGCGCAAGCGTTGCCGCATGTCAAGCTGGTGCAGACGTTACCCATGTTGACAGTGTGAAACAAGTGGTTACTTGGAGCCGTGAGAATATGGAAGAAAGTGGACTTGATGGAATTCGTTGGGTCATTGAAGATGCATTTAAATTTGTGCAGAGGGATGTTCGTAGAGGTAAAAAATACGATGGAATTATTTTAGATCCTCCAGCATATGGGAGAGGGCCGGATGGAGAAAAGTGGGTTTTGGAAAAACAAATCAATGAACTTTTGAGCATGTGTTCAGAAATTCTAACTCCTACAGGATTTTTTGTAATCAACTTATATTCTCTTGGATTTTCTACATTAATTACACAAAATATAATCAAGCAGCATTTTCCTGAGCGTACAAACCTAGAAAGTGGTGAGTTGTACCTAGAGGATAAGTACGGAAAGAAATTGCCTTTGGGTACTTTTTTAAGATTTTAACCTGATTTTTTTGAACTTATAATTGCCAAAACTACACTAAGCAATATTCCTGTTGCAGCGTTTCCTATAATGCATGATTGTTTAAAGTTCTCGTGATTAAATGATTGTTTTGCAATTTCAAGGGTGCTTAAATGGTTTTTAACTTGATATTGTATCATTGAAGCATAGAAATTAGGATTGATAAATTGATCAAAAATCCAAATGCTCATGGGTGTTAATGCTACAATAAAAAGTGTTGCCATGAGTCCAAATCCAATTCCATTGATGAATGTAATTTTCCCTCCAAGACCAATTCTGTATTTTTTGAATCCAGTTGAATAGAGCAATATGAGTGGAATGATAATAAGGTCTGATATAACTGGATAAAGGTCTATGTTGTTATCATGTAAGCCAATAAGTTTTTCACATGCTTTCCAAATGATAAAGATGAAAAAATAAGAGATTGCAAGAATGAGTGATTTTTTGAATGTCATAGTTTTACAGCATTTTTGTAAAACTATATAAATATTTATAATTACAAAATTATTGGTAATCTATATTATACACATTGGTTATGATTGTCTTATCCATTTGGCAAAGTCTTTCCAAGTTGGTTTTTTGCCATACATCAAAATTCCAATGCGATAAATTTTTGCTGAAATCCAAACCATAATGAAGAAGGTTAAATATAATACTGCCGCACTCGTAAATATTTCCGACCAACTAATTCCAAATGGAACCCGCACTGCCATTACAATAGGACTGGTTAATGGAATCATAGAGAAAACTTTTGCCAAATGTCCGTTCGGTGCTTGGAATACCACAGATTGCGCTATAATGAGGCCAAATATCAAGGGTAAGCTCACTGGGAGCATAAACTGTTGAACATCGGTTTCTTGGTTTACCGAAGCTCCAATTGCTGCAAAAAGGCTGCTATACAATAAATATCCCCCAAGAAAAAACAACAAAAACACCACAATAATTTGCGCATAAGGTAGTGTTTGGAGATGTCTTAATAAATCATTTTGATCAACCAAGGTTTTAATGGCTTGTTGATTGTTCATACTGCCTTGTGGCAGGTTCTGCGGCATTTGAATGCCAGATGAAAGGTATTTTCCAATACCCAACACAAAAATCAAACTCAATAAAATCCATGCAAAAAATTGTGTGAGTCCCACCAAAGCAACGCCCAATATTTTTCCAAACATCAACTGAAATGGTTTTACAGAGCTAATTATAACTTCAACAATTCTGTTGGTTTTTTCTTCCATGGCACTGCGCATTACCATTGAACCATACATAAAAATGAAGAAGTAGATGATAAACGCCATGATGAATCCTACACCGCTTTTTAATTCACTGCTGCTATTTTCCATTTTGCCACTTTCATTTTCTTCTACCATTGAAATTCCACCTTTGACTTGGGCGCTATCTAAAATTGATTGGGAAATGCCTTTTGTTTGCAAAAGTTGCTTGGTGATTTGTGCTTTCAAAAATTCATTGATGGTATTTTTTTGATTCACCGAAAAAGCTTCTTTCACTATTAATTCGGTACTGTCTAAATTATTTAAATCTTGATCTGCAATGATCAACCATCCGTTGACTTTCCCTTTTTCAATGTCTTCATTGATTTTGTCTAAAACTACAGTTCCTCCTGGAGGGATATTGGGTTCGTTGATGAATTCAAAATTGTCAAATTTGCGGTTGATTTTTTGCACCAAAGCATTGCTTGAACTCAAATAAATAGTTTTCTGCGTATTGTCTTCTGCTCCTTTTGTTGCAACATAAATGGCCCCTCCATAAAATGCGGTGATTAATATTGGAGCTAAAAACGTCATAATAATAAACGTTTTGTTTTTTATACGTGTTAAATATTCTCTTTTTAATATGACCCAAATATTCTTCATAACTTAGTTTTTAGATGTTACTTGGTTAACAAAAATTTGATGAATGGTTGGCATCTTTTCCCTAAAGCCAATGATTGAATTTGAATTTCCAAATGAACGATATAATTCTTGCGGTGTTTGATTATCATGAAGCTTCACCGTGATTTCTTTTCTATTAAATGAATTCATTTTTGTTTGAACAATGTTAAAATCATTTATCTCTGTTTCTCCAATATCCATTAAATTATCGGTGAATTCGATAATGTATTCATGATTGAAGAATTGTTGTCGTATGTCATTGATTTTGCCATCCAGTATTTTTACTCCATTGTGTACAATTGCAAGTTGATCACACAATTCTTCAATGTTATCCATTCTATGGGTTGAAAACAAAATGGTTGTGCCTTCATTTTTCAAACTGATAATTAAATCTTTTACCATATCAGCATTTACTGGATCGAATCCACTAAATGGTTCG
>Ga0114976_10001405_pt1 | contig 15076 bp, 25 predicted proteins | sample S_130805_EF_Meta_FD_87319 | JGI IMG/M metagenome (GOLD analysis project Ga0114976, IMG submission 87319) | Freshwater microbial communities from Lake Simoncouche, Canada to study carbon cycling - S_130805_EF_MetaG | ecosystem: Environmental > Aquatic > Freshwater > Lake | place: Lake...
AAGAGGATGATTTGTATAGAATCGTATCAGAAGATACACAAGAAGACTTCAACATTTATTCGGAATGAAATTAGGAGACATTGAAATATCGGAATCGGGAGTTATGATTGCCTTGTATGCCATTTGGGGATACTTTGGAATCATGGCAATAATGACAATTCTAATGATTGTCAAGGCAATAGTCTTCTACTGCTTTGACTATACAATTACAATAGGAGGAATACCCTTATGAGTGATAATGACAAATCAAATGATAATTACCAAGTAATCAATGGTATTGCAGTTATTCTACTTGCAATAGGACTGATTCTCATTACTCCATTTCTTTTGATATGGAGTGTGAATGGATTGTTTAGTCTTTCAATACAATACACATGGATGAATTGGTTCTATGCTTTTGTCCTCATGGTTCTCTTGCGAGGGAGCGCATCCTATAAATCAAAATAAATCAAGATGAAAATTAACCCCTACAAAATAGGCATGAACTTCTATATTATACTAATTGTTTTTACCCTAACATTTCTTGGATGCAAAACATTTGAGAAATGGGATGGGGAAAGAAGAATCAAAAACGAAGTGGAACAAATGTTCCAAACACAAGACTTGATAGGAGACAAAAAATAAAAGACAATAAAAGAGATGACTAACATTAAACAACTACGACAAGCAGGATATAAGGTAAGAGTTTTCCATAAGAGGAATTACAACCAAATACAAAAGATTGGAGGTATCTCAATGGAAGTAGCACCCAAAGGTGGGGGGACTATGATTGAGATTACAACACCCGATAAAATTATGACAATAGCAGGAGCATCCATCTGTTCAGATAAAGACCTATTCAATAGACGAACAGGTAACGAAATCGCATTGGGACGAGCAATTAAAGCAATGGAGAACATGGGACACTTATTAGCGGTTTAATACAACACTATGTAAAAATGAAACATGGTGTCGCATTGCAACGCATATCCACACACATACACACGCATACATTATGAATATAAAAGAATATATTACAAATAAAGTAGATCAAATTGATCCTCCAACATTCAAACAATGCTTTATTGCAGTAGGAGGACTTCATGTTGTTGCAGTAGGAGGAATGATGTTATTCTCAATACAGAAAACCCATGCAAAAGAAGACAAAGTATTTCTCAATACACCAGAGAGTCAATATACAGGAATACCAAGTCCAACTCCAATACCAACTCCTATTCCATTAAAGAAGGAAATTCTACCAGATGGGAGAACAGCAACATATCCAATTCCACAGAAGATAGAAGATAAACCAGTAATAAATTCCAAATATACTCAATCATACACAATAAAGAAAGGAGATACTTTTAATTCCATTGTAAGAAAGTTCAAACTCAACCCAACCAAACTTAAAGAATTGAATCATATTACAAATGAAAACAAATTAAGGGAAGGACAGGTATTGAAATTCCTCTAAATATATTACAACACCCCACAATACAATGTGGGGTTCTTTCTTGTGTTGTATTGTGTTACATTACAATATAATCAACCATGTTGGGTTGTTTGTGATTATATTACAATACATTGTGTTACATTTTAATACATTTTACTTTATTTTAATACATTTTACTTTATTTTACTTTATTACACTCGATTTGTATTACAAAAAATTACAAAAAATTACAATGTATTACAATAAAACGCAACAAATTACATTGTAATATATTGTAATATATTGCAATACAACACAATACATTGTAATATATTGTAATATATTGTGTTACACGGCTTATACCGAGTATATTATAATACATTGTAATACAATTATCATGTAACACAGGGGATTGTGTTACATTGGGAATACCAAAAAAAGAAGAAAAAAGAATTTGACATCTTGGGGGGAATCGAATAGAGTTCGTCGCTTATGAAATTCCAATACTCTGATGGAGGACGATCCATGTATTTCTCTGGAACAGCAGAAGGAGATTGTGTAACAAGAGCATTTTCCCTTGGATTGAATAAATCCTATTTGGAAATATATGAACTTGTCAACAAAAAATCTCAATTAGAATTAAATTCCATAAAGATAAAAGGAATTGGAAAGAAAAAGAAGGATGTTTCCTCTGCAAGAGGTGGTGTATATCCTAAAACAATTAGAAAGATTGCAGATCATTTTGGATTGAAGTTCAAGGCAAGGGTGGGTGAGGTGGGAAAACTCAAAGGAAAAAACTATTTGGTTTTACTTGCCGAACACATGACCTGTATTAGAGATGGAATTTTGCTTGACACCCATGATTGTTCTGATTTAGAATACTACGGATACTACAAACTATGAAAACATACATGGTATATTGCACTCTGGATACAGAAGACCCCTTTATGGTGGAAGCAGAAACATTACAGGAAGCCCAACAAGAAGCACTCAATGAATTGGGATGGCATCTAATAGCATCAGAAGATGACTTTGAATCCGAGGAAGTGTTGTAATGCAACAGCGTGTTACAATAAAGCGTGTTTTATTACCACACACATTATACTCCCACACACTTGTATCCACAGATACTCGCATTGAAAATAAATGTTGACAATGAAAAAGTATTGAAATAGATTGAAAACCTTATGAGCAAACTAAAGAACTTCGCAGTAGAAACCGCAAAAGAACGAATTGGAAGATTGGTTCAGATTGAAGACGAATGGAAATTCCTTGTTTGGGTGGATGATTTGAGTTCGTGGATATTCTCTGCACCTAAAACAAACTATTCCGATGCTTTATTCAACAGAAGTCAAATGTTGATTGATTGCGCCAGACAAATAATGGGATTGGAAAGCAAACAATATGAAGGAGGTGATTGGATAATGTATTTGAATTAGAATAGAATAGTTGATGTTTATATTTTCATATAGTTAGAAGAAAGTTTTCATGCAACCAACCCGATACAATAAAATGTATCGGGTTGGATTGTTTTGTATTGGAATGTATTTCAATTATATTGGAATCTATTCCAATATATTGTAATGTATTTTATGTAACACAATAATTTGTAGTGTATTGTGTTACATTGGGGATACCCCCCGGTATTACAATACATTACAATACAACCTGGTGTAACACAATACATTCTAATACAATACCCCGGAATGTAACACAAGATATTACAATACCATTCCAAGTAACACAATACATTACAATACAATTTTGCTTTCCATGTAACACAAAAGAATACAGAAAATAATTCTTGCAATCAGAATAAGATTGTTTAGATTGGATTCATCAGCGGTTCCTATGTTCCGACTGATACATGGGCAATGCCTCCCACATAACGGCAATGCAGGAACAGAGATGCCTACTCTATAAAACTGGCACTACTACTATGGCACACATGATTGAAGAAAACATCGACCTCGTTTATTCCATCGAAGGAACCGAATGGCATGGGCTGGCGCAAGTCCGCGAGGAAATCACCGAAACGGAATTTGACTCCCTCTCCCATGAGATCATCGAGTCTCCTGTCACCTGTCAAGTCGAAGGACAGACGATTGAGCTTCCCAACCACAAAATCCTTGTGGCTGATATGCGCCAGTCTCGTCCCGATCTGGATGCGGGTCAGCAGTTTGTCCCTCTCCATGTTCCCAAAGCAGGTTACAAGGTCATCAATAACCGCGATGTAATCAACTGCATGAAGGAATCCTTTGCGGGATTGGATGTTAAGATCACAACTGCTGGCACTCTGGAAGGTGCGAAGAAGTTCTTCGTATCGGTTGACATTGGTGATTCTGACCTCATCATCAACAAGGACAACTTCAAGGCTTATGTCAACTTCATCACTGGTCACGATGGCACTCTGGCGATGACTGCTTACGATTCCCTCATCCGAATCGTCTGCATGAACACGCTGATGGCATCCCGATCTGCTGCTGGCGAGGTTGGTTTCTCGGTCTATCATACCAAAAATGCTGACTTGGCAATGAAGAACCTTCCCGAACTCTTCAACGCTATCCTCAAAGGACGCGCAAACCTCAAGGAAGTCATGGAGTATCTGGAGAACAACAAGTGCGACCACAATGATGCTCTTGCGATGGCAGCAGGTTACTTCTGCTTGGAGACTGACAAAGCGGAACTCTCCACTCGCGCCATGAATGCTGCCCAAGGCATCGCTACCCTGTTCAGCCGTGGCATCGGTAACAAGGGAGAGTCCCTGTATGATCTGGCGAACGGCGCGACTGAATACTGGACTTCTGGTGAGGGAACAGGCAAAGGCAAGACCTCTGCTGCTGACCGCACTTACCGCTCGGTCATGGGAAGTGCCGCAACCCACAAGGAATCCTTTGTGGCAATGCTGGCGAACGATGATCGTCGGAAGGATGCTCTGAAACTTGGCAAGCAAGCTCTCGCTCTCGCAAAGTAAAGAGAGGTATCACAAGACCCTCACTCGAAAGAGTGGGGGTTTTTTGTTATCTATTACTCTATGTTGTATTGTGTTACACCAGGGTAGCATATGAATTTTGTTTTTATAACGCATTGTGTTACATTCTAACATGGTGTTGCATTGCCGCATGTGTTGTATTGTGTTACACGCCCACCCTCGCGTATTCGTATTTGTGTTACATGCAAATATATGCTTGCAATAAAATCAAAATCAATTAGATTGAAAGTCCAATGAAACCAAACTCATTCACTCCCTACGGAAAATATGAACCCATGACAGGAATCGGAATCGCACAACTCCGCTGTATCGGCGGCTGGACTGGCGATTCGGTTGGTGGTTATGGTTACTGGACAGGTAAGGGTTGGGCATCCAATAAGTGCCATGCTCGTCGCTACACTCCATTCAAGGCGGCTCTGGTTAACCTCTGGCTTGCCATCACCGATAGTCAATTCAAATCCCATTATGTATTGAGATACTATTCTGATGGTGGAGGAAACCATCCTCTGTTCATCTAATAAGAATGGGGGGCGAAAGCCCCCCATTACTTTATAATATATTGTGTTACATTACAATGTATTATAATCTATTACAATACCTTGTGTTACTTCAGAATATACTACAATGTATTGTGTTACATTCCGGGGAATACATTACAATACATATCTTAATGTAACACATGGACTTGTGTTACATGGGCGCTGCCAATAGGTATTACAATACATTGTAATACATTGTAATACTATTACCCAAGAAGTAACACAATACATTGTAGTAACTACTGGGTAATGTAACACAAAAGAATACAGAAAATAATCCTTGCGGTTTATTCTGATTGGAATAAGGTGTGAATCGTCAACCGACACCACCTAACCAACCACTACCTATGTCTAAACTCTATACATCAGAAGTCGCAAACGCCGAAACCAAAATGGAATCCCGCCACAAGATAGCTCGCTCTATTCGGGCGGCAGGAAAGCACTCCAAGATAATACATTACCTTGGAGGCGTATCGGAAGAGACTCCATTTGAGAACTACTTCTCTATGGCTCGCAATACCTTCGTTCGATATGAGAGGGATTCCTGTGAAACTCCCAAGCACTACATGGAGGCTACATGGGTTGGCGACGATCTGGTAGAAAAGCAATCGAATCAAATCGGATACTTCGCCAATGGTAACTTCTTCGATGAGGTTTGGGGATTCATTAACATCTTTGAGGAGGAGAAAAACTACTTCTGGCTTGACTTCTGTGGAATGCCTACGGAAGACCTTCTGGATAGTCTCTACTACTCATTCTTTCACGAGGATAGCCACATGGAATGCGCCGAGGAAATCTACCTCACCTTCTATCTCAATGCCAGAGGGGTTAAGTTTGTTTCCAACATCATCAACCGATATGGAAACTCTCTTGAGGATAGAGCAAAATCCCTATGCGATTCAATCCGCGAAAAATTTAATGTTGACAATTACCAGTTTTCAGTCTTTGATGTATACCTCAATGGTAACTCCCCAATGGGAGTCATCAAAATCAGCAAGCAGTAAACCCAAAAATAGAAAGAACCATATGCCAAAAGCAAACACAACAACAGCAGTAAACCGCAACATCATCAACTCCCAAAACTACGCTCTGATGCGCGACAAGGGATTCACCAACCTCGAAATCCAGACCATGTGGATGATGCCCAGGCAAGCAATCGCCGCCTTCCAAGCATGGAACACGATGGGGGGTAAGACATGGAAGAAGGAGGAACAAGACCTCCTCTCGAATGTGGATGTTCGCCAAGTCTGCCAGAATACCCTGTGGCATGGGCAGGAGGCAATCGACCCAGTAGGTCGAGTCTTCCCGAATGTGGAGATCGACGCTCTGACAATCTAACCTCAACCGAGAGGGAGTCGAAAGACTCCCTCTCTTCTTTTGTATTGTTGTGTGTTACATTACAATATATTATAATACATTGTGTTACATTGAAGCAGTGTGTTACATTACAACATGTTTCCACACACAATACATTGTGTTACATGGGATTCGGGGGTGAATGTAACACAAATAAATACAGAAAATAATCCTTGTGTATTATTCCGATTGGATTATTCTTTAGTCCTTATGACAGCACTACCACAAGCACCACACAACACCGTCCTCTTCAACATCGCCGCCTACACCCTCATCGGCTTGACTCCAGAAGACAAGCACAGGGTTTATGATCACATCGAATGCACGATGAACGGAGATGGATTGTATGAGGGGGCAACCAAGGAGACAATCCTTCAAGCCTATCACGACCTCGAAATGGGCGATGTTTACGGATATGACTGGGTTGACCATATCACCCATATCTTGGAGGAACTCGACCTCATCAAGCCATACATCAAACGATAACACCCAGGAGATACAGGGAGCCGAAAGGCTCCCTGTATTTTTTTACAATATATTGTGTTACATTACAATACATTACAATACACCACAATATATTACAATTCCTATAAAGTAACACATAGGCTTGTGTTACATGGGATATCCCAATAGAAATTACAATACATTACAATATAACATAATACATTACAATACACCAAGAGGTAACACAATACATTACAATACCAATCTCCATGTAACACAAAAAAACACAAAAATAATTCTGGACATATCGGAAGACCTGTGAGATAGTAATTCCAGTCTCAAATGAGGCTACGGAGCAAAGCCAGCCGATCAAGTGGCAAGGGGCGGAAATCCCCATATTAAAATGAAAATAGCAGACATCACAAACCTCCTGTTCACCCGAAAAGGTCAGAACCTCTCAGCCATCATCGGCAAGGAACTCAAGACTCGCAAGGGTATCACCGATTGCGTGGAGAAAGTCACCAGCATCGTTATCCGCGCTGGGATCGACTATGACAACCAAGCACTCGTCAAAGAGGGTCGTGAAGACGGTTCCCTGCCATCGGAAAATGCAGGTCTTCCGTGGGGACAATGGGTGAACTTCCCATTCCATATCGAACACAAGGGGACTGATTATGTCCGCTTCTATTCGGCTTCTGGACTCGCTTTCGAGCCAAAGGTGGAATACTACCTCAACGGAGTTCTCTCCGATAAATTGACAATTCAGCCGCTCTGCCTTGCCAGTGAGTTTCCGAACCGCCAAGACGCACCTCTGGCGATGACAGTCAAAGCAGAGAATGTCAAGGCAATCTTGATTTAGGTGGTGGCATAGGGGGAAGGGGAGGCGAAAGCCTCCCCTTCTTCGTATTGTATTGTGTTACATTACATTGTGTTACATGGAATTACAATACATTATAATTTCCATAATGTAACACATGGATTTGTGTTACATAACGATGCTGGATGCAACCAAATGTAACACAAATAAACACACAAAATAATCCTTGCAATAAAAACAGATTGGAATATCTTGGAGACTCAATCCTATGCTTAATACAAAAATCCAAATCGAACGAGTAGATGTCCGTAAGGATGTCGCAGTTGTAGATCAGAATCCAGAGTTCGCTGATATGTGCAACCCACAAGGTTATATTTATCGTCATACCTTCGATGTTCTGGCGATGACAGAGGGTGGTCGTCGTTTTCGTCATCGTCATTTCTTCGGTGAAGATCGGGATAAGGCTGATGCCTTGGCAATCAAAGTCCTTCATCGGGGGGAGATCGATCTTTCTCATTGGAACGAAACCTATCCAGAATATGGATCGCCAGCTTGGGCAGTCGAGGACGCTCATCGTCAAGTTGATCTCGCTTGCGCCCTACGGCGAGGCGATATGGAAGAGGTTGACCGACTCTCTTGAGATTCGGGGAGGCGAAAGCCTCCCCTTTTCTTTTCCATTTTTTGAAAGTAACACATAGACTTGTGTTACATGGATATCGATTATCTATTCACAATGCAATGTAATATAATGTATTACAATACATTACAATACATTCTATCTATTCATCAAGTAACACAATGTATTACAATACATTACAATTCATTACGCGCCCCATGTAACACAAAAGAATACAGAAATAATTCTTGCGTCTTTTCTATTCTGTGCGATTCTGTGCTTCCAATGATCACCACACCCAAACAAGCGCAAGCTATCACACACTCGCTCTCAACCCCTTCTAAAATGCCCTGCCACGGATATTCAATCCCTGCCAGCCGATGCATCACGGGAAGCAAACTCCGCAAAGTGGCAAACTCGGTTTGCTCGGTTTGCTATGCTCTCAAGGGGCGTTATGTCTTCCCTAATGTTCTGGACGCGATGGAAAGGCGTTTCAAATCCCTCTTTAACTCGGCGTGGGAAGACGCGATGGTTTTTCTAATTGGAAAGAAAGAAAAGAGCGGCTTCTTCCGCTGGCATGATTCGGGCGACCTCCAAGGAGAATGGCATCTTCAAAAGATTGTCAATGTCGCCAATCGTTTGCCAATGATCAAATTCTGGCTTCCGACTCGGGAGATTGCAATTGTTTCCGACTGGGTTGATGCTGGAAATAAAATTCCCGACAATCTCACGATTCGACTCTCGGCTTTCATGTTAGACGGTCAACCCCCCCTCGCCGCCGCTAATCGCCTTGGCTTATGCGTAAGCGGTGCGAGTGATTCAAACTATAATTGCCCCTCATCCTCGCAGGAGGGCAAGTGTGGGGATTGCAGGAATTGTTGGGATAAGAGCGTCTTTCAAGTGAACTATAAAAAACATTGACAGGTGCATAGGGGGAAGGGGAGGCGAAAGCCTCCCCTTCTTCGTATTGTGATGTGTTACATTGCAATGTATTGAAATGTGTTACATAAGAATGTGTGCTAAAATGTTGCATTGTGTTACATTGACGCAGTGTGTTACATTGCAACATGTTTCCACACCTATCATGCAAGAATGCGGGTGCATGTATGTAACACAAACAAATACAAAAATAATTCTGGACATTTAATTGGAATGGATTATTCTGTAGCTCTTATGACACCACTCCAACTCCAACTCCAACTCGCACAGAAAATGATCAACATGGGAATCCCCGAATCCCTCATCGCCCAAGCACTCACCAGAGTCCTCATCGATGAATACGGAATCCAAGAAGGTAACTTCCGTAGGGTTTGCCAGAACACCCGCGTCGATCCTATCATCAAGATCAATGACGATGCCGCTTGGTATGAAAAATACAACGGCTTCATGACCGAAACACCTTGAGATGGAGTCGTAAATCCCAGTCATGAACTGGTAGCTGAAAAGCCATCCTTGAAGAGGGAGTCGAAAGACTCCCTCTTCTCTTTTACAATCTATTGTGTTACATTCCAATATGTTGTGTTACATTATAATATATTACAATACATTACAATACATTACAATATATTACAATACATTGTAATACCTATCTCAATGTAACACAGGGATTTGTGTTACATTAGGAATCCCTTCGCGCCGTGCGCCGTGCTGCCAGGTGTAACACAATACATTACAATACATTGGACTTATCCAGGATGTAACACAATACATTACAGGCGCATACACGCGTAATGTAACACAAATAAACACATAAAATAATTCTTGTGCTTTGATCGGATTGGAATATTCTGATGGCCTTATGACAAAACCAACTGCACTCTCACTCGCCAATGAAATCGCCGCCATCCTTGGTTGCATCAATCAAGAGCGGATTAAAGCCTCAAAGGAGATCATTGCTTCCCTGTGGAACTACACTCGCCAAGAGGAAAGCACTGCATTTTTCATGGGCATGATCATGCGTGTCATGCTTCCCGAAAAGGATTCCCAATGCCTCCACACGCTAGGTCAGCTAATCGAACTGGCTGAACAGCGTCATGAGGAACTATTGGAGTTTTACCGCAAAGAGCGGGAAGCAAAGATCGAAGCAATTCGCGCTCGCAATCGCCCCCCCCATCCTGCGATTACAGCTTGCACGATGGTCTATGCTGGCGACGATTGCGGAGACTGGTAATCAACCACAACCAACCACAACCAACCACAACTATGGCATCATACCACGACGACAACTACGGCGATTACAGAATTGAATCCGAAGAGGATGTAGAATTCTACCACAATGTCCAGAAAAACTCAGTCTGGAAGGCTTGCAAGCGATGCGAGCGTCAAGTCTTCCTCCGCAGGGACTATGCAATCTGTAACTCCTGCGCGGATGAGGAGGAAAGATTCTAAAAGGATTGGGGAGGCGAAAGCCTCCCCTTTTCTTTTGCTTGTATTGTGTTACAATACATTGTGTTACATGGCAATCCCACCGGCTACCGGCTTCGCCGCTCATGTAACACAATACACTGAACATAACCAGGATGTAACACAAATAAACACATAAAATAATTCTTGTGCTTTGATCGGATTGGAATATTCTGTATGCCTTATGTTCAAAGTTACCTACACAATCATTGGCAATCGGGACTGCATCTGTAACGCTGGCTTCAGCAAGTCGGTGAAGATTGCACTTCAGAATGCCTTGCGAGCTGCATGGGATGCCTATGAGCTTTCCCACAACACTAACTGGGCTGATTGCTGGGTCAGAATCTACAATCCATACGGAAAGGAAATCTTTTCGGGATTTGAGAGTGATCTCCGCTAACCGCAACCACAACCACAACCACAACTATGTTAATTAACTCCAACACTACAAACATCTGGAACACAGCCCTCAAAATGGAGGGACTCGACGGCTTCACTGGTCATATCGAGGATCACGAGATCAGTGCTGTTTATCGCTCAATGGGGATTCTCACGCAGGAGGCACTGGAAATTCACGATGCTCTCTGTGAGGAACGCGAGAATGCTGATCGCGCATCAACCGCTAATCTGGAGAATGTCATCAGAATGTCTCATCTCTCTCACCTCTTCCCACAGAACGATATGAGGCTTGATCAGTGGGGACATTTCCTCATCAAGCAAACGGAGGATTGATGCCGAGATTGGGGAGCCGAAAGGCTCCCTTTTCTTTTGCTTGTATTGTGTTACAATACATTGTGTTACATAGTAATGTGTGTTAAAATAATGTATTGTGTTACATAGCAACAGCGTGTCGCATTACCGCGCATTCCCCCGCGCCAGGTGTAACACAATACAACACACTTCCACACAGGCACATACATATCCATGTAACACAAATGTATACAAAAATAGTTCTTGTGCTTTGATTGGTTTGGAGTATTCTGTATGCCTTATGTTTAATACACCTCGCTGCTTCATCGAAGGACAACTCCAAGTCGTGGAAAACCCAATCACAGGCGGTATTCTGGTTGAGAATATCAGCCAGCTATCGGGTCGCATCACGAAGATGTTCATGGGCGTTGATTTCAATGCGTTCATGGACGCCTATAACTCTTGGCAGTCAATCGGTGAACCTATCCAGTGGGCGTTCTCCATGCTCACGGCTGATGAACGAGAGTTCATCAAGACTGGCATCTCGCCCGAGGAATGGGACACCCTGTTCGCAGAGTAATCCCCACAGAGGGAGGCGCAAGCCTCCCTCTTTTCTTTTGTGTGTATTGTGTTACATCGCAATGTATTGTGTTACATCACCACTCCCTTCGGGCTGCGCCCCTAATGTAACACAACATCATGTAACACAACCGCACCGCTCACACTTGGCACAGCACTTACTATTGCCGCGCAATTGTCTGACAACAATTTTTCAGAATTGTATTGCAATGTGATTTTTCTGGTGTAGTTTCAACTCATCGCCAGCAACTACGCCAGCGAGCGGGGAACGGCTCACCCGAACCGAACGAGCCATGCAGTTAGAAAGTCCAAAATTATGTCAACTACACCCACCACCTCCGCCACCTCCGTCCTCAACTTGCGCCTCGATGACGCGACGAAGGCTCTCATCGCGTCCGAAGCTATCCGCGACGGAAGATCCATGAGCCAGATCGCCCTCCGGGCAATCAAATTGGGTCTGGCTCAAATGGTTCCGCCCGCCCCTAAGCCCTCGGTGAAGGCTCCTGCGAAGGCTCCCAAAGCAAAAGCCAAGCGCAAGAAGGGCGGCGACGAGGGAGCCGCTGGCGCACTCGTTCCTGCGAAGTAATACCAGGAGAGCGGACAGCCCCCTCGCGCAAGCGGGGGGGCTTTTCTGTGCGATTAAACTGGTAGGTAATTCTTGCCCAGCAACTTCTGCCGATGGGCAAAATATACTCGGCAGAATTTACCCACTTCACTTGGCACGGCACTTGCTGGTAGGCAAGAATTGCCGATTTTGCACCTATTAGACAGGCAATAATTGCCTACCCCCTCTGGAAAAATTTGCCTATAGGCAAAAATTGCCGACCGCCCCCTTGGGGGGCAATGCGCCCTCCTACATTCTATAAAATTTTTACCCTACAATACTATTAAAAATACCCTACAATATATTACAATACTATTAAAAATACCCTACAATATACCCTACCCCATATAAAACAATTACAAAATTTTACAATGATTTAAAAACGCCGTATTAAAACACTGATTCATTATTACAATTAAATTATAATATATTGTAAAAAAATTACTCTTTATCCATGGGGTATAACAGTAAGTATAGAACATGAAGAACAAAGACCAAATAGTATTGGAAAGTTTATATTCCAAAATTTTAACCGAAGAGAGAAACGTTCCCCCTGCTGATTGGGATAAAGGTTTTGAATTTCCTATGAAGATTGGTTCTGGTGGAAAAGAGGTTCCATTTAAAAAGAATGGTAAATGGTATTTGTATGTTTGGGATTCCAAGAACAATAAACATTTTTACTATTGCTATGATGATGACATTTATCACCCCGATACTGAATTCGGTAATCTTTAATATAAATATATAAACCATGAAAAGCAAAGATCAAATACTATTAGAGAGCATATATTCCAAAAAAGTTTTAAAGGAAAACGATTATTATGTGAATTTAAATGGAGATGTTAATAAAAAACAACCAGATCATAAAATGACATTAGGTGGAAAGGTTAACTTAAACGGAGATGTTGTTCCTGACGAATATAACAATAGCAAACAATCAAAAATTAAATTGATAGCAATGGATGGTCAATTACATACGCCTTTTGATGTCGCTAGTAATGAAATAAAAAATTATTGGGGTGATGATGATATTGCTAGAGAAGGTTTAACACTTGTTGATAGAGACGAAACTGGCGATGTTATAACCGCAAGTTGGCCTAATTATGATACTATAGATTTAGCAAAACTTTTATATGGTGCAAGAGAAACCGGACAAATACCATCAGATACAACATCTGTTTTATTGCCCGATGGAACAGAATTTGAGATAGATGCTCACGGCGTTTAATCTTTAAACAATAAACCACTCTGGAGTATTTCCCATCTTCCACTTGGAAAATTCTTTCTTATCCTTGATATAATATGTTCGATATGCCTTGACTGGATCTTGGTCTTTATATTCGGGGGGCATTGCCTGTGCATGGGGTGTTAATTCTCCTTCTGGAATCATATTGGCATGATTCCTGCATGTTTGGAAAATAGGATAAGATTTGTGCTGTTTTCCATAGCGACGAGTATATTCTTGAAATAGTTCCTCGGTCATTTCACACAACCAATTAAAGTTGCTTCTTGTTTGTCGTGTCCAAATCGTACAAGGATGATTTTTATGTGCAATCTTATAAACTCCTTCCACTGTGTCATTTGAATGAACACGAATTGCGGTTGAAAGCATTTGGGTATGTTCAAGGATTAATTTTATACAATGTTTGTCATTGTGATATCTTGCTGCCATTATTGGGTTTTTGTCGAGAATGAATATATTAATAGAGTTATCCTACCTTTCTGATATATAAAATACTATATATTTTTTAAATTCTGTCAATAAAAATTAAATGTAATTGTGAACATTCGGTATAAATATAGTCATGACAAAAGAATGTTTGCAATGTAAAAAAGAATTCAAAATTAGAAATAAAAACTCTAAATTTTGTAGTAAAACTTGTAGTAATATATTTAATGGTAATATAGTAAACCAATTAAATAAAAATAAAAAAATATGTTTAGAGTGTTTAAAAGAAAAAACATTTAACTTATTTTCAAGAATTGACAAATCTAATAAATTTTCAGGCGTACGAGATGTGTGTAAAAATTGTTCAAGAGCAAAAAAAGAAAGAGAAAAAAGAGCAAGAACGTGGAAATATGATGCTGCAAAAATAATGTTAATGAATAGTAAAGCAAGAGCAAAGTTAAACAATATAGAATTTTCTATAACGGAAGAAGATATTAAAATTCCAGAAAAATGTCCCGTTTTGGGAATACCGTTATTTAGATGTAAAAAAGATAATTGGAATAATTCACCATCAATTGATAGAATAGATAATACGAAAGGATATATTAAAGGAAATATTGTTATTGTGAGTAGGAGAGCTAATATTTTAAAGAAAGATGCAACAATAGAAGAGTTACAAAAAATGGCAAATTTCTATAAACAATTCAGTCAAGTATAAATATTAAAATACTATAATGAGAAACAAAGATCAAATACTACTGGAGAATTTGTATGAAAATATTCTTTTAGAAGGTAAAAGAGTTCCCCTAAGAAACATTTCAGAATTTAGTGAAGAAGAAAAACAAAACATTTTGGGAAAACTTTCTGATGTTGAAAGATCTCAACTTGGAACAGCCAAAGGTGGGAAATCTGCTAAAAATTATATGAGTGCAGATGATTGGATTATTATAAGAGAT
>Ga0114976_10001407_pt1 | contig 15061 bp, 17 predicted proteins | sample S_130805_EF_Meta_FD_87319 | JGI IMG/M metagenome (GOLD analysis project Ga0114976, IMG submission 87319) | Freshwater microbial communities from Lake Simoncouche, Canada to study carbon cycling - S_130805_EF_MetaG | ecosystem: Environmental > Aquatic > Freshwater > Lake | place: Lake...
AAAACAAAATCCTAAGTTAAAAGAAGGTGATCGTATAGTATTAATATACATGCCAGGAGAAGATATTGACACTGGAACTAAAGGAAAGGTCATAGAAATTGGTCAACAACCTAGTTCTAACTCAGAATTTGATTATTTATATAAAATGGAGTGGTATGATGATGAAGGAAAAGTAATTGATAGTCTATCTTTACTCCCACAGAGTGATACTTGGATATTAGATCCCGAATTTAACCAAAAAAACCTCCAAGAAGCCCGTTTTACTGACTTAGATGACCTAATTAGACACCATGAGTGGTCAAAATTGTTTAAAAAGACTGATTTACAGTATGTTTTAGACTTTTTAATGGCAATTAGAGATTTAGGAGTGGTAAATATGCTACAATCAGGTCAATTTTTAGGTCAAACTAAGGAATATCTAACAAAATACTTTGATTTATACCGAATGCAACGAGATTTAGACGATAATGACGAAGAATTGATCGAAAAAATCATAGATATGGGTGAAAAAGTAAGAAATATCATGATTTCAGCCTCAATTACTGATTTGGAACGTAAAAATCAAGAAATTACCCCCCAATCAGCAACAAATAGGGTAAATAGACTCACAAAAGAAATATTACAGTGGTATATTAAATCTTTTTATTGATTTTATTAAAAAAAACACTTATTTTTAGGTAAAATCACATAAATTATGACACTTTTATCTATTTCTTTACTCGTTTTTAGTGTTTCTATACTATTTTTTACCATTTTAATGATAATTTGGTGGAAAAAATACGGAAAATCACTGTTTTCTACTTTAAAAGACCTAAAAAACATACAAAATACGTCAAATAACCTTAATAATTTGTCAAATATGGAAAAATTTTACCAAAATATGAACAATTATGGGGGTCAAATAAGTAATTTTGATGAAAAACTTAAAAATATTACTAAAAAATTCAATAAAAAGTAGTCAAACTTGACCTTTTTAGACATAAAAAACCCCCAAAATAGGGGGTTTTTACGTTAAAATAAGGTATATTTGAGTGTAAATTACTCGTTTTTTGAGGTTTCTTCTTTAAAAAAGTTAGTTAAAAACTTACCTAAAGCACCAAGTGCAATAGAACTTACTATCATTGATTTGATCTCGAATGTTGTAAATATGTCTTTTAGGTTGTCAAACTGCCATAAACCACCAATCGCTAACACTGAAGACACCGCCAAAAACGTATCACCCAACTTTCTCCACTTTTTTGGTGTTGGTTTCCAATAACTACTTGTGATTTTTTTAAGTTTAGTCATGATTAAAGACCTTTAACTAAGTTTATTGATTGTTTTAGATATTCTTTCGTTCTTGGAGATGGTGTTAAATTATCTTCTCTTGTTTGTAGGTTTAAAACCTTTTCGATATCTTTAACTAGTTCAGTACCATGTTCGTTTTCTTTATATAATTCAATAATTTTATCCATTGCTTTGTTACAATTACCTGTTGTTTCATCATAGTAATTTTTATTTCTAAAACGATTCAAATTATTCATTAGTTCGTATGCCAAATGAGTACCACCGTCTTTTATATCTTTTAACAGACGAATGTTATTTAACATGGCCAATGTATCAACCATGGAATTAACTCCGCTTGATCTTTTTGTGATACCAACACCATAATTATCATACATGTCAGATTGACCAACAATTTCATCAAGTGGAATTACGTTTTCTGGCATACACTGAGGACCTTTACCGTCTTTTTTTCCTTTCTTAGTCTCTTTCATTTCTTCTTTGACTAGTTTTCCTATCAAATCGATTAATTCAGACTCTTTTAATATAATTTTTTTCATATAGAAGTTTTTTTAAAATAAATATCTAATAACTATTAAGTTTATACACTATTTATACTAATAAATATCTAATTATGTAATTATGGTTGAAAAAATTATTAAAAAAGTATTGATGGAAATGATTAACCACCCGATGAAGTTGAGGAGTAGTGTAAAAGTTTCTGACAAACTTAAATATCATTTAGACAAAAATATTCCATTATGTGAAAACGTATTCAAAGAATATTCAAGATCTTTTATCGAACTGATTAATGAGGTGAGAAATTTATATAATAAAAATCTAATCGATCTAAACAATGAAGATCGTTACATTGTGGAATCTGATTTGGGAAAAAAAGTTATTCTCGAAAATGGTCAGGTTATTTATTTAGAAGTACCCATGGAAGATCGAAGTTTTTTATCTGAAGCGGAATATCAAGGTAGAAAAGTTCAACTTGGTAAAATAATGCAAGGAGACGTAAAAAAATTCAAAGTATATGTAAAAAACGACAAAGGTAACGTTGTTAAAGTAAATTTTGGTTTTGGCGGGAAATCGGCTAAAGGAAAAAGAATGGTAATAAAAAAGAATAATCCTGCAAGAAGAAAATCTTTTAGAGCAAGACATAATTGTGACAATCCTGGTCCGAGATGGAAAGCAAGATATTGGGCTTGTAAAACTTGGTAATTTTATATTATATGAACAAATATATTGAACTTAAAAAGGTTAATTTAAATGAGGTTAGCAAAAGAAGGTCTATTGTAAGAGATATTGTTTCTGACTTAATCAAAGTATATAAAAACGAAGAAGAAGGTGAATTTTACCTACCTGAATATTTTGATGAAGATAATCAAATATATATGTTTGATAAACTAGATACAATTTTTGTAATAGAGCTAACTATATTTCCTGATGATGATATCGAAGATTTTATAATAGACGCTGATTATTTTTATAATGATGAAATAATTGCAATTACAATAGTTTATAACCCTGAGAAAAAAATAAAATTGTTGTACGATATTGTGGGCGAACTCAATGAAATTATTGCACACGAAATAAGACACATTGATCAGCATTCCACAGGTATGTTTGATTTTGATAATGAAGGTGAACTATCAACCGAAGATCCAAAAGTATATTATACACAACCCCATGAAATTGACGCTCAAGTTTATGGGTTTAAACGTCTATCTAAATTAAGAAATGAACCCTTTGAAAAGACCGTAAGACACTGGTTTAACACTCATGAAATGATACATCAAATGGATAAAGAAGATACCGAATTTGTGATCAATAAAATATTGGATTACTATAAAGAAAACTAACTTATTTTATTTTTCTGAATCTCTTTATCATTTTTTCAATAACTTCAGACATTGTGTTTTTAGACATCTTAACCCCAAAATATCCCGCCAAACCTAAAATAATTGGTTTTATATGATCAATATCAAAACCTTTTTCGGCCAATTCGTGAATCACACCCAACACACCTAAAAAAAACGTAAATGATAGCACATTTAAGATTGGGTTAATTGTAACATTAATACTGTTTAAAAATTCTGAAAACGTGTTTTTTAAATTTTCGGTTTTAGATAACATAAGATTAAATTCATTAATTAATCCGTTGTTTCTTATTAAAATTAAAACTTTTTTAAGAAGATCAGAATTTTCATAAAAAAACGACAAAATTGTTCCCAACGCAATTAATGACAATTCTCTATCACTTAAATCTGGAATTTCACCATGAATTGTTTTATAAACAGGACCTATTAAACCTCCAATAGGAACACTCCAAGTTAATATAAATTTAACGTCTAATTTAAAATCCTTTTTAATTCCCCCAACGATTTTTTGTATTATATTACTATTATCTTCTATTTCGTTTTTATATTTGTTTTGAGAAGACTCTAAAATTATTTTTTTGTACTGACTTTCGTTCAAAATTAAATCCATGTTTATAAATATCAAATAATAATAAATTGTTTAGTTTTAATGGTATTATAGTATGATAAATTAAAAATGAAAAAACATTGATATTTATAAACAAAAGAAATTATGGCACAATATTTTTTTAGTGTAAGTAAAGCAGAAAGAGATAATATCTTAGATCAACATAAAAGTCTGTACGATGGTTATGTTACAAGATATAATCAAGAAAGTAACCAATATCCTTTATACGTACAGGATTTGGCGAATGATAAAGGAGGAATCACGGTTTCAAACACAGGTAAGGTGACTGAATATAAAAACGTTGGTATAAACGAAAATATGTTGGATAGAATCGGTGATGGTCCTATGGATTTAAAGAATGGTACTGTAGATCTTGATAGTTTGCCTACAACGATGAAAAAAAATACCAAATTATATCACGATACTTACCCATCACCAAATGAAGATGAAGAAGAGTACATTTCATTAGGTAATTCTTTTGGTGATGAGGATTCTAATGAAGACACAATGTTTGTTTTTGGTGTTGAGGATGATATAGATGAAGAGCCAATGAAATATGAATACGACATTGAGGAGTTAGATGATTTTATGTCAGGTCCTATGGATGATGTTTATGAAGAAGTTGATGATGAAGTTGTTGATGAGTTTAAAGAAAAATTAAACGAGTCTTTAGACATGTTCAAAAGATTTAAAAAATATAACTAAAATGGAAATTCAAGAGTTAATATTTTATTATTTACACGAAAACACAAAAACAATAGAGGTAAATTTTAGATTAACAAAAGATTCAGAAGAGGTATTTAGATCCGATATTTTTGATCTAACAGAAGCAGAAACATTCGGATATAACATAATCTCAAATGATTTAGATATTCTTGACGAATTTACTGATGACGATTACGAAGATGATGATTGGTCTGATTTTGATTCAGTAGATGAAGAAGTTCTAATGTCTTTTATGAATGAATATTACATTGTAAATCCAGAAAAGTTACCAAAGTCAGAATTTATTTAAGGACCAACTCGTGTTAAAAACATAGTTGTACTTTCACCACTACTATTAGCACCATTATCATAGCTACCTGAAGTTCGTAAAACTAAACTTTCCATTCCGTCATCTACAATTTTCCATGTACGACGAGTTCCTTGATAGTCAAATTGGATATATCCCAAATCATATGCGCTATATTGACCATGTACAAAATAAAAATATTCTTCAGTCCATGTAGTTGATCCATTTGCATAATCAATAGGTTTCATGTAGATTGTTGAATAGTCCATGGCAATTCTAGTTAAACCAACTTTGATCGTGTCTAAAGGAAGTGTTTCACTTGGATTTACGTATAGATCTCCAGGATAATACACATAATCCAAATTGTCATTATCTCTATTGTCATAAACAATTTTGTCAATAACATATTCTCCACTTAAACTTAATGATTTAGGTTCGGCATATTTAACACATGACGACAAAACCAACACACCAACAAATACCAATAATAATCTTTTCATAGTTTTACTTTCTTTTTACAAATATACGAATATTTTTTTTTCACACAAGAAGTATTTATAAAAAAATGAATTACGACGAATTAATATCCTTTTTTAATCATTATACCATAGTTGATAATAATAAAGAACTTGGAGAGCAAGATGCTGCGGCATCAACAACAGCAACGGGGGGACAAGGATACCCAACCGTAACTAAGTGGGAAACGGGTTTAACAAGAGGTATGGCAAATCAAATAGACGATAAGGTAACTTGGAGTTCATTGTACAAAATAACACGAGGAAAAGCAAATACTTTATTATGAGCACAAATGAAAATTTAATTAAAGACATACTTACTAAAATGTTTTACGATACTCGTTCAACTTTGAATGAGAACGAAAAAAGAATTATTAAAGAAGACGGTACTTGTTCTGAAATACGCCAACAAATTCTTATAAATTTGGATCAAGACACCCTTTATGTAAAGGGTCAAATTAGAAGCCGAAAATACCCAAAATGGGGTAAGTGGGGTGATGGAAGTTGTATTTGTGGTTCATATAATCCACCAGAAGGATATTCCACACCATGTAGTTTTGAAACAGGGTTCTCAGTTAAATGTTGTAAAAATCAAAAATCACCAAAACTTGTTGTGTCAACTGAAAAACCTTCGTTTGAAAAATATGACCCACAAAAAAACCAAATAGACGCTAGTGGTAAGTTTTATGATGATACATCATTTGACGGTACCCCAATAAAATTACCGGTAGATGTCAAAAATGTCAAAAGAACAAATTGTGGTAATCAGAAATTTTATTACCTTGATGCTCCCGAAAATGCAAAAAAAATAAAAAAAATTGCCGATGTTTGTAGTTCTTACGCTAAAGAAAATAAATTACAAAATAAAAATTTTACGGACGAAAACGATTGTTTGAACAAATTTGCTCAAAAAATGGTATCCTTTTGTACTGATGATGCAGTCAACTCATTCGAATACAATGATTTAAAATATACAATTTGTTTTTCTTTGGGAGACAATGCTGAACCAAAACCTGAAGATATGACAGTTAAAGGGTATTATGGCGCAGATGAATTAACAAAATCAGAATATAGAGAAAAGGGTGAGTGTGCGGGACAAAAATGGAATACAACTACAGGTACTTCTGACCAAATGGGAAAAAATTCGCAAGAATTCCAAACTAACCAAAACAATACAGGCGCTGAGGGTGGTTTAGGTAGTGAAGAATCTACTATGTCGTTTATTTTTTAAAAAAATATAATTTTTAAGGATATTTAATATTATGAACAAAGAACTTTTATCCGAAATTTTGAGAATGCAAAATTTATCGAATTATGATAAATTTTCTGGCGAACAGAAAAAAAATTCTTACAGGTTAGAAGAACAAAAAAGAAAAATAATTAATTACTTAATAGAACAAGATTTATCTTTAGGAAGTGTTGCGGGAACTGTTTCAGGAGATAAAGAAAAAGAAATGGGTCTTGATGAAGATTATAAAAAAATAGAAATAGGACCCGCAAATAACCCAACATACCCAACTATGTTGGATGTGAAGACAATTGTTATTGCCGATCCATATAAAAAACCAAGTATCAAACAATTCAATTCAGAAACGACAATTAAAAATTTCTTACCCTCAAATATAACCGTTAAAACATTCATAGAGGGTGATAAATTATCTAATGGCAAACCAGCACCTGTTGGTCGAGAATACTTTGAAAGGGCCGATGGGCAGAAATATTGTTTACCATCACCAGAGTGGGTAAAATTACACACAGATAAAAGATACGTTTATCAATTTACAAATCAAAAAACCGGAGACGTATTCGGTTTAAAATTTCAATTGGGTGCAAAACAAAATTATAACGGTAATGAGTATACTGGCACCGAAATATCTCAAATGTGTCCTGGAGGAAATAATGGTTGGATTTTTTATTTGAATCCGAATACACAACCCGTTACAATGTTCTTCAATAAACAAACAGGAAAACCGTATGACGCAACAAAAGATGCTAATAATAGCTCTACCTTTGATTCATGGTGGGAAGAATGGAAACTGTGGGTTGAAATTGGTGTGGGAATTTTGGCGGGTTTTTTAACGGGTGGTTTAGCAACTTTAACGTTAGGGATTGCAAGAGGAATATTACTAGCGGTTGAGGTTGGTAGTATTCTTGCCAGAGCCGCAAGATTTATTGTATTTTTAGGTGAATCTTCTTTTCTTGGAAGTGGAGCGAGTTGGTTGAAAATTCTTGGGGGAGTATTTTTAGAGGCGGGATTGATGACACCGATTGCACTTGAATATATTGAAGAAGGTGACAGTAATGCAGCAATTATGGCTTGGGCATTTAGTTTTTTACCATTTTTAACTGAATTACCTGCTGTTGCTAGATTTATAACATCAGGTAGATTTACTAAAGGAGAAGCTGATATAATATCTGCAGAAATACTGACAAAAATGAAAGCCGCGGGTGGTTATAAAACAATTACACAAAGTATTGAATCGGAGTACACTTTTGTTGCAGGATTAAGTGAAAGGGCTAAAGATGTTTATATGGGTGTCAAAAGATTGGCGGTCGAAAAACCTAACACATTAAAAGAAGGGTTTGAATTAGCAATCAAACAAAATTCGGATAAAATAATAGAGGCCGCAGAAAAAAGTACAAATCCTACAGTAAAAACCGCTTTACAAAAAGCAAATAACCAATTAAATCCATTACCCGCAGTTGCAGGTGGTGGTAAGGGACTTATTCCTGTTGTTGCCAGAGCGTTTATGGTTGTAACACCTATTGCTATAGGATCCATGGCAGGTCTTGAATACTTCAAGACTCTCGGTCTTAGTGAAAAAGTTTCTAAGGACCTTTCTGCACAAGTTGAAAAGTCATATAACTCAAATCAATATTGGATTGATTTGGCGTCTTTGAATCAATCATTAGGATTAAGTGAACAGACAACTCAACAAATGGAGGAAAGTCTGAAAACTTACGTGGAAAACAACAAAGCGGCCATAGATGAAATGATAAACTCAGACGTGGCTCAACAAAACTTTTTCAAACCTGAGGAAATTAGTAAACTTGCGTTAGAACAAGCCGAAAAATCAAAACAAAACATTATTGATGCTTTTGCAAAAGAACAAGAAAGAATGAAAAATGACACTCAAGTAATAAGTGCCATGGAAAAACTAAGAATTTCAAGTAAAAAGAATTCATTATCTATTGTTATAAAAGGTGTTGGTTATAATGTATTAGAATGGACTAACACGTCTGATTCAAATAAATGGACATTTACCACTGACCAAAACCTGAATGGGGAAGTTGTTTTTAACACAACAGACAATACTTACTATGTAATGGTTGATAATAAAAAAGTGACTTAATTACTTTTTTTGTAATAATAATATATTTATAAATAAAATTAAAATGAGAGTAGAAAAACAAATTTTAAGTGAAGTTAATCGAATGAGAGAAATAATGGGTCTCAAATTGATTACAGAAGCGGCAATACCTCCAGCAATGAGAAGTTATCTTTTGGATATTTTAGGTTACACTGAAAAACAAATTGACGCTTTAGAAAGAGGTGCCGATGATTTATCAGATCTTACTAAAATATCGGATCAATTTGCAACTGCAGGTATTAAAACTATTGATGATTTGAAAACATATGTTGCCAGAAATATGGGACTTCGTGGTGTTGATGATGTGTCAGACCAAGTTTTATTAAAATTTATGAAAGAAAGCCCTACCATTATGGACAATATTCAAAATAAATTGGCTCAAAAAGTTGCTGCAGCTTCAGATGCTTTACTTAAAAAGGTACAATGGGAAAGTTTAATGCCAACAAATCTTGCCGATGATGTTGAGTTTGTATTAAGTTTTCCAGTTACAAAGGCAGATGCCCCTCAAATTAAGTTAATGGCGGATCAGCATTTAACTTCTGTTAGAAATGTAATGACCGACATAAATAATAGGGGTGGAATAGTACCTCAGGGACTTTTTGATTTAGCGGATGAATTAGCAGAGGTATCAAAACAAGCCGATAATGTTAATACAAAAATGACTGCAGACTATAGTCAAGTTGGTGTTGGTGCTACCAGATCGGGAGACGATGCAATTACCGACGCTTTGAAAAAGGAAATGGAAGAGGCGGACAAAAAATTAGCCGAATTAACGGCAAAAAATGTAAGACAACAGAATCTTATTAAATGGTTGGAGTCAAATGAGTTATTTAAAATGTTAAAATCCCAACAAAAACTAAATATGAAAAAAACGTTAATTTCAATGTTGGACGGCACGCTAACTGACGAACAAGTAAAATTAAAAGTTGCAAAACAAATAACTGATGAACTATCGAGTAATGCGACTGCAAAACAATTTGCCGAGTCTAATCCAAGTTACATTAAGAAGTTATTACAAAAAGTAAGTACTTTTGCCTTTGGTAATATCCAAAACACCACAATTACTGTGATTATCTTATTTTTACTAAGTGGTGGAACAATTATGGGACTTTTAGGTTATGGTAAAAAATATTTTGGTACAACGAAAGACTTTGAGGAATCAAGTGGAAGTGGTGAAACCAATAACGAAACCAATTCTGAAAGTCCAAATAGTGATAATATAGATAACTCATTAGAACCATTACCAGCATCTGAATTAGAAGGTTTAAATTAATAAAAAATTATGTCACAACAAAATAGACTTAAAATATACACGGCAGTTAAAGGAAAATTTAACGAATCAGACTTTAAAAAAAAATATCCAGACTATCATACTTTTGAAAGAAAGAATTTTGGGTCTTATGTTGCCACAAGAAAAATTTGGGGTTTTTGCGTAGACAATAAAATAACACAAAAACCTGAGGCTGAGTGGATACCTCTAATGACTTGTGATTTAAGTTGGGCTAGAACAAAATTTCCTGAAAAATGTGGTATTGACCCATGTAAAAGTACTAAAGATGCGTATGAGTCAGGTGGATATTGGAAAAGTGTTAATAAAGATGAATTTGATACCGTAAAAAGTAGAGGTACTGTCAATGTTGATTACGCAGAAAAGGATTGCCCTAACTCCTCAAAGAAAATATACTTTATTAAAAAAGGTTCTTCAGTTATTCCTAACCCCAACCCCAACCCTAATCCAAATCCAAATCCAAACCCTGATCCACAAGTAAATGTTTGTACTTATCCAAGTACAAACTTTAAATCAACTACAGAAGGAAATGAATTTAGAAAATTTATGCATGACAACTTTAAAAGTTATGCAACATCAATAAAATTAGATCTCACAGGACCAAAAGATAATTGTAATTATATTAGAAAGGCATATGCAACAGTACCTGATGGTTATGCGTTATCTTATGGTGAAATGTTTTTGAAATCCAAAACTAATCCTAATTGGAAAGAAAATTTCAAAAAAGAAAATTATGACGAATTTAAACAAAAAGAAGAGTCTGAAGGTAAATACACATCACAACTATCGATGTGGAATGACTTGATTAATAAAGAAAGAGTACCTCGAGGTGGAGAAGTAAAAAAACTTAAAGGTGGTGGTGCTTGGTATATCATTAAAGTTGAACCTGATGGTAGTATAATGCCAATGACAGGAACTGAAACTCAATCTATTAATAGTCTAATTGAATCATTAAAAAGTGGAAAGTTTATGTATGTTGCTTGGTTACCACCTTCAGATATCAACAAACAACCAATCACAGGTGAAGTTGCAGACCTTAAAGTAAAACAAAACGTTAATGGTGAAGATTATGTAGGTGCAGAAAAAAGACAAGGAACAACATGGAAGGCTTTTGATGTTGGTACCACTTTTGAAGATGATTTAAAAGAATCGATTATTAAAAATATTTTGGGATTAATTACCGAAGATGATACAAAACCGAAAGTTAATATAAATTCGTTTATGACAGGACCAACAAGTTCATCTTCTTCTTCTCAAACAAGTGGAAACATTACAAACATGATGAGTTCAAATAATGTAAGTGTAAATCAACCAAACTTGAGTACAAATACATCGATTAACATAAAATCAGAAGTCGAAAAAGTAATGTCTCCGAAATTGGCATCCGCTAAAGAAATGTTGGTAAGTCTTATTGATTATTCACAAAAGAATGGTGGTATTGCCAAAGGAAAAAAAGTGGAAGAGTTTAAAAAAATACAAAATGAACTTAATGGTATTAATGCCAAAGACATTTGTGATGAATCAAATTTATCTAATCTGAGAAACAAAATGTCAAATGCTAAATCAATGATGAATCAATACGATTCATTCTTTGATAATACAGAAAAAGAAATGATTAATAAATTAATCTCTCTTATGTCAACTGTTGAAAGTGATTGTAAATCGTTATTGAGTCGAGTTTCAGGTTCTAATACTTCAACATCATTAAGTTCTTCGTCATCTACTTCTCAAACACAAGATGAACCAGGTTGTATAAGCGATGTTAGTAAGTTACATCCTGACCAATTAAAAAGTATTTCATCATTTACACAATCTAATCCATCTTATTCTTTAGAATTTACATCTACAGGAACACATTCGTCAATTAAATTAAAAGAACTTAGATGGTCAAAAAAATACGGAGTTGGTACTGAAGAAGGAAATTTAGTTGTTCCACAACCGCCAGATTATCCACAATATAGTCCTTTATGTAATAATTTAAGAATTTACAAAAGATCTGACATACAAGGAAAAACACCTGATCAGGTTGCGGCACTCGAGGAATTCTTCGTAGATGAAAATTTAAATATGACCGTTGATGAAGGTAAATTTGGAGCATCAGAGTTGAGATTTAAAGTAGGTGCGTTAGTTCCTAATTACAAATTACAAGAAAAAGGTTTGGAATCTTTTAGTAATATGCCGGTTTATATTACTGATATTGAAGGAGTTGCAAACCCATCAACAGATCAATGTAGAAAGGCAATCAAACAACTTGATGCTTGTATTGGTGGTTCTAAAGGTGGTGGTTTAGTTTCATGTTCTAATTTAAAATCAATTGTTACAAACAAATTAACAGCTTACTATTGTGTAAAAGAAGTGAGAGGTGAAGGTAAGTTTTGGAATAGAATTGGTTTAGGTAAAGAAGTCGCCAATATAACATCAGATAGAAGTGATAAATTTGGAATTTCTAAAATGATTGCGATTAAAGAAAGTATATTAGGGCAAACGATAAAAGACATTTTATTAGAATCCATCAGAAGAAAAAATGAAGATTCACTATCTAACACAATAAAATCTCATTTGAGAAAACATTTAATGTAATGGATAAAAGATTATTTGGTAAATTGATTGTTGAGGCAAAACTAATGTCTAACAAAGGTTATAGTGAAAATGAAATTAACGAAGCATTCCAAGAAGCAACCGAATCATTTGGTTCAACAGTTGCAACAGGATTTTTAGAAACCTTCAAAAGATCAATCGCCAGAATGGTTTTAAAATACTTTAAATTAGATCCCGATAGTTTTATGGCTTTAGTGGTAGAAAATGCATTTGCTAACTTATCATTTAAAGATTATGGTAAAGTATTACAAGATTGTAGTTTTACATCTAATTTATTGGCAGAAACATTGATCGACACTTTATTGGATAAGTTAAGACTAAAACAAGGATATGGTAATGAAGTATATACCGCACTTCAATCAATGTTAATGGACGCCGCAGGAAAAACAGAGGCGGTTGAGATGATTAGAGATAAAATGAATGATTTCATTTGTCCAAAACTTTCTGAAATCAGAGATGCCGTTATTAAAAACGTTCCACTCTTAAGCAAAGTCGTTTAATTTCTAAAAACATTTATTATTCTTTTTTATATGTTCGAATTATCGATAATAATTTCTACTTACAAAAATGTTGAGTTTTTAGAGGAATGCTTTTCTTCAATAATAAACTCAATAAAAGAACAAAATGTTGAAGTTATTATTGGAATTGACGCTTGTTTGGAAACATATGGGTATGTGAAAAAAAACAAATTTCCACCATATTTTAGATTTGTGTTTTTTGAAGAAAATCAAGGTCCGTACATAATATTTAATTCATTATCATTAGAATCTAATTCAAAAACATTATTATTTTTTGGTTCAGATGATATTATGTGTGAAAATATGATAAATGATATAATAACCGAGTCTAAAACTCATAAGATAGTTAAACCATCATACATTGATTTTGAGAACGGTGAAGAGATTAATTTGAAATCAAAATTAATTCAATCAGAAGGAGTATTTTCAATTGACAAAGATCTTTTTTTAAGTTTAAACGGGTTTGAACCTTGGTTATGTGCTGCTGACTCAGATTTGAGTATTAGATTAGTTAAATCAAATCAAAAGTTTAAATTCACAAACAAACTATCATTCTTTAGAAGAGTTCACCCAAAAGGATTAACATCAAATTTAGATACTGGAGGATTTTCACCGATAAGAGAAAGATATGTTGATATGATTAATAAAAAAAAGGATGAAATTATATTAGAAAAATTACATATCCACCCATTTATTTCAACAAACGATGTAGATATAAATAAAGTACAATCGGTTAATAAATTATTAAGAAACAAAACAAACAAAAGAAATTTTATAAACAAATTTATTTTTAAAAAATGAAATTAAACGAAATATATCTATCTGATTCTCACAATATCGAATTAACGGTTGCTTTACCAATATATAATAGCAAAAAAATTGCATGGTTGGCATTAGAAAGTCTATCAAATCAAATCGACATTACTTTTGATTGGGAACTAATTGTTTATGAGGAAAACCACGATAACTCAATATTTTTAAACATAATTGATGAATATCTTGGTAAATTAAAAAATATAAATTGTAAGCGTGTTTTATTTATTACAAGAGATGATAAAGTTAATTTAATTTCAAAATGGACAACAATGGGTTTAGAATCATCTCCATCATCAAAAGTTTTCATGTTACATGCCGCGGATTGTTATTCACCAAAAATGAGACTAAAAACAAGTCATGAAAAAATACTAAAAGAAAACTACGATTGGTACGATCAAAAAAAAGGTTATTTTTATTCATTTATATCGGATAAAATATTTTTATACGATTACGAAGGATTGACCAATTTAAATATGTCGTTGAATATTGAGTACATTAAAACTTTACCTTATTCAGAAATAAATAAAGGTATTGATGGGTACATATTTAATCACATAAAAAAAACTAAAAAAAATAAAGTTTTAAAATACACTGATGAAAATTTATATCCTGATAGTATTGACACTCACGGATTAAACAACATAAGTTTATCTCGAGAAACTTATTTTTCAACAAAACCAAACATTTTCAAAGGAATGGATTTTACTATAGATGATTTAGATATACCATCAGACATTATTGAAAAATTAAAAGGGCTTATATTTAAAACTGTACCTGTAAAAAATGAAAATGTTTTACAACCTAAAGTAAGAATTAGAAAAAGAAAAAATGAAGTTGTAAATCCAACACCTTCCAGTTTAACTCAATTTAATCTAACAAAAAGTAATATTAATAAATTAACAACACAAAATAATAATAAAGGCCCTCAATCTGTTGGAAAAATTTCTAGATAGAATTTGACAAGTTTGATTGTATTTATTAATTTTACAACATAAGTTCTTTAAAATACAGAGGAGTTTGAAAAGATTATTGTAAATTAAAAGTTTTACGTAAGTTTTTCACACTGTCGCAATATTTATAATAAATTATTATTATGAGTAAACGAGGTGGTGGTAATGTAAAGGCGTATGAAAATGGGCTTTTAAAATATGTAAAATCGATAAGATTTGACGATAAAAAAGTTTTTACCG
>Ga0114976_10001408_pt1 | contig 15061 bp, 11 predicted proteins | sample S_130805_EF_Meta_FD_87319 | JGI IMG/M metagenome (GOLD analysis project Ga0114976, IMG submission 87319) | Freshwater microbial communities from Lake Simoncouche, Canada to study carbon cycling - S_130805_EF_MetaG | ecosystem: Environmental > Aquatic > Freshwater > Lake | place: Lake...
AGCCGAAGGGCTTGTCCATTACCAGCAGCGCCACCGCCGCACCGGGAATGCCGAGCGGCGCCGTCGCCAGCACCATCGCCACCCGCCCGAAATGCCGCAGCTGGACCATCAGCAGGGTCAGCATCGCCGCGATCATGATCGGAAACAGCGAGAACAGCGCCGCATTCGCCTTCGCACTTTCCTCGGTCGCGCCGCCGGTCACGATCGCCGTGCCGGCCGGCAGCGCGGCCCGCAGCGCCTCGATGCGCGGCAGCGCGGCCATGGTCACGTCCGGGCCCTGCTGGCCCTCGACCACATCGGCGCGCACCGTCAGCACCGGCTCGCGGTTGCGCCGCCAGAGGATCGGCTCCTCCATCACCGGCTCCAGCCGCGCGACCTGGCTGAGCGGCACGGCGCCGGACGGCGTCGCGATCGTCAGGTCGCCGAGCTGGCCAAGCCCCCGCCGCTCATTCACCGGCGCCCGCAGCACCACATCGACCAGCCGCGTGCCCTCGCGCAGCTGCGTCGCCACAACACCCGAGAGCAGCGCCTGCATGGATTGCGCGACCGCGGCCGGCGAGAGGCCGAGCTGCGCGATCCGCTCCTCGTCCAACGCCATCCGCATCGACGGCGCCCGCTCGCCCCAGGAGAAGGAGACGTCGCGCGTGCCGGGTGTCGCCCGCAGCGCCGCGGCGACATCCTCGGCGACCTTGCGGAGCGTCGCGGGATCGCCGCCCTGCACCCGGAACTGCACGGGGTAGCCGACCGGCGGGCCGAATTCGAGCCGGCTGACCCGGACCCGCGCCTCCGGCACCAGGCCGTCCGCCGCCAGCGCGCGCAGCTTCGCCAGCAGCCGCTCGCGCGCCGCGAGGTCCGTCGACTGGATGACGATCTTGCCGAAGGCCTCGTTCGGCAGGTCGGGATTGAGTGCCAGGAAGAAGCGCGGCGCGCCGGCGCCGAGATAGGTCGTGAAGGTCTTCGCATCCGGATCGGCGCGCAGCACCGCTTCCAGCTTCTCCGCCGCCGCCTGCGTCGCCGGCAGCCCGGCACCCTCGCGCAGGTTGATGTCGACCAGCAGCTCGAGCCGCGCCGAGGTCGGGAAGAATTGTTTTCTGGTGGCCGCCATGCCGGTCATGCCGCCGACCAGCAGCACCGCGGCGAGGCCCAGCACGATGGCGCGGTGATCCACCGCCCAGCCGATCACGCCGCGCAGCGCGCGATAGCCCCGGCTGTCATAGGCCTCGTGATGCCCGGTCTTCGCCGCCGGCAGCAGGTGCACGCCGAGCCAGGGCGTGAAGACCACCGCGACCAGCCAGGAGGCCAGCAGCGCCGCGCCCACCACCCAGAAGATCCCGCCCGCATATTCGCCCGCGGTCGAGGCCGCGAAGCCCACCGGCAGGAAGCCCGCGACCGTGACCAGCGTGCCGAACAGCATCGGGAAGGCCGCCGAGCTCCAGGCGAAGGTCGCTGCCCGGCTGCGGTCCCAGCCCTCCTCGAGTTTCACGATCATCGCCTCGATCGCGATGATCGCATCGTCGACCAGCAGCCCGAGCGAGAGAATCAGCGCGCCGAGCGTGATGCGCTCGAGCTCCATCCCATCGGCCAGCATCACAAGGAACACGAGCGAGAGCGTCAGCGGCACGGCGAGTGCCACGATGATGCCGGCGCGGAAGCCGAGCGAGACGAAGCTGATCACCATCACCACGCCGAGCGCCGCGGCGAATTTCAGCAGGAACTCGCCGACACTTTCCGACACCACCTCGGGCTGGTCGGCGATCTGGTGCAGCACGAGCCCGGTCGGCAGCTCGGCCTGCAGCTTCGCCTCGAGCGCCGTCAGGTCGCGGCCGAGCGCCAGCACATCGGCGCCCGCGCGCTTGGCCACGCCGACCAGCACCGCCGGCTGGCCCTCGTGCCGGATCGCCGAGCTCGGCGGATCGGCGAGCCCGCGGCTGACCGTCGCCAGGTCGCCGAGCTTCAGGGTGCGCCCACCGCTCTCGACCGGGATGGCCCGGATCGCCGCCAGCCCGTCGAGCGAGGATTGCGTGCGCAGGTAGATCCGCGCCGCGCCGGTCTCGGCGATGCCGGCGCCAGTGACGAGGTTGTGCCGCGCGAGCGCATCGAGGATCGCCTGCGCCGGAACGCCGAGCGTGGCGAGCCGCGCATGCGAGACCTCGACGAAGATCCGCTGCGGCTGCTCGCCGAAGATCGCGACCTTGCCCGCGCCCGGCAACTTCAGCAGCGCGAGCCGCAGCGCCTCGGCCTGCCGCACCAGCTCGGCATTGTCGGCGCCGGTCAGCGCGAAGACCGCGGCATAGACATCGGAATACTCGTCATCCGCGAAGGGCCCCTGCACGCCGGCCGGGAAGGTGTGGCGGATGTCGTCGAGCTTCTTGCGCACCTGGTACCACTGCCCCGCGACCTGCTTCGGCGGCGTGGTGTCGCGCAGCACCACCGTCGTCACCGACTGGCCGGGCCGCGTGTAGGTCTGCAGGTTGTCGAGCCAGGGCAGGTCCTGCAGCTTGCGCTCGATGCGGTCGGCGACCTGGTCCTGCATCTGCTCGGGCGTGGCACCCGGCCAGGCGGCCGAGACCACCATCACCTTCAGCGTGAAGCCGGGATCCTCGGCGCGGCCGAGCTTCAGATAGGACCAGCCGCCGGCCAGCCCCAGCAGCACCATCAGGAAGAGCGTGAGCGCGCCGTTGCGGACCGCCCAGTCGGAGAGGTTGAAGCGCATGACCGGCCTCCTCAGCGCAGCGTCGTGGCAAGGCGGGTCGCCGCGACCCGCACCCGCGCGCCGGGGCCGAGCAGCTGCGGGCCGAGCGCCACCACCGGGTCGCCCTCGGCGAGCGGGCCGCGCAGCGTCGCGGTGATCTCGCCGAGCGAGACCACCTCGACCGGCACGGCGACCACGCGGCCGGCCTCGACCTTCCAGACCATCGGCCCCTGGCCGCGGTCGTGCAGCGCCGAGAGCGGCAGGGTGGCGACCTGCCCGCCATTGCTCGCCAGCCGCACCGTGCCGGTCATGCCGAGCGTGACCCAGTCGGGCGCGGCGGGCAGGGCGAAGCGGGCGGTATGGGTGCGCAGCCCACCCTCGGCCTGCGGCGCGAGCTCGCGCAGCCGGGCCGGCAGGCGGGCCTCGGGCCGGGCCCAGAAGCCGGCCTCGGCGCTCGCGCCGGCGAGGCCGGCGACCGCGGCCTCGGGCACCTGCACGACCAGCTCGCGCTCGGCCGGGTTGGCGAGGCGCAGCACCGGCTGGCCCTCCGGCACCACTTGGCCGGCCTCGGCGAGCATCGCGGTGACGACGCCGTCGGAGGGCGCGCGCAGCTCGGCATAGTCCAGCCGGCGGCGGGCGAGGTCGAGATTGGCGCGCGCCGCGGCGACCTTCTCGGCGGCGGCGCGGGCGGCGGCGACCCGCTGGTCGTCATAGGCCGGCGCGACATGGCCGGCGGCGAGCAGCGCCTTCGAGCGCGCGGCATCATTGGCGGCCTGGCGGGATTGCGCCTCGGCGGCGGCGAGGTCGGCCTCGGCGGCGCGGCGGCCGAGCTCGAGATCGGTCGGGTCGAGCCGGGCCAGCACCTGGCCGCTGGTCACAAGCTGGCCGGTCTCGACCAGGCGCTGGGTGATGCGGCCGCCGGTGCGGAAGCCGATATCGGCCTCGCGCCGGGCCTTCACCACGCCGGTCCAGGCGCGGGTCTCGCCGGCCGGGGCGAGCCGGACCTCGGCGACCTGGACGGGCCTCGGCGCCTCGAAGGCGACGGATTCGGGCGGCTTGCTCTCGGCCTTGCAGGCGGCGAGCACGACCAGCAGGCCAAGGCCGGCGAGCCTGACGGGCAGCCGCGTCGCCCCGATCAGCATCGGCCAGGACACCCGGCGGGCCAGGGTCGGGAGCAGCCAGACCAGCACCAGCACCAGGCCGACCATCGAGCTGGGGCAGGGGCCGAGCGCCGTCACCAGGCGGGGGACCGCGGTCGCGGCGAAGGAGACTTGCGGAGAGGGGCTTTGGCCGGCCGTCACGGCGGCGATCATCAGGCGGTTCATGGCGAGGGGTCTCCGGGTCGCGGAGACCAGTATGGCTATCTACTGACGAAAGTCAATAATCGTCAGTCAGCACTCGTCAGGGACGCAGCGCCCGCAGCAGGAACTCCGACATGTGCTCGGATTGCGCCGACATCTCGGCCTCGGTCATCCGCTCCGCCAGGCATTCGGTGACCAGGGCAGGGTGGTTGAAGACCATGATCGCCTGCTTGATGGTGATCGCGGTCTGCTCGGGGTCGAGCCGGGCAAACTCGCCGCTGGCGATGCCGTCCATCACCACATGGCGGATGGCGCCGGTGATGCTGTGGATGAAGCGGTCGATCACGCCCCAGGCCTCGGCCATGGCGGCGGTGACCATGTCGTGCAGCCGGCGCTCGGCGTAGAACAGGCTGAGATGCTGGGTGTGCAGGTGGCGCAGCAGGCGGCGCAGGCGCTCCGAGGCCGGGCCCTGGCCGCGGGCGATGTCCCAGGCGCCGGCCTCGAGGCCGCCGAGCAGGCGCGCCGCGATCGCCTCGTTGATCGCGCTCTTGGACGGGTAGAAGCGGTAGACATTAGCCGGCGACATGCCGAGTTCGCGGGCGATGTCGGCGACCGCGGTCTTCTGGTAGCCCATGCTGCGGAACAGCCGCTCGGCCACCTCCTCGATCCGGGCGCGGGTGGCGTCGGCGCGGCTGGCGGTGGAGTCGCTCATGGTCTGACGATTTCCTTCATTCGTCGCATATAGTGCCGCATGGGCGCGAAAGCACCAGTGTTCCGTAAGGAGGCTGTGGAGCGCGAGGATCGCGGATGGATGCCCGGCGGGGCCGGCGACCACCGCGCCGGGGGCGGATGGCGTCCCGTACGGGATTCGAACCCGTGCTGCCAACGTGAAAGGCTGGTGTCCTAGGCCTCTAGACGAACGGGACAAGCGAGGCGGCCGGGGAATGCCAGAGACGCGGGGGCAAGTCCAGCCATCGCGTCCGGGTGGCGCGGCGCCGGCCGGTCGGGCTAGCCTGATGCGCGGGCGCACAGTCGCCGCCTGTGCCGGATGCTACGAAGACCCATGGCACGACGCCGACACCTGCTGCGGGGCCTCGCCATCGGTGCGCCCCTGGGCCTGACCCTGCCGCGCCCGGCGCGCGCCCAGGCGCCGCGGCGCGCGCGCGTCGCGATCCTCTCCCCCGGCCAGCTCTCGATCGACTTCTTCCGCCAGGAGATGCTGCCGGAGATGGCCAGGGCCGGCTATGTCGAGGGCCGCACGCTGGAGATCATCGCCCGCAGCGCCGAGGGCGATCCCGCCCGGGTCCCGGCGCTGGCCGCCGAACTGCTGGCCGCGCGACCTGATGTGGTCGTCGCGGTCTCGAACCCGGTCGCGCAGGCGATCCGCGCCATCGACCCCGGCATGCCGATCGTCATGGGCTTCGCCGGCAGCGACCCGGTCGCCGACGGCCTGGCCCGCAGCCTGGCGCAGCCGGGCGGCATGGTCACCGGCATCGTCATGCTGGCCGAGGAGCTCGACCTCAAGCGGGTCGAGCTGGCGCAGCGCATCTTCCCCGATGGCCGGCGCTTCGGCTTCCTCGCGGGCGCCAGCTACCTGCCCAGTCGGGTCGAGCGGATCGAGTCGGCAGCGCGCGGGCTGGGCATCGACCTGGTCACCTTCCGCGCCGGCGGCCCGGAGACCTTCGCGCCGGCCTTCGCCGCCTTCCGCGCGCGCGACGTGACCGCCGTGGTGATCGGCTCCTTCCCCGGCTTCTCGTCGCAGGCGGCCGACCTGGCCCGGCGCGCGCTCGCCGATCGGCTGCCGACGATCTGCGAATGGCGCTTCATGGCCGAGGCCGGCTGCGCGCTCAGCCAGGGACCTATTAATGCCGAGCTGCGCCGGCGGGTGGCCGGCTACGTGCTGCGCATCCTGCGCGGCGAGCCGCCCGGGCAGATCCCGATGGAGCGCGCCGACCGCTTCGAGCTGGTGGTCAACCAGCGCACCCTGCGCACGCTCGGGCTCGAGCTGCCGGCGCTGGTGCTGGCCCAGGCCGACGAGGTGATCGAGTGATCGCCCGGCGCGCGCTGCTGGCCACCATGGCGCCGCCCGGGCTCGCTCGCGCCCAGACCCGCATGCTGCGCGTCGGCTCGCTGCACCTCGCCCCCTGGACCGCGCCGCACCATGTCGCGTTCCGGGCCGCGCTTGCCCGCGCCGGCCTGGTCGAGGGCCAGACCCTCGACCTCGACCCCGCCGGCCATGGCCTCCGGCGCGAGCAGTTCGAGGCGCATGCCGAGGCGCGGGTGCGCGAGGGCATCCAGCTCTTCCATGTCAGCGGCGACCCGGCGATCCGCGCCGCGCTCGCCGCCTCGCGCAGCGTGGCCGTGCTCGCCCTGACCGACGACATGGTCCGCAGCGGCCTCGCCGCCAGCTACGCCCAGCCGGGCGGGATGATCACGGGCGTCAGCATCCTGGGCGCCCAGCTCGACCGCAAGCGCCTCGAGCTGCTGCTCGCGCTGGTGCCCGAGGCGCGGCGCATCCTGGCCCTCGGCGATGCCTTGCTGACCGGGCCCGCCCAGGTCGAGGCGCAGCGGGAGGCCGCCGCGCAGCGCGGCGTCGCCCTCTCGGTCACGCTGGTCCGCCGGCCGGAGGAGATCGCGCCCGCGCTCGAGGCCGCCAAGGCCGCCGGCGCCGAGGCGGTGAACGTGCTGGCGACGCCGTTGCTGTTCAACAACCGCCAGATCCTGTTCGAGCGCATGGCCGCGCTCCGCCTACCCGCGATCTACCAATGGCCGGACATGGCGCGCGAGGGCGGGCTCGCCGCCTATGGCCCGAACATCGTCCAGCTCTACCGCGAGCAGATGGCGCCGATGGCGGCCCGGTTGCTGCGCGGCGCCCCGCCCGCCTCCCTGCCGATCGAGCAGCCGACCCGCTTCGAGCTGGTGCTGAACCTGCGCACCGCGCGCAGCCTCGGGCTGGCGCCGCCGCCGCCGCTGCTGGCCCAGGCCGAGGAGGTGATCGAATGACCGCGCGGCGCGCGCTGCTCGCGGCCCTCGCCACGCCCGCCTCTGCCCGCGCCCAGGGCCGCCGGCCAGCAGCGATCGGCTATGTCGGGCTCGGCTCGGAGGCCGCCGACCGGCCCGGCCTCACCGCCTTCCGGGCCGGGCTGCGGGCGGAGGGCTTCGTCGATGGCGAGGGCGTCGTCATCCAGGCGCGGCATGCCGGTGGCGACACCGCCGCGGCCGAGCAGATCATCCGCGCCTATGCCGCGCAGCCGGTCGATCTCTTCCTCGCCCCGGGCCGCACCGCCGCGCGCGCCATCCGGCGGATCGCGCCGGCGATCCCGGTGGTCGCGGTCGGGCTGCCACCGATCGCCACCGATCCCGAGCTCTTCGCCAGCCTGGCCAGGCCCGGCGGCAGCGTCACCGGCTTCTCGACCTATGGCGAGGAGATGTCGGCCAAGCGGGTCGAGCTGCTGCGGGAGATGATGCCCGGCCTTACCCGCATCGGCGTCCTGCACAATGCGACCGACCTCTCGCTCGATGGCTGGGGCCAGGGCACCGAGGCGGCGGCGGCGCGCCAGGGGGTCGCCGCCGAGCGGCTGCCGGTGCGCGCCGGCGAGGACCTCGCGCCCCGGCTGCGGGCGCTGCGGGAGGCCGGCGGCGGCGCGGTGATCGTGGTACGCGACTTCGTCACCTCGACACTGCAGCCGCAGATCGTCGCGGGCGCCGACGCGGCGGGGCTCGCCCTGGTCTCCGAGCAGCGGCTCTTCGTTGATGCCGGCGGCCTGTTCAGCTACGGCGCCAACCTGCCCGACCTGTTCCGCCGCGCCGCCGGCTATGCGGCGCGCATCCTGCGTGGCGAGAAGCCCGGCGAGTTGCCGATCCAGCTGCCGACGGTGGTCGAGTTCATCGTGAACCTGCGGGCGGCGCGCACGCTCGGGATCACGGTGCCCTCGGCGCTGCTGGCGCGGGCCGATGAGGTGATCGAATGATCGCGCGGCGCCCGCTGCTCGCAGCGCTCGCCGCGCCGGGCCTCGCCCGGGCGCAGGGCACGGCGCGCCGGCGCATCGGCTTCGTGCATCCGATCACGCTCGAACCCAACCGGATCTCCGCCGTCAACACGCTGCGGCCGATCTGGCGCCGGCTCGGCTATGTCGAGGGCGAGACCGTACTGCTGCGCACCGCCGCCGGCGATCCCGCGCGCCTGCCCGGCATCATGGCGGAGCTGATCGCGCGCGAGGTCAGCGTCATCATCGCGGTCGGCGCCGAGACGGTGCGGGCCGCCGCCGCAGCCTCGCGCAGCATGCCGGTCGTGGCGATCGACCTCGAGACCGACCCGGTCGCAACCGGCCTGGCCCGCAGCCTGGCGCGACCCGGCGGCAACGTCACGGGCATGTTCCTCGACCAGCCGGCGATCGCCGGGAAGTGGATCGAGCTGCTGGGCGAGGTGGCGCCGGGGCTGCGGCGCGTGGTGCTGGTGCGCGACCCGAGCACCGGCACGGCGCAGTACGACGCCGCCCGCAGCAAGGCCATGGACCGGGGCTATGCCGTCGAGACGCTCGACTGGCGCGCCACGCCCGACTTCGACGCCGCGATCGCCGGCCTCGCCGATGGCAGCACCGGCCTCGTCGCGCTGACGGCGCCTGGCTTCAACACGGTCGTCGCGCGGATCGGCCCGCCGCTGCTGCGCCACCGCCTGATCATGCTCGCATCGCTTCGCCAGTACATAGGCAGCGGTATCCTGCTCAGTTACGGTCCGGAGCCGACCCAGTTCTGGGGACGCGCGATGGTCCCGGTCGAGCGCATCCTGGCGGGCCAGAGCCCGGCCGAACTGCCGATCGAGCAGCCGACCCGGTTCGAACTGGTGCTCGACCTGCGCGCCGCGCGCACGATCGGCGCGAACCTGCCCTTCACGTTGCTGGCCCAGGCCGACGAGGTGATCGAATGAGACGCCGCCTTCTGCTCGCCGCCCTGGCCCTGCCCGCCATCGCGCGTGCTCAGGCGCCGCGCCGGGCGCGCATCGGGTTCCTTTCCGCCTCGACCCGCGAGGATCCGGCGGCGCCGGTCTATCTCCGCCGCTTCCTCGCTGCCCTCGGCTGGCGGGAGGGAGAGACGCTGATCATCGAGGACCGCTACAGCCTGGGTGACGCGACCGCGACGCCGCGCCTCGCGGCCAAGCTGGTGGCGCTCCGCCCGGATGTCATCGTGACGACCGGCGGCTCCGAGACCCGCGCCATGGCGGCGGCGACGCGCGACATCCCGGTCGTCTTCCTGCAGGTGGTCGATCCGGTCGGCTCGGGCCTGGTCGACAGCCTGGCGCGGCCGGGCGGCAACCTCACGGGGGCGGCGGCCGGCGGCGAGCTGCTCTTCGGCAAGCGGATCGAGCTGCTGCGGGAGCTGTTGGCGCCGGCGCCGCTGCCGCGCGTCGCGCTGCTAGCCAACCCGAACAACCCGATCACCGCGCGTGGCACGCCGGTCTTCGAACAGCAGGCGGCGCAGCTCGGCGCCGCGCCCCGCACCATCATGGTCAGCCGGCGCGAGGATATCGCGCCCGCCATCGCGGCCGCCGCCGAGGTCGAGGCCGTGCTGGTGCAGCATGACTTCGTGATGTTCCCCGCGCGCCGCGAGGTCGCGGCGCTGCTGGCCGCGGCGCGCAAGCCGGCGATCTTCGAGAACCGCTTCTCGCCCATGGCGGGCGGGCTCTGCTCCTACGGGCCCGACCTGCGCGACAATTTCCGCCAGGGCGCGCTTTACGTCGACCGCATCCTGCGCGGCGCAGGCCCGCCGACCTGCCGGTGGTGCTGCCGAGCCGGCTGGAATTCGTGGTGAACGGCGCGGCTGCGGCGGCGATGGGCCTCTCCGTTCCGCCCGGCCTGCTGGCGCGGGCCGACGACGTGATCGAGTGATTGCCCGGCGCGCCCTGCTCGCAGCGCCGGCGCTGCCCGCCATGGCCCGCGCGCAGGGCGCGCCGGCGCTGGTCGGCACGCTGCATCCGCGCGACAGCCCGGTCATCCCGCTCCGGCTCTCCGCGCTGAAGGAGGGCATGGCCGAGGCGGCGCGCACGTCGCGCCCGGTCGAGCTGCTGCCGCGCATCTCAGACGGCGCGCCCGGGCGGCTGCCGGCGCTGGCCGCCGAGCTGGCAGCCCGCCGGGTCGAGGCAATCGTCACCGTCGGGCCGGGGGCGACCGCCGCGGCGCGCGCCGCCAGCACGAGCATCCCCGTCGTCGCCATCGACCTCGAGACCGACCCGGTTGCCGCCGGCTGGGTGACGAGCCTCGCCCGGCCCGGCGGCAATCTGACCGGCGTCTTCTTTGATTCCGCCGACTTCGCGTCGAAATGCCTGCAGATCCTGGCGGAGGCCGTGCCGGGCCTCGATAGCGTCGGCGTGCTCTGGGACCCGAGCACCGGCCCCTTCCAGCGCGCCGCGACCGGGCAGGCCGGCGCCGCCATGGGGATCGCGCTCGACCTCCGGCCGGTGAATGGCCCGGCCGAGATCGCACCGGCCATGCAGGCGCTGGCGGCGGCGGGACGGCGGGCGCTGCTGTGCCTCTCCTCGCCGCTGTTCGCCGCGCATGTCGGGCTGACCGCCGAGGCCGCGCTCGCGGCGCGGCTGCCGATGATCACGCTATTTCCGGAGATCGCCCGCGCCGGCGGGCTGCTCGCCTATGGCCCGGACCTGCAGGACCTGTTCCGCCGCGCCGGCGCCACCACGCGCCGCATCGTCGAGGGCGCGAAGCCGGGGGAGCTTCCGCTCGAGCGTCCGGTGCGCTTCGATCTGGCCATGAACCTGCGCACCGCCCGCATTCTCGGGATCGAGCTGCCGCCGCTGCTGCTCGCCCGCGCCAGCGAGGTGATCGAGTGAGCGCGCCGGCCACGCCGATCGCCGCGCCGGTGCGAACGGCCGCGCCGGGCCTGCGCGCCCGGCTCGCCGCGCTGGTGCCGCCGGGGCTCGCCCGCCGCTTCGCCCGCGCGCTGATCATCCTCGTCATCGTCACTCTCGCGGCCACCGGCGCGGTGAACCTCTGGTTGTCCTACAAGGAGGCGACCACCGCGGCGGCGAGCGTGCAGCGCGAGAAGGCGCTGGCAGCAGCCGAGCGGGTCGCGCAGTTCATCGGCGAGATCGAGAGCCAGATGGGCTGGACCACCCGCGCGGAGTGGGCGCGGGTCGGCCTCGACCAGCGGCGCTACGACTTCATCCGGCTGCTGCGCCAGGCGCCGGCCATCACCGATCTGCTCTTCATCGATGGCCTGGGCCGCGAGCAGCTGCGCCTGTCGCGGCTGGAGCCGGACGTGATCGGCAGCGGCGCCGACCTGTCGGCCGATCCGCGCTTCGCTCGCGCCATCGCCGACCGCGTCTGGTACGGCCCGGTCTATTTCCGCCGCGGCTCCGAGCCCTACATGAATCTCTCGCTCGCCCATGCCGGGCGCAACCCGGGCGTGACCTCGGCGAGCGTGAACCTCAAGCTGATCTGGGACGTGATTGCGGCGATCCGGGTTGGCGAGGGCGGCTATGCCTTTGTGACGGACGCGACGGGCCGGCTGGTCGCGCATCCCGACATGAGCCTGGTGCTGCGCGAGACCGACCTGACCTCGCTGCCGCAGGTCGCACGCGCGATCGCCGCAGGCCCCGGGAGCAGCGCGACCACCGGCGAGATCGTCACCGGGCCGGATGGCCAGAAGGTGCTGTCGGCGCATGCGGTGATCCCGAAGCTCGGCTGGTATGTCTTCGTCGAGCTGCCGCAGCGCGAGGTGCTGGCGCCGGTGCGGGCGACCCTCTGGCAGTCGCTGATCCTGCTCGGGCTCAGTGTGCTGCTCGCGATCGTGGTCGGGATCTGGCTGGCGCGGCGGCTGGTGGTGCCGCTGCGCGCGCTGCAGGCCGGCGCCCAGCGGCTCGGCGAGGGCGATCTCTCGCAGCGCATCCCGGTCGCGTCGAAGGACGAGATCGGCGCGCTGGCGCAGCGCTTCAACGTGATGGTCGAGCGCATCCAGGAGGCGCAGGAGGGGCTGGAGCGGCGGGTCGAGGAACGCACGCATGAGCTGCGCCGGAGCCTCGACTACCAGACCGCGACGTCGGACGTGCTCGGCATCATCTCGCGCTCGACCGAGGACGCGCAGCCGGTCTTCGAGGCGATCGTGAAGAGCGCGGCCAGCCTCTTCGCACCGTGGGTGGCGAACATCTCGATCCTGGAGGACGGCCAGCTGCATTTCCGCGCGGCAGCCGCGGCGAACCCAGAGGAGTCGGACCACATCCTGGCGCAGGCCCGCAAGATCTCCCCTGTCCCCTTCGACCCCGAGGTCTCGCTTTCCTCGCGTGCGATCCTCGAGCGCCGGATCATCGAGATCACCGATACCGCCGCCGAGGGCACGCCGGCGCTGGCGCGCCAGCTGAGCGCGGCCTCCGGCCTGCGATCCATCACCTATGTCCCGCTGCTGGCCGACGGCGTCGGCGTCGGGGCGATACGGTTGGGCCGCACCGAGCCCAACTGCCGGCTCGAGCCCGCCCAGCTCGCCCTGCTGCAGACCTTCGCCGACCAGGCGGTGATCGCGATCGAGAACTCCCGTCTCTTCCAGGCCGTCCAGTCCCGCACCACCGAGCTGCAGAAATCGCTCGACGACCTGCGCGCCGCGCAGGACCGCCTGGTGCAGACGGAAAAACTCGCCTCGCTCGGCCAGCTGACCGCCGGCATCGCGCATGAGATCAAGAACCCGCTGAACTTCGTGAACAACTTCGCCGAGCTCTCGACCGAGCTGGTCGACGAGCTGGAACAAGCGCTGGCCGGCGCCGGCGATGCCCTCGACCCGAAGCTCCGTGAGGAGATCGCCGAGGTCGCCGGGCTGCTGCGCGGCAATCTCGGCAAGGTGGTGCAGCACGGCAAGCGCGCCGACAGCATCGTCAAGAACATGCTGGCGCATTCCCGCGAGGGCAGCGGCGAGCGCCGCCCGGTCAACCTCAACGCCCTTGCCGAGGAGGCGCTCAACCTCGCCTATCACGGCGCGCGGGCGGAGAAGCCGGGCTTCAACATCACCCTGAAGAAGGAGCTCGATCCGGCCGCCGGCGAGGTCGCGCTCTTCCCGCAGGAGTTCACCCGGGTGCTGCTCAACCTGATCGGCAACGGCTTCCACGCCGCGCAGAAGCAGGCGCAGCAGGCCGGCGGGGGCTTCGAGCCGACGCTGACGCTCGCGACCCGCGCGACGCCGAACGCGGTCGAGATTCGGGTGCGCGACAACGGCACCGGCATCCCCGAGGCGGTGCGCGCCAAGATCTTCGAGCCCTTCTTCACGACCAAGCCGACCGGCGAGGGAACCGGCCTCGGCCTCTCGCTCAGCCACGACATCATCGTGAAGCAGCATGGCGGGACGATTGACGTCGTCACCGAGCCGGGCAACTTCACCGAGTTCATGGTCACCCTGCCCCGACAGGCGCCGTCGCACAGGAGCGCTGCATGAGCGTGCTGATCCTCGTCGTGGACGACGAGACGGACATGGAGGAGCTGTTCCGCCAGCAATTCCGCCGCGACCTGCGCTCCGGCCGGTTCGAGATGGAATTCGCGAGCTCCGCCCCGCAGGCGCTCGAGGTGGTCCAGCGCTCGGGCGAACGCGACATCATCCTGCTGCTGTCGGACATCAACATGCCGGGGATGAGCGGGCTCGAGATGCTGCTGAAGGTCAAGGCGGTGCGGCCGGACCTGCCGGTGATCATGATCACCGCCTATGGCGACGCCGAGACCCGTCGCCGCGCGCTCGAGGATGGTGCCGAGGGGCTGCTGCCCAAGCCGATCGATTTCGCGGCGCTGCGAAGCGAGATCGATGGCAGGCTCGAGCGCTGGCAGGCGACCTCATGAACACGCTGCTCGTCGTCGATGACGAGCCCGACCTGGAGTCGCTGATCCTGCAGCGCTTCCGCCGCGCCGTGCGCGAGGGCGAGATGCGCTTCCACTTCGCCCATGACGGTATAGAGGCACTGGAGCAGGTCGCGGCGCACCCCGAGATCGACCTGATGCTGGTCGACATCAATATGCCGCGGATGGATGGCCTGACGCTGCTGGGCAAGCTGGCCGAGCTCGACGAGCCGCCGGCGGCCGTGATCGTATCGGCCTACGGTGACATGCAGAACATCCGCGCCGCGATGAACCGCGGCGCCTTCGACTTCGTCACCAAGCCGATCGAGTTCGCCGATCTGGAAGCCACCATCGGCAAGACGCTGCGCCAGGTGCAGGCGCTGCGCGACGCGCGGGCCCGCCGCGCCGCGGCGGAGCAGGCGCATGCCGCGCTGGCGCGCTACTTCTCGCCCAACCTCGCCGCCGAGCTCGCCGCCGGGCGCGGCAGCGTCGACCTCGCCGGCCGCAGGCGGGAGGTGACGGCGCTCTTCACCGACCTCGCCGGCTTCACGACGCTGGTCGAGACCCTCGACCCGGCGCTGCTCGGCGAGCTGATCAACGGCTATTTCGCCGGCATGACCGATGTCGTCTTTGGCCATGGCGGCACGGTCGCAAAGCTGCTCGGCGACGGCGTGCATGTGCTTTTCGGCGCGCCTGCGGACCAGCCCGACCATGCTGCGTGCGCCGTCGCCTGCGCGCTGGCGATGGATGGCTTCGCGGAAAGCTATCGCGCCGGCTGGGTCGCGCGCGGCGTCGCACTCGGCGCGACGCGGATCGGGCTGCATGCCGGGCCCGCGCTGGTCGGCGATTTCGGCGGCGGGCGCTACTTCGACTACACTGCCTATGGCGACACCATCAACACCGCCTCGCGCCTCGAAGCGGCGAACAAGCTGCTGGGCACGCGGATCTGCGCAAGTGCTGCCGTCGCCGAACGCGTGCCAGGCTTCACCGGAAGGCCGGCCGGCGATCTGCTGCTGCGCGGCCGTGGCGAGACGCTGCGGGCCTTCGAGGCGCTGGCTCCGGAGCGCCATGCGCAGCCCTCGACCGCGGCCTATCTGGCAGCCTTCGCACGACTGGAAGCGGGCGATGCCACGGCCATGCCGGCCTTCGCCGCCCTGGTCGGGCAGGGCAATGCCGATCCGCTGGCGAACTATCATCTGCGCCGGCTGCTGAATGGCGGCAGCGGCGTGGTGCTGGATATGCGTTAGCAG
>Ga0114976_10001409_pt1 | contig 15055 bp, 13 predicted proteins | sample S_130805_EF_Meta_FD_87319 | JGI IMG/M metagenome (GOLD analysis project Ga0114976, IMG submission 87319) | Freshwater microbial communities from Lake Simoncouche, Canada to study carbon cycling - S_130805_EF_MetaG | ecosystem: Environmental > Aquatic > Freshwater > Lake | place: Lake...
ACGACAAAGAATGAGCGAAATGCGACGCCCAGCGCGATCCATCGTGAATCGTGCATACTGGTGGCGGCCCACGAGCTTGTGAACCATGCTGCGCTTGCGCTTCGCCCCTCTCTGACCTTATGCCCGACTCTCTACCCCCTGCTGCCTCGCCTGCGGGCTGGCGTCTTGATCATTCGTATGCACGCTTGCCCTCCGCCTTTCACACTCGGGTGGACCCCACGCCGGTGCGCGAGCCGCAGTTGGTCATCATCAATGCCTCTCTCGCCCAGACCTTGGGGCTGGAGGCGGATGCCTTGACTGATGCAGCGCTGTTCACCGGCAACACTCTGCCTCCGGGGGCGCAGCCACTGGCCCTAGCGTATGCCGGGCATCAGTATGCACATTTCACCATGCTCGGGGACGGGCGAGCGATCCTGCTCGGCGAGCAACTCACCCCCAGCGGTGGACGCTTCGACATCCAGCTCAAGGGCTCGGGCCCCACCCCGTTCTCCCGCCGTGGCGATGGGCGCGCAGCGCTCGGCCCCATGCTGCGGGAATACATCATCAGCGAGGCCATGCACGCCCTTGGCATTCCCACCACGCGCAGCTTGGCAGTTGCAACGATCGGCGAACCTGTGTTTCGTCCCGAGGCTTTGCCTGGGGCTGTGCTCACTCGTGTGGCCGCCAGCCACCTGCGCGTGGGCACCTTTGAGTACGCCGCGGCACGCGATGAAAAGCCCGCGCTGCAAGCCCTGGCCGACCACACTTGGCAACGCCACTACCCTGAGCTTGCCCGGGCCGAAGCGCCCTATGTCGCCTTGCTGAATGCGGTGGTCGAACGACAGGCGAAGTTGATCGGCCAGTGGCAACTCGTGGGGTTCATTCACGGTGTGATGAACACGGACAACATGGCGCTCTCGGGCGAGACCATCGACTACGGCCCCTGTGCTTTCATGGACTCCTATCATCCTGCCACGGTGTTCAGCTCCATCGACCGCAACGGCCGCTATGCATACGGGCAGCAGCCGCACATCGCGCAGTGGAACCTAGCACGGCTGGCAGAAGCCTTGCTGCCATTGCTTCACGATGACGAAGCGACGGCGATTGCGCTCGCCAACGAGGCGATCGAACGCTTTGAAGCGCGCTTCAATCATCACTGGCTCACAGGCATGAGAGCGAAGCTGGGCCTCTTCACCGAGGAAGACAACGACGCGCTGCTGGTGAAGGCGTTGCTGGACTGGATGCAGCAAGCCAAGGCGGACTTCACAAACACCTTTGCCGCCTTGAGCCGGCCTGAGTCCGCTGCACTCTCGTCAGACACCAGCTACCATGACTGGCATGAGCGCTGGCAGGAGCGCCTCGGTCGCCAGCCGCAGTCACCCAGCGACGTCATCGCCAACATGCAGCGCCACAACCCAGCCTACATCCCGCGTAATCACAAGGTGGAGGAAGCCCTGGCCGCAGCGACGACCAACGCTGACCTGAGCGTGATGCACCGCTTGCTAGCGGTGCTGGCCAAGCCCTACGACCATTCACAAGATCATCCCGACTACCGCACGCCCTCAGAGTCCGAGTCGTATCGCACGTTCTGCGGGACGTGATCCCGCCAAGCGAACACACCCTTAGCGCACGACGGTCTGCGCATGAACCGCATCGCAGATCAAACGCAGGGACGCTTCGAGGTTGCCGTCGGCAGTCTTGAAGGCATCGGCATCAATCGTGAGCGGCGCACCGAGCACGACCAGCGGTGCTCCGTATTGCGGACACTGGATGGCTTGTTCGAGGCTGAGGCCACCGACCGCTTGGACCGGAATCTTCACGGCGTTGACGACTTCGCGCAATTGATCGAGCGGGCTGGGCATCCGCTTGCCTGCGGCGGCGATGCCACGACGTTCGTCGTAGCCGATGTGGTGGATGACGTAGTCGCAGCCGAGGTCTTCGAGGAACTTCGCGCCATCGATCATGCTCTCGCAGATCATGTTGTCGCCCATGACCTTGCATCCGAAATCGGCACCGGCTTTGACGACGCACTTGATGGTCTCGGCATGAGCGCGGGCCATAACGACGACGTGCGTGGCACCCGCCTTGGCCATCATCTCGGCTTCAAGGTAGCCGCCATCCATCGTCTTCAAATCCGCGACGATAGGCGTGTTCGGGAAGGCTTTCCGCAGGGCGCGCACGCCGTGCAGACCTTCCGCAAGGATGAGCGGCGTGCCGGCCTCCAGCCAATCAACTCCAGCGCGCATCGCCAGCGCGGCAGTTTCGAGGGCTTCGTCGATGTTGGTGAGGTCGAGGGAGATTTGGACAATGGGCTTCATGGCGGATTGCAGAGTAACGCAAGTCAAGGCACCATCGTCATGACAAAAATGATACGAAATGCGACACCGCTAAAACCCCGTGACCGTTTGCAGCGGTCGGCGGCAGAGATTGCGCGTTGGCAGAAGGAACGCGTGGCATGGATGGTTATGCTGGAGCCAACGCTTTTATTTCAGCGGCTTTTCGACCACATTCCGGGCGTGTATTTCTTCGCCAAGAACAAGATGGGCCACCTCATGTTCGCCAGCGACGGGCTTCTGCAACGCTACCAGATGAGAGACGATTCGGAGTTCATCGGCCGCACCGACTTTGACATCAATCCCGACACGATGGCCCAGGCCTATGTGGATGACGACCAACGACTGCTCCGTGGTCAGGCGACGATCATCGAGCGCATCGAGTTGTGGTGGGATCGCCAGGGTATGCCGGATTGGTTCCTGGTCACGAAGCTGCCGCTTTTCGATTCACGACGTCGTGTGCAGGGTGTGATGGGCACGCTGCGTCGGCCCGATGAGGCGGAGCGTCAGTTGCCGGTGTTTCAAACCGTGGCTCGGGCCGTGGAGATGATTCGCCGCGACTACGCGACGGAGCTGCGGGTGGAGGATGTGGCCCGTGTGTGCGGTCAATCGCTGCGGCAGTTGCAACGCCGCTTCCAGAGCGCCTTCGGCATTACGCCGCAGGAGTTTTTGCTGAAGACGCGTGTGCTCGCTGCAACGCGATTGCTGGAGGAAACCACGCTGACCGTGGGCGAGATTGCGCAGCAATGCGGCTTCGTGGATGCGAGTAGTTTCACCCAGCACTTCCGCAAGCGGATGAAGCTGACGCCGTTGCAGTATCGGCGCGGGTAGGAATACGCGACACCGCTGGCACGCCCGGTTGTAGCTGGCCTCTGTGAGGCCGGACCAAAAAAGCTTCGTCGATACCAAGTGCGGGGTTGGTCTTCAGCAGGCCATAACCCGTGAGCGGCTCAGCGAAGAGCCAACCATGTTCCGCGTGCAGCAAAACGCATCAGGTCCGGCCCCACAGAGGCCAGCTACAAAAGCCGGATCACGTCGCGGCGATCCAGCGCTGCCAGAGGCGGAGGAAGGGCGGCAGGGTGCAGAAGACGAGGGCGACGGGCAATGACAATGGAGCTACGAACAACGCGTCAACCAGCGGTATCCCAGCCAAAAGCCAGCCGACGGCCTGACCAATCGCTGCCCCTCGCTTCTTCATCTTCCAAAGTGCTAGGGCAGTCCAAGTGATGAACCAAAGTGCGATGATCCATTCCCAGCTCGGCAAGAATGGCAACTTGTGACTGAACTTGCTGTCCAGCATTACCCCGAACCCAAACGGCATGATCAAGAGCAGCATCAAAGGCACGTGATGAAAATACTCCATCCCCCCCTTGGCTTCGCCACGGGCTATCAGTGTTAATGCCACAATGTAGAGGCCGAGCAGTGTGCCTGATGTGCCAAGAATCCCCCACTGAGGATCCGCCATATTGCCCTGAACCGTGATCGCGGCACTCCCCGCCGCCAAATACAGCAACGTCCTGCAAGCCCCCATGATGACAACACTCCCGGCCCAGGGCTTGTGATAGACATCGTAGGCCACGACAGCGGCGACGAGCAGGGCGGTGATCTTCCAGCTGGCTCCACCTGCGAAGACCATCAGCGCAAAGCCGATGACCAAGCCTGCGAGGCTGATGAACCACACGGTCTTCAGCCCGATGCGGCCACTGGGAATCGGGCGCTCGGGGCGATGATCGCGATCCCAAGCAGCGTCGCACGCGTCATTGAGGATCATCCCAGCACTGTATATCAGGGAGGCTCCGAGCAGTAGCCAGCCGAGCGCGGGGGTCCAGTGCCATTCCGCCCCGCTGGCGATGATCCAGGCGGCGAGGACGTTGGTCCAGACCGTGGGCAGGTTGGACACGCGAGAAAGTTCGAGCAGGGCGCGGAGCATGGAGCGTGGTGGGGAGCTAACAGGACTGAACCCATGAACCACAGATGGACACAGATAAACACGGATATTCAAAAGCCTCTCTGAAGTCGAAGCCGCCCGTGGGGGGAACACCTCCTTTCAACAGCCTCGCAAATAGAGGAACATCGAGCATGAACTAGGCTGTCACGTCTGAAGTTGGCCGCTTAGCACGAGGGTCCGAGTTGGTTTGACAACAATTAGACAAAATGTCACTTGCCTTAGACAAAAGCAGAATCAAAGTCAGCAGAAGTTGAACAAATGCGATTTGTCTAACATCACCCCCCCTTGAACAAACCCATGAAAACCTTCAACAAGCCCGTCTCGGATACACCCGCGCCTGACACCTCAGAGCGCGACACCGCTCTCTTGCGCCGCATCGCCATGAAGGATACCGCCGCTTTTGCCGAGCTGCACAAGCTTTACACTCCCCTGCTGATCCACACCGTGAACCGTGTGCTCGACGATTATCAGGATACGCAGGACATCGTTCAGGAAGTGTTCGTCTCGCTATGGCAAAAGGCGCATCTCTATGAGCCAAGCAAAGGAAAGCCCCTGACCTGGATGACGACCATGGCACGGAACCGTGCCATCGACTTGGTCCGCTCGCGCACACGTCGCAGCGAATTGAATCATCGGTTTGAAGATGAACAGCGCGCCGTTTTGCCAGAGGCCGATGAATGGTCGGGCGATGAGCTCATGCTCATGAACGAGCGTGCCGCGATTGTGCGCCGTGCCGTCGCCAAGCTCTCGCCAACGCAGCGCGAGGCAATCGAGCAGGCTTTCTTCCAGCACAAGGCACGTAAGGACATGGCTAGCAACAGCGGCGAGCCCATCGGCACGGTGAAGGCCCGCGTCCGCCGCGGAATCAAGATGCTCGGCACCCTGATCGAGCGCGAGATCAACGACTAACGCCGCCGCAAATCATTGCGCTGGTAACGTCCAGCGCTATGAGAACAGCATGGCCCGTATTCTCGCCGCATTGTCCGGAGGCGTGGACAGCAGTGTGGCTGCCGCACTGCTTGTCCGCAAGGGGCATGACGTGGTCGGGGCCTACATGAAAAATTGGATCAATGAGGAAAACATCATTGGTCATTGTCCTTGGCAGGAAGACATCGAAGACGCACGTACCGTCGCTGATCAACTCGGCATCGAGTTTCACGTGGTGAACCTGATGAAGGACTACCGCGAGCGCATCGTGAAGTATTTGCTCAGCGGCTATGAGAGCGGCATCACTCCAAACCCAGACGTGATGTGTAACCGCGAGATGAAGTTCGGCGTGCTCTGGCACTGGGCACAGGAGCAGGGCTTTGAAGCGATAGCGACAGGGCACTATGCGAGGTCAGTTCCTGGTTCTCAATTCCTGGTTCCTGGTTCGCAAGCGACTAACGAAGTCTTCCCCAGCTTGGCATCACGCAACCAAGAACCAAGGGCCAAGAACCAGGAACCCAGGACAATTCTTCGCGGTGCCGATCCCAACAAGGATCAGACCTACTTCCTGGCAATGATGAAGCCTGAGCAGGTGGACATCGCGCGCTTTCCTATTGGTCATCTGCTCAAGCCTCAGCTTCGCAAGATCGCGCAGGACCTGCACTTGAAGACCGCAGCCAAGCCCGACAGCCAAGGCATCTGCTTCATAGGCGAGGTGAAGATGGAAGACTTCCTCCGCACCTTCGTGCCTGACAAGCCGGGGCCGATTGTGAACCTGGAAGGGAAGGTGCTGGGCCAGCACAAGGGGCTGCACCTTTACACCTTGGGCCAGCGCAAAGGCATCGGCGTGGCCAGCCCACTGCACAAGCAAGCGTATGTGGTCGTGGCCAAGCGCCAAGCGACGAACGAACTGGTCATCGCCATCGAGCAGGCCGACACCCCGCTGCTCTGGGCCCGCCGCGCCGTCTTGAACAACATCAGCACCACCGGCCCCGACCTGACGCAACCGCAAGTGCTGAACGCCCAGCCCCGCTATCGCACCGCCGCACCCATCGCTCAGTTCACCCCCTTCCAGCGCGACGGCGAATGGTGCGCCGAACTGGAATACGAAACTCCGCAGCGTGCCCTGACCCCTGGCCAAATCTGCGCGCTTTATGATGGCGACAGGCTGCTTGGCGGCGCGGTGTTCGAGAGCATTGGGTATGATTCATAGCATTTGCCTACCAGACAGCTTCTGCCTTCATCAATGACAACTTTATGTGGACCCCCATCAAAACCTTCACTGACATCAAGCTGGAAAAGACCAGCGACGGCATTGCCAAAATCACCATCAATCGCCCGGAGGTGCGGAATGCCTTCCGACCTCTGACGGTGAACGAGATGCTGGAGGCCTTCGACATCGCGCATGAAGACCCCGACGTGGGCGTGATCATCCTTTGTGGCGAAGGCGACAAGGCCTTCTGCTCTGGCGGCGATCAGAAGGTGCGTGGTCATGCGGGCTACATCGGTGGCGATGGCGTGCCGCGTCTGAACGTGCTGGATTTGCAGAAGAAGATTCGCGGCATTCCCAAGCCGGTCATCGCCATGATCGCAGGCTACGCGATCGGCGGCGGGCATGTGCTGCATGTCGTGTGCGACTTGAGCATTGCTGCGGACAACGCACGCTTTGGCCAGACGGGGCCCAAGGTCGGTAGCTTCGACGGCGGACTCGGTAGCAGCTATCTGGCGCGCATCGTCGGGCAAAAGAAGGCGCGAGAAATCTGGTATCTCTGCCGCCAGTATGATGCGCAGCAGGCGCTCGACATGGGCTTGGTCAATACCGTGGTGCCGCTCGCGGAACTCGAAACCGAAACGGTGAAATGGTGCCGCGAAATCCTCGCGCATTCGCCCCTTGCGCTGCGCTGCCTGAAGTCGGCGCTGAATGCCGACTGCGATGGTCAGATGGGCCTGCTGGACTTGGCGGGCAACGCCACCTTACTCTACTACATGAGCGAGGAGGCCAAGGAAGGGAAGAACGCCTTCGTAGAGAAGCGGAGGCCGGACTTCACCAAGTTCCCCAGGGTGCCTTGAGTGAACTGAGAGGCGGCCCCTACCGTATTTTGCACTTCGTTCCTCGTCCTTCACGCTTAGCTTTTGACCATGCCTGCGTCCAAGCCTGACCTCACCACCGTTCCCCGCCACATCGCCATCATCATGGATGGCAATGGCCGCTGGGCCAAGGAGCGCGGCCTGCCGCGCACGGAGGGCCATCGACGCGGCGCGGAGTCCGTGCGGGCCATGACGGAAGCCTGCCGTGAGCTGGGCGTGCAATACCTAACGCTCTTTGCCTTCTCGTCTGAGAACTGGAAGCGACCCAAGCGCGAGGTGGATGCGCTGATGAAACTGTTGGAGCTTTACCTCAAGCGCGAGGTCAAGGAGATGATGAAGAACAACATCAAGCTCCAGGCCATCGGACGATTGCACGACCTACCCGAGAGCTGCCAGCGCGAGCTACACCGCGCCATCGAAAACACGGCTAACAACACCGAGCTGACATTGATCCTGGCCCTCAGCTACGGCGGCCGGGAGGAGATCGTCGATGGCGTGAAGAGCCTGATTGAGAGCATCGAGAAGGGCCACTTGGACAAGGCCATGATCAACAACGAGGTCTTCAGCAAACACCTCTACACGCGCTACTACCCAGACCCAGATCTTCTCATTCGCACCAGTGGTGAACTGCGACTATCGAACTTCCTGCTGTGGCAGCTGAGCTACACCGAGTTCTACATCACCGACAAGCTTTGGCCCGACTTCCGCAAGCCGGAGTTGGAGGAAGCCATTGCGTCCTACAGCAAGCGCCAGCGCCGATTTGGCGCTGTCTAACCTAAGAATGTCTCCAGGGTTGCGCGCCCGCATTGTTTCCCGATAATGAACGGTCTATGGCAGCTCTCATCAAGGCGGAAGACACCACACGCATCTACCTCGTCGATCATGACGCGGACTTTCTTGCGTGGGCATCTGGCCACCTGAAGGCACCAGGCGTGATCATTGAGTCTTTCCAAAGAGCGGAGGACGCCGTGGCGGCCTATCAAAAAAATCGTGCCAATATTGTGCTCAGTGAAGTGCGCTTGAACGGCACCAACGGCATCGAGTTGCTGAAGCGCCTGCGCGCTCACAATCCAAACGCCATGGTCATCCTGACCAGCGCCATCGCCAGCACCAGCCACGTGATCGAGGCCATGCGACTGGGCGCGTATGACGTGCTGCCAAAGGAGAAGCTGACCTATGAGCTGCGCGTGGTCATCGAAAGCGCCATGCGCGCCGTCGAAGCCCGCCGCGCTACCTTGGCCAACGCCGCCGAAGTCCCCACGGACAGCATTCAAGAAACCATCATCGGCCACTCAAGCCCGATGCAGGAAGTCTTCAAGATGATCGGCCGCGTCTCGCGCTCCGATGCGCCGGTCATGGTCACTGGCGAAAGCGGCTGCGGCAAGGAACTGGTCGCCCGCGCCATTCACAAATTCAGCCCGCGCATGCAAAAGGAGTTCGTGGCCATCAACGTCACGGCCATCCCTGACAACCTGCTGGAAAGCGAACTCTTCGGCCACGAGAAAGGCAGCTTCACTGGCGCGGTCGCGAACCGCATCGGCCGGTTCGAGCAGTGCGATGGCGGTACCTTATTCCTGGATGAGATCGGCGACATGCCGCTCACCGTGCAAAGCAAGCTGCTTCGCGTGCTACAAGAGGGTGAGTTCTGCCGCGTGGGCAGCAACCAGACACTGAAGACCGACGTGCGGGTGCTCGCCGCCACGAACAAGAACCTCGAAAAAGAGGTCGAGTCTGGCAGCTTCCGCGAAGACTTGTTCTACCGCCTGAACGTCGTGCGCATTCACATTCCGCCGCTCCGTGAGCGCCGCGAGGATGTGCGCCAACTCGCCGAGTTCTTCCTGCACCGCATGGCCGCTCGCAAGCGGGGTCCACAGATGCGCTTCAGCGAAGACGCCCTGGTCATGCTGGAAGCCTACGACTGGCCCGGCAACGTGCGCGAGCTGGAAAATACGCTGCAACGCGCCTGCGCCCTCTCGAACACCGACGTGCTGCTGCCCAGCGACATCCCGCTTGGCTCCAGCGGCAGCCGTTTCGGTGGTGCGGTGGGCAATGTCACGCGTATGCGTGACGCCTTGACCACGCTCATGCACGTGGCCGTTAATTCGCCCGACGTCGAGCTGATCCCCTGGATGACCAAGGAACTGCTCAAGCTGGCGACCCGCCACTTCGATAACGATACCGACAAGGCCCGCAAGTTCCTCGGTCTCAATGGCGAAGGCCCCGCCACCATCACTGCACCTGTCGAAGTCAAGGCACCGGCTGAGAAGAAGCTAAAGAAGGCGGTGTAACTAAACCTTCCGCAGCGCGCGAATTCGCTCGCGCCCCAGACGTCCATCAAAGGCAACATCCGGCGTGTAGTCCTCTTCCACGTTGAAGCCTTCAGCGAACAGCGCATCCAGCTCCACCAAAGCGATGCCAAAGGGTGGGCCTTCCTCGCCGGGGTCCATGTCAGGGCTGATGAACCACACACCAACGAGCAGACCACCGGGCTTGAGCAAAGCATGAACCGCATCGCGATAGCGAGTGCGCAGAGCAGGTGGCATCGCGCACAGGCAGGTGTGCTCCACCACCGCGTCAAAGGCCCCGGCATGGGTCTGGGGCAGATCAAAGAGATCGCCTGGCAGCCAGGCATTCTCCGGCACTTCAGGGTGTGCCTTCTGCGCGCGCTCAATCGCCAGCGGCGATAGATCCAGCCCTGTCACTTGCAGACCTTGCGCGTCCAGCCACGCCACATCATGCCCCACGCCACAGCCTGGCTGCAGCACCCGACCTTTCAACGGACGCTCAGTGAGATATTGCACCAGCGGTGGAGAAGGCTGGCCCTTGTCCCAGGGTGTGAGGCTTTCGGCGTAGCATTGATTCCAGTCGGTCATGCAAATTTCAGGTTTCAGGTTCAAGGATTCCGGTTCAAGGATGGCACATGAAACGTAATCGGACTCGACACTTCGCCAAATGAACAAGCTGGAAGAAATCATCGCCTACAAGCACCTGGAAGTGCAAAAGCTGCTACCACGGATGGAAAAGCTGCAAGCTGCTGCCAGCACTCGCAATGACTTCCGCTCGCTCGCTCGTCATCTGACCAGTGACCCCGGGCGCTTGGGCATGATTGCCGAGGTGAAAAAGGCCTCCCCATCCGCTGGCGTGATCAATGCCGAGTTCGACTATCTAACCATCGCCCGCACATATGAGAAGGCCGGAGCCAGCGGCATCAGCGTGCTGACCGAAGAGAAGTATTTCCAGGGCCGCCTGGAACACATGACCACCATCCGGCAGCAGTTGGACATCCCGGTGCTGCGCAAGGACTTCATCGTGCACGAGGCGCAGATCTTTGAAGCCATCGTCGCGGGTGCCGATGCCATCCTGCTCATCGTCGCCGCGCTGGATCAAGCCACGCTCGTGCGCTTGCTCGACACCGCGCACGCCTACCAGCTCGAGGTTTTGATGGAAGTGCACGACCTGCCCGAACTGGAACGCGCACTGGACACCGACGCTCGCATCATCGGCGTGAACAACCGCAACCTGAAGTCCTTCACCGTCGATCTCGCGACCACTGAAGCCCTCGCTGAAGACGTGCCGGATGACATCATCCTCGTCAGCGAAAGCGGCATCAAAACCGTCGAAGACGCGCAGCGCGTCGCGGACTGTGGTGCAGACGCCTTGCTCGTCGGCGAGACCTTGATGCGCAGTGGCAATGTGCTGATCGACTTGCCCGCGCTGATGGTAGAGAAGCCGGTCGGCGTGTAGGACGCTACTTCTTCCCCGCCCCCACAAACTCCATCTCGGTCAGTGTGCCATTGCCGTCGGTGTCGAAGATCGGGAAACGGCGTTTGCCTTCGGCTTGATCGGGGAACTTGTTCAGGTACTCCGCCTGCGTTAGCACGCCATCTTTGTCCGTATCCTTCTGCTTGAAGATCGCTTTTCGGTCGATGCCGGGCTTAATGGTCACGGCCTTGCCTTGTGGCGTGCGCGCCTTTTCCAGCGGCAGCCCGGTCTTGATGACTTGATCGCGAGCAGCGCTGGGTGGCAGTGTCTTGACCCAGCCGAGGGCTTTCTGCGTCAGCGCCTGAACAATCTCAGGATGCACTTTGGCGACGTCGTGAGCTTCGCCCGGATCTTGGGGAATATTGTAAAGCTCGGCCTCCCCAGCCGTGTGGCTGGTGAAGAGCTTCCAGTCGCCCTCACGCACAGCAAGCATCGGCGGCACATAGCCGTCGTCCGGCCCTTGCACATTGAACAACCACTCCCAGTGCAACGATGTCTTGCGTGGGCGTGAAGCACCGAGCCAGATGTCGCTCACATCCTCACCATCCGGTTGCACATTTGCGGGCACCGCCACACCCGCCAGCTTGCAGATCGTGGGGAGGAAGTCCGTTGCACTGGTCACACTTGTTTCATCGCGACGGCCCGCAGGCACATGACCAGGCCAGCGCACAAGTCCCAGTGGCCGAATGCCGCCCTCATACATGCTGCGTTTGCGCGCGCGGAGTGTGCCCGTATTGCCCACACCGGCATTGGAAGCATTGCCAATCCGATAGTCTTCCGGGCCGTTGTCGCTCGTATAAAAGATGATTGTCTTGTCTGCGAGCTTCATCTCCTCCAGCGCCGCAAACAAGCGACCCATCTGCGTGTCGAGGTCGGTCAAGGAAGCACAAAAGACCTGCATCTGGCTCTTCAAGTCCTTAGCCTTGCCCAGATACTTCTGCATCCAGGGACCAAAGGCGGGATCATCGGCCTTGGGCGCTAGCGATTCATACTCCGCCAGTTGCTCCGGCGTGGGGTTCAGCTTCGCGTGTGGCAGCAGTGTCCACACATTCGCATAGAAAGGCTTGTCATGATTGGCTTTGATAAACGCAATCGTTTCATCCACGATCAGTCGCGTGGACTTGGCGCGGAAATATGGATCACTTGCCTCGTCTCCAAGCGCCGGGCCATTGGAGTTCACCGTCTTGGAAACGTCAAAACCATACGCTTCCGGCGGTGGCGACTGCGGATTGCCACCGAGGTGCCATTTACCAAAATGTGCGGTGGCATAGCCTGCTGTCTTTAAGAGATCTGGCAGCGTCGTGACGTTGTCATCCAGCCAGTTCGGCATCGAGCGCGCTGCATTCTCGGCGTCGCCAGACAAATGCCCATGGATCAGGTGGCGCGATGGTGCATGGCCTGTCATGAACGTGGTGCGACTCGGCGAGCACACCGTCGCGGCCACGTAGAACTGCCGCAGCCAAGTGCCCTGGCTGGCAAATTTGTCCAAATGTGGGGTCTTCACATACGGATGCCCCGCGAAGCGCGCATCGCCCCAGCCTTGGTCATCGGTGAGGATGAAGATGACGTTCGGGCGCTTGGAGTCGGCGGCATGGAGCCCTGAGCCGATGAATGCGCCAAGCAAGAGCAGGGAGTGCAGTTTCATAGTCATGTCGTTGGCCAGGAAACGAAGCAATTCTGAAACTCTCGCACGAACCTACGACAGCTTGCGCTTGAAGTCCTCGTAGCCAAACCGGCGCACGATCTTCAACTCATCTGTCTCAGGATCATACGTGACAATGTCGGGATGCGGCACGCCGTTGAAGGTCGTGGTCTTCACCATCGTGTAGTGTGCTTGGTCAGTGAATACGAGCTTCTGCCCGATCTGCATCGGCTCAGGGAACGAGTAGTCATTCACCACATCGCCCGCCAAGCAGGTCGGGCCACCGAGACGAAACGTGTGCGCTTGCTCGCCTGGGAAGGTCGCCCCGATGATGTGAGGGCGATACGGCATCTCCAGTGTGTCTGGCATGTGCGCGGTGGCGGAGATATCGAGGATGGCGGTGGTCACCTCGCTGGGCACGATGTCCATTACGCTCGCTATGAGATAACCTGTGTTCAAGGCCACAGCCTCGCCGGGTTCCAAATACACGTCCTTGCCCCAGCGCTCCTTGAAGCTGCGCACCACGCGGATCAGGCGCTCCACGTCGTAGTCCTTGCGCGTGATGTGATGGCCACCGCCCATGTTCACCCACTGCACTTGTTCGAGCAGTTTCGGAAAACGTTTCTCCACGGCTGCCAGCGTGCGCTCCAGCACATCGCTGTCCTGCTCGCAGAGGGCGTGGAAATGCAGCCCTTCGATGCCGTCCAGATCTTCGCTTTCCAGACTCTGAGCGCGAATGCCGAGACGGCAGCCTGGCGAGCATGGGTCATACAAGGCGACCTCCACCTCCGAGTGCTCGGGGTTCACACGAATGCCTGGACTCGGTGCCGAACCCGCCGCTCGAGCCGCCTCAGTCATGGGCCGCCATTTGCGCCATTGCGCGAGCGAGTTGAAGCTCAGATGGCACGCGATGGGGATGATCTGCTGCATCTCCGCCTCTGTGAAAAAAGGCGCGTAAACATGCACTTCCTTGCCGAATTCTTCATGCGCCAGCAGCGCTTCGTGAAGGCCACTCGCGCAACAACCGCTGAGGTATTGGCGCAGTAGCGGATAGGTGCTCCACATGGAGAAGCCTTTCTGCGCCAGCAGCACCTTGCAGCCTGCCTCGCGCTGTACCATGGCTAGCTTTTCCAGGTTCTGCTTCAGCAAGCCGAGGTCCACCACATAGGCCGGGGTCTGCACACGCTCGATGTCGAAGCGCGGTGCAGGCTGGTCCAGGACGTGCGGGGGGATGTAGTCGGTCATGCGCGTGATTCAACCCGCCCAGGACTGGACTGCAAAGGCTTGCTGCGATTTTTCACCGGACCTCTTCCAAGGCTGCGGTGACGACCTCAGCAAGGGCTTGGTCCTGGCCAGCCTTGAGCGAGAGCTGGCGCGCATCTTCGTCGTGCATCAGAGTCGCTTGGAGAAAGGCGATGGCGTAGCGCTTGAACAAGGCTTGGCGTTCGGCATCGACGAAGCCGCTGGCTAGCTGCCCGAGCAGATCCGTTGGCGATTCCGCATCCAGATGCGTCGCACCGCGCACCTTGATGGCGAAGAGGGGACTGCGGAATGACTTCAAAAAGCTGCGGGCATTGCCCTGCATGTTCCAAGCCTCGGGCTCAGTGCGCAGGACGGCACACGGCACCTGCATGGCAGCGGCCGCTTTCACACCACTGCCATTCATATCGACAGGATCGAGGCCCACCCATGCATCGACGGTTGTGCGTTGTGTCGCGAGTAAGGTCGTTAGACCTCCCATCGAGAAGCCCATCAAGGCCACGCGGTGGTTCTGCCTCAGTTGCTGCATCAGCTCTGCCAATGCTTGCCTATTGACTTCATAATTCACAAAAGCTGGCCGGGTGGGCACCGCCACGAGGAAACCCTTCGCCGCCAAGTCCGCTCCCCAGCCTGCCATGTAGCGCTTACTGCGCGTTAAGCCATGAGCTACGACCACCAGCGGTGCCTCGGGACGGTTCGACGGCTGATACAAGGTCACCGATACCAAACGGCCTGCCAGCGACAGCCGCCGAACTTCTTTGGTCACCCCGCCATCAAGGATCGGCGCGGTCGTGCAACTGGCCCAGTAGAGACAGCTGCCCAGGAGCAGAGCAATCAAGCCGACGCGCCGAAGCCAGCGGAGAATCATCTTCAAGTCCTGTTGGTGGTTAAGGTTCGGTTCAGGGCTGAGAGCAGACGTGCCGACAAGTCAAAGGTCAAGACTTCGGCGCTACGGTGACCCTCTTAACCAGATTAGCCAACCCCTCGGTTAACGAATCACCACACATCTTCTCGAAGTCGACGAACAAACCGATGACTTTCGCCATGAAGGCATTCCTGCTCTGCATGGACCAGGTGGCTTTCGTTCCATCCCCCGCGGGGAGAAAGGTGAACTGC
>Ga0114976_10001413_pt1 | contig 15020 bp, 13 predicted proteins | sample S_130805_EF_Meta_FD_87319 | JGI IMG/M metagenome (GOLD analysis project Ga0114976, IMG submission 87319) | Freshwater microbial communities from Lake Simoncouche, Canada to study carbon cycling - S_130805_EF_MetaG | ecosystem: Environmental > Aquatic > Freshwater > Lake | place: Lake...
CCGGGCGACCTGGTCGCGGCCATCCAGGCGCAGAACAAGGTCGCGCCGATCGGCCGCATCGGCGCCCAGCCGATGAGTGACGATACCTCCTTCCAGCTCAACGTCCGCACCCAGGGGCGGCTGGCCGATACCGAGGAGTTCGGCCGCATCCTGATCCGCGCCAACCCCGATGGCAGCGTGCTGCGGTTGCGCGACGTCGCAACCATCGAGCTCGGCGCCTATAACTCCGACATCCGCACCCGGCTCGACGGCGACGATGCCATCCTGGTGCCGATCTACCTCTCGCCCGGCGCGAATGCGGTGGGTGTGGCCAAGCAGATCGGCGCGACCATGGCCGGTCTGGCGACGCGCTTCCCGGAAGGCATGCGCACCCAGGTCACCTACGACACCACCACCTTCGTGAACCTGACGATCCACGAGGTGATCAAGACGCTGATCGAGGCCTTCGTCCTCGTCGTCATCGTGGTCTACCTGTTCCTCGGCAATCTCCGCGCGACGCTGATCCCGCTGGTGGCCGTCCCGGTCAGCCTGATCGGCACCTTCATGGTGCTGCTGGCGATGGGCTATTCGGCCAATACCATCTCCTTGCTCGCAATGGTTCTGGCGATCGGCATCGTGGTCGACGACGCCATCGTGGCGGTCGAGAATGTCGAGGCCGTGATGGAGGAGCACCCGGAGCTCTCCGTCGCGGATGCCACCAAGCAGGCCATGGCCGGCATCACCGCGCCGATCATCGCGATCACGCTGGTGCTGCTCTCGGTCTTCGTACCGCTCGCTTTCATACCGGGCATCTCCGGGCAGTTGTTCCGGCAATTCGCGGTCACCGTCAGCGTCGCCATGCTGTTCTCGGCGATCAATGCGCTGACCCTCTCGCCGGCGCTCTGTGCGGTGCTGCTCTCCCCGCATCATGGCCCGAAGAAGGGCGTGATGGGCTGGGTGTCGCGGAAGATCGACTGGGTACGGGACGGCTATGCCGGCATCGTCGCCCGCCTCGTCCGGGTCGCGGTGCTGAGCCTCGCGCTGCTCGCAGTCTTCATGGTCGGCATCGTCTGGACCGCCGGGCGGACGCCGCCGGGCTTCCTGCCGCAGGAGGACCAGGGCGCCTTCTTCATCGAGGCGCGGCTGCCCGACGGCGCCTCGCTGAACCGGACGTCCGAGATTGCCAAGCAGGTCGAGACGCTGCTGCGGGAGATGCCGGGGATCGACCAGGTCTCGACCGTCGCGGGGTTCTCGATGCTGACCGGCCTCGCGCAGGCGAACAACGCCTTCTTCATCGTGACGCTGAAGCCCTTCGAGGAACGCACCGCGCCGGGCACCAGCGCGGCCGCGTTGATCAACCGCGTGATGCGCGAGGGCGCCGCGATCCCCGCCCAGGTCATCGCCTTCGCGCCGCCGCCGATCATCGGCCTCGGCACCGGCTCGGGTTTCGAGCTGCAGCTGCAGAACCTCGAGGGCCGACCCTTCGCGGAGATGGCCGGCGTGATGCGCGCGCTCGTCATCGCAGCCATCCAGGACCCCGAGCTCAGCCGGGTCTTCTCGACCTTCGCCGCGAATGATCCGTCGGTCTTCCTCGACATCGACCGCGAGAAGATCGAGGTGCTGGGCGCCTCGATCAGCGACGTCTTCGCCGCGCTGCAAGCCACGCTCGGCGGTGCCTATGTCAACGACTTCAACCTGTTTGGCCGGAGCTGGAAGGTCAATGTCATCGGCGACCAGCGCGACCGCGCCGGCATCCCCGACCTCTACCGCATCTATGTCCGCGGCAAGCAGGGCGAGATGGTGCCGGTGCGCGCCTTCGCCGATGCCCGCATCGAGTTCGGCCCGCAATACATCGTGCGCTACAACAACGTCCGTAGCCTGACCATCAACGGCGAGCCGGCACCAGGCATCAGCTCCGGCCAGGCACTCGCCGCCATGGAAAGGGTCGCGGCGAGGACGCTGCCGCCCGGCTACGCCACCGAATGGACGGGAACGGCGTACCAGGAGAAGGCAGCGTCCGGCCAGACGACGACGATCCTGGCGCTGGCGATCCTCTTCGCCTTCCTCTTCCTCGTCGGCCTCTATGAAAGCTGGACCATCCCGGTGCCGGTGCTGCTCTCGGTCGCGGTCGGCGTGCTGGCGGCAATCGCCTCGATCGGCGCCTCGAGGCTCTCGCTCGACCTCTATGCCCAGGTCGGCATCGTCGTGCTGATCGCGCTGGCGGCGAAGAACGGCATCCTGATCATCGAATTCGCCAAGGAGCAGCGCGAGCACGGCAAGTCGATCGTCGAGGCCGCGACCCTCGGCGCCAAGCTGCGCTTCCGCGCGGTGATGATGACGAGCTTCGCCTTCATCCTCGGCCTCTATCCGCTGGTGGTGGCACACGGCGCGTCCGAGATCAGCCGCCGTGCGGTCGGCACGCCGGTCTTCTGGGGCATGCTGGCGGCGTCGACCATCGGCATCTTCATGATCCCGATGCTCTACGTCGTGTTCCAGACCGCGCGCGAGAATGCGAAGGCGATGCTCGGGCTCGGCCAGCCCGCGACGCCGCGGCATGAGCCGGAGGTCGCGCAGGCCACGCAGCACGCCCCGCCGTGAGCCGCCTCCGCGCGCAGCCCTCGCTGCACTGGCTGCTGGCGGCGCTCATCCTCGTCGTGCTCGTCGGCAAGCCGCTCGGAGACCTTGGCTTGGTGCCGCAGCATCACGGAATGCTCGGCGCGCTGATCCTGGTCTTCGTCGCGGGCATCGCCGGCGTCGCGCCAGCGGCCGGGCGGCTGCGCTGGGTGATCGTGGCGATCGGGCTGCTCGCGATCGCCGTGCATTTCCACGCCTTCACCCTGCCGCCCGAGGATGACCGCATCGTCGCCACGGCAAGCAGCATGCTCTGCCTCGTCATCATCGGCGTCGCGGCGCTGCGCCAGGCACTCGGCCCCGGCCGCGTGACGCTGCGCCGGGTCGAGGGCGCGATCATCGTCTACCTGCTGATTGGCTTCATCTTCGCCGGTGCCTACGACCTGATCGAGGCGGCTTTCCCCGATTCCTTCGCGCTGCTCGCCGACCGGGTCAGCCAGTACACGCCGCGCGGCGACGTCCTCTTCTTCAGCTTCGTCACCCTGACCAGCACGGGCTATGGCGACCAGGTGCCGGTGCACCCGGTGGCCCGCGCGGTGGCGATCCTGGAAGCGCTCACCGGCCAGCTCTACCTGGCGATCGTCCTGGCCCGACTCGTCTCGCTCGAGATCGCAGGGCGCGACCGCGAGTAGCTACCGGCGGGGCAGGACGGCTTCCAGCGAGGTCCGTACCATGATCGCCGTCGCGCCCGGTGCACGCAGGGCGGCTTCCAGCGCGGGGAAATCCGCTTTGCTCTCCACCACCGTCACCGGCACGCGGAAGGCCGCGCACCACTGCGCGAAATCGGGGTTCACCAGCGTGGTGCCGGAGACCCGGCCAGGATGCGCGCGCTCCTGGTGGATGCGGATTGAGGCGTAGCTGCCATTGTCCGACAGTACCATCTTCAGCGGCACGCCGCGCGCGACCGCGACCGCATATTCGCCGCCGGTCATGAGCGCGCCGCCATCGCCCACGAAGGCGATCACGGTGCGATCCGGACAGCGCAGCGCGGCGGCGACACCGGCCGGCACGCCGAAGCCCATCGCGCCGGAGACCGGTACGAGCAGGCGCTGCGGCGGCGTCCAGGCGACCTTGCGGTAGAAGGGCGCGCCGAAGGTGCCGGCGTCGAGCGTGACGATCGCGTCGGCGGGCGCGACGCGCTCGATCAGCTTGGCGACTTCCGCAAAGGCGACGCCATCCGGCCAGTCGCGCGGCAGCACCTGGCAGTCGCTCACATGGATGTCGCGGAGACGCGAGGCCCAGGCAGTGCGCGAGGCAGGGGCCGCCGGCGTCTCGCCGCCAAGCGCCGCGATGGTCGCGACCGCATCGGCGGCCAACGCGAGTTCTGCCGGGAACAGCCAGCCGAGGAAGCGCGGATCGGGGCAGACATGCACGAGGCGCTGGCCGGACGCCGGCCAGGTCCAGCCCTGCGTCGTGATGTCGGTCAGCCGCGTCCCGAGCGCGACGACGAGATCGGCCTCGGCGAAGGCGGCGCGCTGGTTGTCCGGGTTGCGCAAGCCGAGGTCGCCGATATAGAGCGGATGCGCGTTCGGGAAGAGATCCTGGCGGCGGAAGGAGACCGCGACGGGCAGCTGCCATGCTTGCACGAATTGCAGCAGCGCGGCGCGGCCTGCGGCACTTTCGAAGCCATGGCCGGCGAGCAGTATCGGGCGCTCGGCAGCGCGCAGCATGGCGGCCAGCCGCGCCACATCGGCCGGCGCGGGCGGCACGGGTCCGGGCATCGTGGCGAGCTTTTGAGGCGCGCCGCACTCCATCGCCAGCACGTCCTCGGGCAGCGACAGCACGACGGGACCGGGCACGCCGCCCATGGCCATGGCATAGGCGCGCGCGATCAGCTCCGGCACCTGGTCGAGCTCCGTCGCCTCGCCGATCCACTTGGCGACGCCGCGGAACATGTTGCCGTAGTCGATCTCCTGGAACGCATTCCTCCGGAGATCACGCTTTTCCACCTGGCCGATCAGTAGAATGAGCGGCACCGCATCCTGCTCGGCCGTGTGCACCGCGATCGAGGCGTTGCAGGCGCCGGGGCCTCGGCTGACCAGCACCACGCCGGGCCGCCCCGTCAGCTTGGCATCCGCCACCGCCATGAAGCCGGCGCCACCCTCCGAGCGGCAGGTAACAAGGTCGACGCTGTTGTGCGCGTGCAGCGCATCGAGCAGCGCGATGTAGCTCTCGCCCGGCACGCAGAAGGCGCGGTCGATGCCCTGGGCGGCGAGGAATTCGACGAGCTTGTCGGCGGCGGTCGGCATGGCAAAGCGGTAGCGCAGGTCGCGCGACCTGCAAAGCCCGCGCGTTGACACTGGCGGGGGTGCCCGCCGAGGATGCGCCGCTGCAGGAGGTCCACATGCAGGGCAAGGTCGCGCTCGAGGAACACTTCGCCATCGAGGAGACGCTGCAGGACAGCGCCGGCTTCGTCCCCGAGGACCATTGGGACGAGCTGCGCTCGCGCATCATGGACATGCACGACCGGCGCCTGGCCGAGATGGACCGCCACGGCATCGAGGTGATGATCGTGTCACTCAACGCCCCCGCGGTGCAGGCCATCCCCGATCCGGCGCGCGCCATCGCCATCGCGCGCCGCGCCAACGACGCGCTGGCCGAGCACATCGCGCGCCGCCCCGACCGCTTCTGTGGCTTCGCCGCCCTGCCGATGCAGGACCCCGAGGCGGCGGCGCGCGAACTGGCGCGCTGCGTCAAGGATCTCGGCTTCGTCGGCGGCCTGGTGAACGGCTTCAGCCAGGTCGGCGATGCGCGCACCATGGCCTATTACGACATGCCGCAGTACCGGCCCTTCTGGGCCGAGGTCGCGCGGCTCGACGTGCCTTTCTACCTGCATCCGCGCAACCCGCTGCCGGAGCACGCGCAGATCTACGCCGGCGCGGAGTGGCTGCTCGGCCCGACCTGGGCCTTCGGGCAGGAGACGGCGGTGCATGCGCTGCGGCTCATGGGCAGCGGCCTGTTCGACGAGCATCCCAGCCTGCAGATCGTCGTCGGGCACATGGGCGAGGGCCTGCCCTATTCGATGTGGCGCGTCGACAACCGCAATGCCTGGGTGAAGGCGCCGAAGAGGCACAAGGCGAAGGGCCCGATCAGCCGCTACTTCCACGAAAACTTCTTCATCACCACCTCGGGCAATTTCCGCACGCAGACGCTGATCGACGCCATGCTCGAGATCGGCGCCGACCGCATCCTGTTCTCCGCCGACTGGCCCTTCGAGAACATCGACCACGCCGCGATCTGGTTCGACGCGGCGACCATCGCCGAGCCGGACCGGGTGAAGATCGGCCGGACCAATGCGTGGAAACTGTTCAAGCTGTGAAACGCCGGGTGTTCATCGCCGCGACACTGGCGACACCTGCAGTTGCGCAGGCGCGCCCCGTCACGCTGATCGCGCCCTTCACGCCCGGCGCGCCGCCCGATCTCGTCGCGCGGCTGATCGCCGAGCCGCTGCAGCGCCGCTGGGCGACGCCCGTGGTGGTCGAGAACCGCCCGGGCGCGGCCGGCACCATCGGCGCCGAGCAGGTCGCGCGCGCAGCGCCCGATGGCCAGACGCTGATGGTCCACACCATGACGCTGTCCATCGCGCCGAGCCTCTACAAGACGCTGCGCTTCGATCCCATCACGAGCTTCACGCCGGTCGCGCTGCTGGTCGAGACCGCCTATGCGCTCTGCACCCATGCCGCGACCTTCGACAACCTGCCGGCGCTGCTGGCGGCGGCCAAGGGGCGACCCGGCGCGGTGAATTACGGCACGCCCGGCATCGGCACGCCGCACCACCTCATCGCCGAGACGTTCCGCCGCGCCGCCGGCATCGACATCACCCATGTGCCCTATCGCGGCTCGGCCGGCGCGGTGAACGACCTCATCGCCGGCCAGGTGGCAGTGATGTTCATGCCGATCGGCGCCGCGGTGGAGCTCGGCAAGGATGGCCGCGTGCGGGTGCTCGGCGTGACCTCGGAGGCACGGCTCGCCTCGGCGCCCGCGGTGCCGACGCTCGCCGAACTCGGCATCGCCGGGGTGCTGATGCGGGACTGGTTCGCGCTTTTCGCACCGGCGGGGCTGTCGCCGGAGCAGCAGGCGAAGCTGAACGAAGCGGCCAATGCCGCGCTCGCCGATCCCGCGGTCACGGCGGCGCTGAAGGGCCAGATGCTGGACGTCGCCGGCGGCGCGCCTGCGGTGCTGCGCGACCGCCTCGTCGTGGATGTGCCGCGTTGGGCCAAGGTGGTGCAGGAGGCGGGGATCACCCCCGACTGAACATGGCCGACAGCATCCTCATCGCCGGCGGCGGCATCGGCGGGCTGGCGACGGCGCTCGCGCTCGCGCGCCACGGCATCGCCGCGACGGTGCTCGAGAAGGCCTCGCGGCTCGGCGAGATCGGCGCCGGCATCCAGCTGGGCCCCAACGCCTTCCACGCCTTCGACCATCTCGGCGTCGGCGAGGCGGCGCGCGGCATGGCGGTCTTCATCGACCGGCTGCTGCTGATGGATGCGATGACCGCCGAGGAGATCACCCATATCGAGCTCGGCGAGAGCTTCCGCGCGCGCTTCCGCAACCCCTACGCGGTGATCCATCGCGGCGACCTGCACGGCGTTCTGCTCGCCGCCTGCCGCGAGCGCGGCGTCGAGCTGCGCACCTCGTCCGACGTCGTCGGCTACGGCCAGGAGGGCAGCAACGTCACCGCACGCCTCGCCGATGGCAGCACCGTGCAGGGCCGCGCGCTGGTCGGCGCCGACGGACTCTGGAGCAAGGTGCGCGCGCAGCTCACCGCCGATGGCGCACCGCGCGTTTCCGGCCACACCACTTATCGCAGCGTCATCCCGACCGAGCGGCTGCCCGAGCGGCTGCGCTGGAACGCGGCGACGCTCTGGGCCGGGCCGAAGGTGCATATCGTCCACTACCCGCTATCGGGCTGGAAGGTGTTCAACCTGGCGATCACCTGCCACAACGACGCGCCCGAGCCGGTCGCCGGCGCGCCTATCGACGACGCGACCGTGCATGCTGCCTTCGCGCATGTGCACCCGCGCGCACAGGAGATCATCCATCACGGCCGCGACTGGAAGCGCTGGGTGCTCTGCGACCGCGACCCGACGGAGCGCTGGGTCGAAGGCCGCGTCGCGCTGCTCGGCGACGCCGCGCATCCCATGCTGCAATACATGGCGCAGGGCGCCTGCATGGCGATGGAAGATGCGGTGGTGCTGGGCCGCGCGCTCGCCGCGCATATCGACATCGAAGCCGGCCTTGCCGCATACCGCGACGCCCGCCTGCTGCGCACCGCGCGCGTGCAGCTGATGTCGCGCGCCATGGGCGACCACATCTATCATCCCGCCGGCGTGCACGCGGCGCTGCGCAACCAGATCATGCGCGCAAAGTCCGAGGACGACTGGCAGGACACCGTCGCCTGGCTCTACGGCCACAATCTCGGCGGTTGACAGCCTGCGCCCCGCGGCGCGCAATGCGGGCGGGAGATACGGGGTGCCGCCGATGGACCACCCGCTCGTCGACACAGCGCTGCAGCGAGCCCAGACGCTCGGGCCCGCGATCGCCGCCGCCGCCGACCGCATCGAGGACGAGCGCCGCATCCCGGACGGGATCGTCGCGCAACTGCACGCAGGGCGCCTCTCGCGCCTGCTGCTGCCGCGGAACTGCGGCGGCGAGGAGGTCGCGCCGGCCACCTGCCTGCGCGTCATCGCCGAACTCGCACGGCATGACGCCTCGGTCGCCTGGGTGATGTTCCTTGCCAACAGTTCGGCGCTGATCGCCGCCTTCCTGCCGCTCGACAGTGCGCGGACCATCTTCGCGCCGCCGGATGCGGCCATGGCCTGGGGCCCGCCGAATGAAGCCGTCGCCGATGCGGTACAAGGCGGCTACCGCGTCTCCGGCCGCTTCGACTTCGCCAGCGGCTGCCGCATCGCCACCTGGATGGGCGTGCATGTCCGCGTACGCGAGACCGACGGCCGCTTCAGGCTGAACCACCTCGGCAAGCCGGCGATCCGCTCGCTGGTCTTTCCCGTCGGGCAGGCCCGGCTGCTCGATGTCTGGAACCCAATCGGGCTGCGCGGCACGGCCTCCGACAGCTACACGGTCGACGATGTCTTCGTGCCGGAGGCCTTCAGCACCACGCGCGAGCAGCCGGAGGCGCGGCGCGAGCCCGGCCCGCTCTACGCCTTCACCCAGCAGGGCCTCTACGCCATGGGCTCGGCGAGCGTCGCACTCGGCATCGCCGAGGCCATGCACGACGCCTTCCTCGGGCTCGCCGCGCGCAAGACGCCGCGCGGCAACGGGCTGCTCGCCGATGATCCGCTGGTGCTGGGCGAGGTCGCCCGCAACCACGCCGCGCTGCTGTCCGCCCGCGCCTGGCTGACCGGCGTGCTCGAGGAGCAGTATGCCCGCGCCGACCGCAACGGCGGCTGCTTCGGCACCGAGGATCGCGCGCTGCTGCGGCTGGCCAGCATGAACGCGATCCACGCCTCGATCGCTGTCGCCGACCGCATCTATAAGGCTGCCGGCGTCGATGCGATCTTCCCCGGCAGTCCTTTCGAACGCCGTTTCCGCGACATGCACACCGTGTCGCAGCAGATCCAGGCGCGGGATTCGCACTACACCGCGGTGGGGCAGGCGCTGCTGGGGCGGGCGCCACCCGGCTTCCTCTAATCGAATTTGTAGTCCCAGCCGATCCAGGCCGCGACGCCGCGGCCCATCACCCACTCCAGCTCCTCGCCCTTCAGCCAGGGCAATTCCTCGGTGAACATCGTCACGCACTGGCGGTAGCTGCAGGGCATGCGCGTGATATCCGTGCCCCAGAAGAAGCGCTTCGGGCCGTAGGCGTCGAAGATGCGATGCAGGCCGTCATGCAGGTTGCGGAAGGGATAGACGTGCGTCGAATAGCCCGGCGCGCCGGTCGCCTTGATCGCGACGTTGGGCAACGCGGCGAGCGACAGCAACTCGTCGAGATTGCCGAAGGCCGCCGCATCCTGCTCCGAGCGCACGAGGCCGAGATGGTCGATGATCAGCCGCAGTTGGGGATGCCGCTCTGCGATCCGCCGGCACTGCGGCAGGAAGCGCCCGGCCATTGTCGCTACCGGCAGGCCGTGACGCTCGCAGACCGGCCATAGCCAGTCCATCGTGCCGTCGCTGTGCCAGTTCGCCTGCTCCGGCCGGATCAGCGGGAAGCGCAGCCCCATCATGCCCGGCAGCTTGCGCCATGTGGCGAGGCGCTGCGCGCTTTCCTCCGGCGTCGTCAGCGGCACCTGGCCGAGGATCGCGAAGCGCGTCGGATGCTGCGCCGCCGCCGCGATCGCCTGGTCATTGCTGCCGGGATCCCAGCTGACGGGCGGGTGGATGATCGCGGCATCCACGCCCGCTTCGTCCATCTCCGCCAGCAACTCCTCCGCCTCGTAGGCCGCCACCTGACGGTGATGGCCGGAGGGCGTGCCGCTGCGCCATAGATGGACCTGCGCGTCGATGACCTTCACGGCGTCACCCCGCGGGCGACAGCACGTGGATCACGCGACTGGCGATCATGTCCTTCACCTTGGCGCCATAGGCCTTCATGTGCGGCGCGGCAGCGTGTGCGGCGAGGTGCTGCGGGCTCTCCCACTTCTCGATCACGACGAAGGTGTCGGCGCCGAAGGGCGTCTGGATCGCACCCATGCCGTCCGCGTCGACCGCCGGGCCGTATTCGATGCAGCCGGCCTCGGCGTGCACCGCGGGCACGTTGGCGCGGAACTCCTTCAGGATCGCCTCGCGCATGCCGGGCTTGGCGGTGATGATGGCGACGACATGGATCATGTTGCTTCCTCCGTTTATCGGATGAGGCAGCGTCGCTCAGCCGCGCGCCGCCGGCAAGGCCAGCATGTCGCGATGGCCGATCCTCGCCGATAGCCGGCCGTCGGCGACCTGGTCGAGCCGCGCATCCAGCCAGTCCTCGCGCCGCGCATGGCCGCGTGGCGGCGCATTGCGCCCAACCTCGGCATGGCCGAGCACAAGTTCGGTCAGGAACCGGCTGGCATGCTCGCGCAGCAGCGGATGCGCCGAACCACGCAGCTTCACCACCCAGTCGCTGACGGCGCTGGTCACCGTGAAGCCGCGGGCGCCGAAGACCTCGGCGATTGCTGCCGCGGCGTTCGGCCCGAGCGCCGGTCCGCCGAAGCCCTTGTCGCGCCCCTGGTCGCGCCGGAAGGCGGCCGCGACGGCGGCATCGCCCGGATGCGGCGGCGACCATCGGTCGCGGCCATCGACGTTCAGCGCGGCGTAGAAGGGCACGCGTAGCGCCGCCGCCATGCGCTCGAGCCAGCGGCGGGAGACGAGATCGCATAGCGCCGAGCACAGCACGGCATCGGCGTTCGGCAGCGGCAGCCCCTGCGGCGCCTCGGTGAGGTCGGCGACGACGGTCTCGATCCGCCAGGCGCCGCCCGGCGCGTGCACCAGCAAGGTGCGCTTGTTCGGCACCGTCACGCTGAAGCCGACCTGCTCGGCGCGATCGGCGATGGTGTCGAAGGCGGCTTCCAGCAACAGCCGGTCGGCATCGACCAGTGTCCAGGCCTGGGCGCGGCCGATGCGCGGCGCCAGCCAGCGCAGCAGGCTGCCGGTGCCGGCGCCGAGATCGATCAGCCGCGGCCGCGCCGGCAGCGTGGCGACCAGCGCCTCGGCCAGCGCGTCCGAGCGGGCGAAGGCGTCGAAGGGCTCGCGCAGGTCGAGCCAGTCGAGATCGAATTCCTCGGTCATGCCTGCGAGAGCTCCGCGATGAAGGCCTGCGCACGGTCGGTCCAGCGCGGCAGGGATTGGCCCGCCCGCCACGACGCCTCGGCCATCTCGGCGCGCAGCGCGGTGTCGAAGATCAACCGCCGCATGGCCTTGGTGAAGGAGACGGTGTCGCCGGGCGGCGATACGATGCCGGCCTCGATCGGCACGATGTCGGCGATGGCGCCGCCGGCGGTGATTGCAAGCGGCAGGCCGCGTGCCATGGCCTCGGCGGCCGCCATGCCATAGCCTTCGAAATGCGTGGCCAGCGCGAAGATGTCGGCGCGCTGGTACTCGGCCTCGAGCGCCTCGCGGCCAAGCCCGCCCGTGAAGCGCACGCGCCGGGCGATGCCGAGCTCCTCGGCCAGCGCGCCGAGGCCATCGGCATGCACGGGATCGCGCGGCTCACCGACGATGGCGAGCGTCCAGTCGAGGTCGGGCAGGCCGGCGAGCGTGCGCAGCAGCACGTCATGGCCCTTGCGCGGCACCAGCGTGCCGACCGCAAGGATCGCCACGCCTGGCCCGCCTGATCCCTTGGCGCGCGGCGCCGGATCGGTGCCCGGCTCGACCACGCCGATGCGTGCGGGATCGCCGCCGAACTCCATCGCGAGGCGATCGGCGGTGTGGCGCGATGTCGCCACCAGTCGTGCGAGGCGCGGGAAGAGCTCGCACTCCGTTGCCTTCAGCCTGGCATTCTCGGCCGGGGTGAAGCCTGGCTCGAGCGCGGTCGGGTGGTGGATGAGCGCGACCGCGCCGCGCCGGATCAGCGCCTCGGTCATGGCCGAGAAAGCCGGCAGGCCGAGGCCATCCAGGATCGGTCGCTCATCCGGTGCCAGGCCTTCGAGCCCATGCAGCGCCGACGCCTCTGCCTCGGCATCCGGCAGCGGGTGGCTACCGGCGAGTTCGACCACGCGCACTGCATGGCCGAGGGCGCGCAGCCCCTCTACCAGCCGCGCATCGTAGATGTAGCCGCCTGAAATCGTCTCGAAGGGCCCGGGGACGAGCAGCGCGAGCTTCATCACACCTCGGCCTCGTAGGCCGCCCAGGCATTCGGGCTCTCGCGCAGCAGCACCTTCAGCGAGGTCACGTTGCCGCTCTGCGCCCCGAGCTTGCCGGCCTTCAGCGCGGCCGCAAGTGCCTGATGGATGTAGAAGCACAGATACTCGGTCGTGGTGTTCAGCCCGGCGAATTGCGGCTCGGCATCGAGGTTGCGGTAGTCGATCGGGTCGAGTGCCTTGCGCAACTCGACCTTGGCCAGGCCGATATCGACCAGCAGATGCAGCGAATCGAGTTTTTCCGCGCGGAATTCGGCTTCCACAGCGAAGGTCGCGCCGTGCAGCCGCTGCGCGGGCCCGAACTCCTCGCCCCGGAAGCTGTGCGCGATCATGATGTGGTCGCAGACGGTCAGCGAATACATGGCAGGCCTCAGTCGTAGCGGATGACGGGACAGGGCGGCCCGGCGGCGCCGGGAGCCAGAAGGGCAGGCAACACGGTCGGCAGCTCCGCGAAGCGCGCGACGATGCCGACCAGCGCGTCGAGTCGCGGATCGTCCAGCAGCGCCAGCGCCAGCGCCAGCCGCTCGGCATGCGTGCGCCGGCCGCGCATCGCGGGCGAGACCGCGCCGACCTGCGAAGAAAGGATGCGCAGCCGTCGGGCATGGAACGCCTCGCCGAGCGGCAGCGGCACGGCGCGGTCGCCATACCAGCTGGCCTCGACGATGCGCGCCTCGAAAGCGGCGCAGCGCAGTGCGAGCAGCAAGCCCGCGGGATCGCCGCTGGCGTGGATGACAAGCTCCTGCTCGGCGGGCGCCGCCTCGGGCGTGACGAAGCGCGCGCCGAAGGCTTCCACCAGCGCCGCGCGCGAGGCATCGCGGTCGCAGACCGTCAGCGCGATGCCGGGGATGCGCGCCAGCAGCGCGGCGGCCAGCAGCCCGACCACGCCGGCGCCGATCACCAGCACCCGCTCGCCAGGCAGCGGCGTGGCGTCCCAGCAGATGTTCAGCGCCGTCTCCATGTTGGCGCCCAGCGTCGCGCGCGCATCCGGCACGGCGTCAGGTACCGGAATGCACATCGACGCCGGCGCGAGGAAGCGATCCTGGTGCGGATGCAGCACGAAGACGCGGCGGCCTTGCAACGCGCCTTCCTCGACCAAGCCGACCGCGGCGTAGCCGTACTTCACCGGGAAGGGGAATTCGCCCGCCATCAGCGGTGCGCGCATCGCCGGCCATTGGCTCTCCGGCACACGGCCTTCCAGCACCAGGCGCTCGGTGCCGCGCGACAGCGCGGAACACAGCGTGCGCACCAGCGCCTGGTCGGGCGCGCGCTGCGGCAGGGCCTCCTGGCGTAGTTCGGCACGCCCCGGCGCGACATACCACAGCGCCCTCACGCCGCCGCCCCCGGCCTGGCGCGATCGAGCGGGATGTCGAACAGCACATCGGGCTCGAGCGCATGCACCGTCCAGGCAAAGCGCAGTCCGTCGGCGATGCGCGGCACCTCCGGCAGGGTGAAGGCCGGAATGCCGGAGCCGAGCAGCACCGGCGCGACCGTCACATGCAGCCGGTCGAGGCAGCCGGCGGCGAGGAAGCGGCTCACCGTGAGCCCGCCGCCCTCCACGAAGATGCGCCGAAGCCCACGCGCCGCGAGCGCGCGCAGGATCGCCGCCGGGTCGAGCCCGCCGCCCGCGCCGCGCGGCAGCCGCAGCAATTCGGCGCGGCCCGGCGCCTCGCCGGCGACGTCCTCGGCGCAGAGCAGCAGCGTCGGCGGCCCCTCGCGGAAAACGCCATAGTCGGGCCCGAGCCGACGATCGGTGTCGATCACCACGCGCACGGGGCTGGGCCCCGCGCATTCCCGCGTCGTCAGCCGCGGATCGTCATGCCGCACCGTGCCGGCGCCGACCACGACCCCATCGCAGAGCGCGCGCAGGCGATGCGTGTGCAGGATATCGCCCTGGCCGCCGATCCATTGCGAGGAGCCGGTCGCGGTGGCGATGCGTCCGTCCAGCGTCTGCGCCAGCCGCCCGACCACCACGCAACCATCGGCCGCGCGCGCCGGCGCCAGGATCGGGCCGAAGAGCGCGCCGAGCGGCCCCGCCGGCACCCGTCCGGCGAGCAGCGCGTCCCAGTCGGCTAGGGGGGTCGGGCCGTCCATCGCCGCGGGGTATGCAGGAAGCGCGCCCGCGGGGAAAGCCCGGCCGGCCTACCGCCAGGGTTCGATCAGCACCTTGGCGTGGCGCTCGGGGCTGGCGAGGTCGCGGAACGCCTCCGCCACACCGTCCAGCCCGACCCGGCCGGTGATCAGCGGGGCGACATCCATCCGCCCCGCCGCGATGTGCCCGAGCGTCTCGGCGAACTCGGCCGCGGTATAGGCCAGCACGAATTGCAGGTTCAGGTGCTTCACGATGCCGAAGAAGGGCTCGAAGCGGTCGGTCTCCATGGAGACGCCGACCACGACGATACGGGCATTGGCGGGCGCGCCCTCCATCATCGCGTTGATCACGCCGGGCACGCCGACGCATTCGAACAGCACCGAGGGCCGGCGCTGCGGGCCGAGGCCGAACAGCGCGGCATAGCGGCTGGCGTCGAACCCATCGGGCGTGATCGCGCGCTCAAGCGCGTCGTAGGGCGAGGCGACGGCCGGGTCGACCACGATGTCGGCGCCCATCCGCCGCGCCAG
>Ga0114976_10001415_pt1 | contig 15016 bp, 16 predicted proteins | sample S_130805_EF_Meta_FD_87319 | JGI IMG/M metagenome (GOLD analysis project Ga0114976, IMG submission 87319) | Freshwater microbial communities from Lake Simoncouche, Canada to study carbon cycling - S_130805_EF_MetaG | ecosystem: Environmental > Aquatic > Freshwater > Lake | place: Lake...
CTTATACCATAAGGTAGTAGGCTGGCAAAATATAATACCGCCGTCGTTGCGTATATCTATTTTGTATTCTTCGCTAGTAGTTTGCTTTACCTCGTCCGTATACTTATAACAGTAGTGGTAGCCCTTGTTAGTCTTAGCTACCATATTACAGTCCGTCATTAGATCCATTAGTTCCTTAGCGGTTTCCGTATTAGGGTCGTCTATATCTATTACGCTTATGCCGCCCCGCTTACCCGTAATAAGGGCGTAGTGTGTACCGGCCTTAAGGTTAGTTAAGCGGTCGCTTTCTTCTTTCCACTTACCTAGGGGCCTATATGCTTTCTTTACCTTACCCTCTTTTACTTCGGGCGTAAGCTGAACGCTTAGTAGCTTAAGGTTAAGGCGGTCGTAAAGGCTAAATACCGGGTTGCCGTCGTGCCACGTCGTAGTAGGTTGGGTTGCCATACTGCTTATGACACCAACCGGGGTTATTTGTTCTAGTTCTTTCCGCACCGGGGTAGTTGCGTTGGCGTTGGCGGGGCGGCTCATCTTTTATGACTGTGTATGATATTTAAATTCGCCGGGGTAAACAACTTTATTTACAGAGCCGGGGTAGCTAGGGCCGGTTGGTTCTTTACCGTTTGGCCTAAATACTTACTTTTGGTAAGAAACTATAGTTTCCTATAGTAAATGTATGTATTTCCAAGTAAAAAAAATATTTTTTTTACTATTAACTAACTAAAATCGGCTTTATTTACTTACTTTAGGTAAGAAAGCGATAGAAAACGGTAAATAAGTATGCCGTTTTGTATCGGTAAAGAACTGCCCCTAGGGGTTGATAAGGCCGAACGGCCAGTTTGGCCCATTTTAATAATCAAAAGTATTATATTCGGATCCGCCATAGCCTACACTAGGAGTAAAGGCGTATTTACTACCTAGGTGCGGGGGCCTATTAGGACTGTAATAGCCACCTATTAAACCCTCTGCTACATCCAGATCATCGTTTAGAAAGCCGCTACCTTGTATAACACCCTCCTCTGCTGCGACGGCTGGTGCTGCGACTGGTACTGGTTCCTTCTTGGCCCTAGGTTTACGGGGTTTCTTAGCTGGGGCCGCTTCTACTATCTCATTTACGGGGACAGCGGGGGCTGCTGTCGTCTCAGTTTCACCGGCCCTTGAATAAGCTTGGTTAGCTTTCTTGGATATGGACCCTTCGGCATTACGCTTGTCCCACTGGTCTTCCATTTTACTGGCAACAAAAAAAGTCTTCCAGTCGGCCATACCGTTCGGTATACTGCTATTAATAGCAACGGCACCCTCATTACCTATGTCACCTTTCGCATCTGGTTTGAAATCATCGGATAATATATTAGTTGCCTTATCGTGGAACTTATAGTTAGCATAGAAGATTTCATACCTCCAGCCAGTTTTACCAGTCTTGTTATTTTGCTGCTTCTGTACTACATACACCTTTAACGCATACCACTCATTACCAGTCTGCCGTGCGTATTTTTGAAATAGTTTCATAAAATCATCGCCGCCATTAATGGTGATAAATATTTTAGCTAACTGGTTGAATGCCTTGCGTGGGGCCGGTTTAGAGCCCTTTTTATACTGATTATCGGCAAGACCGTTTACGGCTTTTACGAATGCTTCAAACACAAAAGCATCTGGGTTTCCGTATTCGCCAGATGCTTGGTAAGGCGGATCTAAGAAATAAAATGAATCCGCAGTATTATATGTTTTATTATTCAGCAGATCATAATAATCGCCTTGACTTACACTAGTATCTTTCATACGCTCGTTAAATGTATTAAGGGTTCCAGTAGGCTCTAATAAGTTTGTTAGTGTTAATGCTACAGATATTTTTTTAGCTTTATTATCGGCTTCCCCCTTACCAGCACTTTTATCATAATACATTTTCATAAGTGGTTCCCACTCTAGGGAAGCACCGGCCCCATATCCCATGGCAGAACGCCATTTAGCAAATAGTAAATCGGCGACAGTAGTTTTGCCTTCTAATATCGTTTCCATATTATCATCTTTGTTAGGTTTAGCATCGGCACTATCGCTAAACTCTGGGTTCTTAACTGGCCTCATAGCGTTCTGTAGCCACGACCGGAATGGGTGGGAGTTGCTAATCTTAGGAAGACCGGTTTCTTTTGACAGTTTTTCTGTCAGTAGTTCTACTTTTCTATTACCACCCGTTAACGAGCCCGCAGTAATAACGCCTATATCGTCACCACCCATTTCATATGTTTTTCTGTTATCTGGGGCCCTAGACAATCCGTATAGGATCTTGGCCTCTGCTATATCTTTTGCTTTTATGACCTTATTATCGCTGAGCTGTTTATAATATTTCCAAACTGTTGTCTTTTTATCCTCCTTCTTACCCTTGGGGTCCTTGATTGTCTCTTCATATTTATCATCCGCAGCGACCTTTTCGCCCTTATCGTTCTTTGGAGACTTATCGTACTTTAGAGTTCCATTACTATTGAGATATGATTTCCAGTTCGTACCCTTTAAATATAGCTTAGTTTGATTACTTTGATCTCTATTTATCTGATGGGTAATAAACGGGCGTAGATCAGTAGACTGTTTACCCGCTTTAGTATACTCCTTATCTTTTTTTAGCTTCCATAAACAATAGGCCCTAGTCCATTTATTAGCCTCTTCGTTATTAAAAAACTCCTCCTCAAACTTTTGCGGGGTGGTAGTCTTTAACCGTTTCCAGCTGTCTGCGATCTGCGGGTTAAAATCGTTAATAGCTTCCTTGGCTGATTTACGCTTAGCAAGATACACGGCCCCACCACCGATGAAAGGCTCTACATAAATGTTCTTAGCCTCCTTACTAAAATGACTAACTAGCCAGTTTGCCAAATCCTTCTTTGTGCCTATACGGTTTACAAATGGTTGGATAGGCGGATTAGCCAATAGGCTATCACCAACATCTTCGGGTGGTACTGCCGACTGCTTACCCTTGCGGCCTTTACGGGCCACCGCCTTTTCACCCATAGGCTCTGGCTGCTCCGTTTCCTTTACATCTAGCTTAGGCATACCATCTAAATCCTTTATCGCATCTATATCAGCACCTAATGTGCTAATAGTGGTAGCAACAGCTTCTGGTACATTAGCTGTTTCCAGATCCTTAATCGTAGCATCTGCGGCCTTCGTAAACGAGGGCGGCGGGCCCTTAGGGCGGCTTTTAGGTAAAGGTTCATCTCTTACACCGGATGAAATACTAGGCCCTTCGTCTGGCGACTGCTGCGTAGCAATACCTACATTACCACTAGGCACCCGTTTAGCGGATGGGTGTAGCTTTGATTTAACCGGAACCACCTTGGCGGGGGTTGCTTTCGGGGCATCCTTGGCCTTAGCTTTATCGGCGTATTGTTGCTTCAGTTGTTTGGAAAGGTATGGGTTAACTGTCTTTTCTAGGAAACGGGATACCATATCGGTAATACCACCGCCGCTGATCTCCGCCTCGTTGTCGTTATACATTTTGGCCGCTTTAGCCATATTACCCTTCAGAAACACCTTTTCGGCACTCATTATATACAGTAGAGAGATAATAAAGATTATTCATTCGTTAAAATGTAGGCTGATGTAGGCTAAATCGCAGAAGGGCCTAAGGAGACCTAAGAAACACCCCACCCAACTAGGAAGTCTGCGATTTACCCTACATTACCTTACATAACGCTTTAGAAGCTTATTAATCTCCGCTTCGTATTTCTTGTTCTGCTCTTCGTAATAGCGGGCCAGTTTCCAGCGGTTGTATTCGGTTATACCTATAGCAATAAAAACACCTATTGCTATTGGTATAGTGGACTGTTTAGTCATTTATGAAAGAGGGGTATATTTTAACTTAAGACTTAGCTTAGGATCGGATTCGTCCTTGTACTCTAAGTCCGTTATGGCCCCCATAAGCGAATGGTAGAACTTAACCATCTCTTGGCTCAGTAGAAAACCACGGTGCTCTATAACCGTCTTGTAAGCCTTTTGTAAGTCGGGGGAGTCTAACTTGCGTTCATATTCTATTACTAGCTTCGTAAGCTCAATATAGCCGTCCATAATACTGGTAAGTAGGCCCTCGGCTGGAACTGCGTTATCGGCGTTCGGGGTAAGAAACTCGGGGACAGCGGAGGCGGACATCTTATATTCTTACCGGAGGTAAAAGATTTTTCATATTTTCTTTTTTACTCGGCCTCTTCTTCTTCGGCACCCGGAGCAACAAGGGCCGGAAGTAGGCCTAATAGCGGTGGTTTAGGAGCTTCCAGTATACTATCCCGAATAAGTCTAGTAATAAACTCCCGTGTTAGGGTGTTGTCTCGGGTGATCCTAAGCTTGGGTGTGTATACATTAGTCTGTTTATTATACATTCCAGCTCTATACCCAGTTCCATCTGGGCGTATACGAAATACTACTACACGCTTAAAACGGGGGCTGTTTTGGGCTTCGGTAGAAACCAAGAACATTATAAAATAGGGCCAGAATATTAACCACAGTAATCAAGTTTACGCCTTAGGATTGCTTCTCCTAGGAAGAAGCTCTAACAGAGGAGACTTGGGTTCCTCTAGCGTCTTAGCTTCAAGTGCTACGGCAACCGCAAGGGCCGGATACTTGTGTGCCGTTGTCTTCTTATAATGAGATGTAAACACATTATTCATCTTGTTATACACCCCAACGCTGTGAGCACTACCGTCGGCGGAAACCCAATAAACGCTAACAAGCTTTAGGCGTTTATTATTCTGGGACTCCGTTGGAACTAGGTACATTATATACTATTAGCTACATTATTCTTTGGCATATTTCAAAGCTTCGTTAACCGAGTGGCCCATTTCCTCCGCAGTCTCCTTCATATCCTTAATATCGTATTTGTTGCTTAGGAAGATATGGCGAAGCATAGAGGACCCCACCTTCTTGCCTAGGCACTTGTTAAGCACCCTAGTAATGGCGTTAACGGCCGTTAACGGGGACCCGTCCTCGTAGCAAAGGAACCGGAACTCTGTTGCCTTTGTGATCTTGCCCTTGTGGAGCGGGGTATGCTTTAGATACATTTCAATAGCCTTAGAAAGATTAGCATTATCGCCGTATTCCACGATTTGCTGTCCGTACTTCTTAGCGGTCTTATACTTATTAAAAATCATACGCTTCCCAGCTAAATCTAAGTAGTTCTTGTTAGCGTCCATCTTAGGATCATACTTGCCTACCACGAACATTTCAGAATAATCGGCGTTTCTTCGGGGTGGTATATCCGTGTATAATGAAAGGATAAGGAAGCAGAGTAGTTCGCCATACTGCTTGGGGGTCACTAGCTTATTAGAGGCGAACTCACTAACATTTTTTAGGGCCTCCTCCTTTACCTTCTGTACTGCGGCCCACTCCATCCAGTTCTCAGACTGCCGCTCGGTCTTATCGTCGGTTTCGGCCTTCTTCATATCGCCAGCCTTAGCCATCATAGCGTCATAATAGTGCTGGTAAATCTTCTTGTAGGTCGCCTTGTCCTTAAACAAGGAAAGAACGCTAACGATTGAAGATAAGTAAGTCTTCTTTGTATTCTCCGCATAGTTGGAAAGAAGTCCATCTATAGTATCCGCATTTTTTAAAAAAGCTAGATTATTAAACGGTTGTTTACCGTTAAGCGTCCAGAGGTTCTTTACATATAGGGCCGCAGAGGAGTCGGCTAGCTTCTTATCGGCGACCAGCTTCTTAGTAAGTTCTACCATAAAGTCGGAAACACGCATAGTCATCTCGTATAGTTTCAGAAGAGAATATTATTCATCCGTATTTTCCACATTCTTCCGGAGGATCTCCTCCGACAGCATTTTCTTCGTTCGCCAATCCAGCTTTTTGTATTTTTCAGATCCAAGTAAATAAAAAGCAAGTTGCGATATATCGGGGTTAACAGTATGATAAAGGGCCGCCTCTACTAGCTTCTTATTTTCCCTTTCGTTAGCTGCGGCGTATCGTTTGCGGGCCAGTTCCCTTCTGCGTATAATCCGTTCCATTATAATATTAGTAAATACTATAATGCCAAAGATTGTGTCGCTAGCACAAATGCTCTATTCGCACCAGCGAAACATATATACTAGGATTTACAAGCACCATGTTATTTACACGATACCTACTTACGATGATTGCGTAGCTCCCCATATAATAAGCGTGGTAGAAACGGGCGTAGGTAGCTTAGAGATTACGGCCCGGCGGGATCCAGACTGTAAATGGTATAACTTTACCCCGGCAACTGCGGTCAAACCGGAAATAAATAAACTTCCGGTAAATCAGAAAGATGCCCGGCCTAGCGAAAACTTACCGTATGAAACTAGTAGCAAACGGAGAGGAGACTATACATACGAATGGCGACTCCCCTTGTAAGTCGGTAATACTAGTATCGCAGCTTAAAACAAGGGATAAACTAAACCTAGAGCACCTACCGCAAAAGCTTAACATTATTATAGGCCAAAAGAACGAAGAGGCTATAGCTGGTATAGCTATGGACTATTTTGGTATGGAACTGTTTAAGGACGACGATACCTACGCTAAATGCGACTTCTACAACGCCGAAGAAATAACAGATGCTACTCACGGTATGGAGGTTAAGGGTCGGGTTGATATAAACCACGACCTTTATCCAACTGGGTTTGTAGACGTACATAAGGTAGCGGCCCACCTACCGGGCAAGGAATACTACTACCTTTTTATTTATAAAGATGGGGTTTTCTATACCCCGTATGTTAAGGAGCGTTTTGATAGCTACGAAATAAACGAAAGCTTTACCGAATGGCGTGTAGATGTGGGTCGTAGGGAATGTAGCCCGAAATACGAAGTACCAGTTAAGGATATGATCCGGATGTGCTCATTTAAGATATAATACCTTGGAACGCTTACCGTGCGTCTTACCCGTATGGTAAACGCCATCGGACATTTGGTGCCATAAACCGTTATACAACTTTCCATCTGCGGTGTAAAGTTGTTTAGCTACCTTCTTACTCTTCCGGCCCGCACCAGTAGGGTTTGTCGGCGGTTCATCCGCTAACACTAACTCTTCGTTGCGATCAAAGGGTTCTGTACCAACGGTAAGATACTCTTCCGCATCTGGGTCCAAGTTTGCCTCTTGTAGCTTAATCTCCTTGGTTGGATCTTGTATTCTTAGTTGCTCTATGGCCTTATTAAGAGCGGCAACAATCTGTTTAACCACAATAGCGGCCTTAAACATTTCTAGTTTGTGGGTGCGTAGGAAGAACTGCTTCTTAGCTAGAAGACTATCAGAGCTAGAAAACCCCCATATACCCGGTTGCTTATACCATTCCTTTGACAGCGGTGTAGGATCACCCTCTTCAGCGATTAACTCCTCTGGTAGAACAACACCAGACATCGCACTAATCTCTTCGGCTCCAGCCTCCAACTCCTCCTTACGGTTTTCTACATCACGGGCCGCATAATATACATGGCTATACATATCCCTTACAAGTTGGTACCACTTCTTCATCGCTTTAACAAGCTTAGTAATAATAGCTACCTTGCGAATACCCTTAACCAGAAAAAGACCAAACTCGTATTTATTCCTAGCGTATTTACGCAACTGCGATGCCTTGTATTCGGTTGTTGCGGCGGTATCCTCTTCCAACACGAAGTCATTCCACATCTTCTCCTCTTCCTTTGTTAACGGGTTTCTATCCCTACCGCCCTCTAGGCCATTTCCGGTTAACCGTTTCCAGCGATTAACACTTGGCTGGGATACTCCGGTTTCTCTAGCAATAGTGCGTTCGTCCTTATTTGGGTGTAAGCGGGCCCAAGTGGCTACGGCGTGCTTTAGATCAGAAGCAGCCGCCCTAACTTCGGGCCAAGTGCGTTGCGGATTACCAGTCTGGTACTTCTTGTATTTATCTATGTATGCGGACTTAATGTAATCGGAAGGCTCGGACATCTTGTTAATGTCAAACTTTCCTATCTTCTTCCTACGCTGAATAGGGTCGTAATCAGTTCGTTTTTTCCCGGCCTCCTTAGCTAACATAAGTCCCACATAACCGGCGGATTTATTACCCCGTGGCATACCTTCACCATACTCGGCCATTCTAATACTATATAATGAGATTTAAAGGCTTTTAAATCTCCGTAAACAGTATTAGAATGGTTCAGAACATAACTGGTGGTTGCCAAGCATGTAATGGAACTGGAATGGCTGGTAGCGGATACGGCGGTGCTATAGCGGGCGGGGCAAGGCGTAGACAGCACCACATGCTCCAGTCGCAGCACGGCGTAGACCCCCGCCAGAACGCAGTAGTATCTAGCACCGAAACAGTTCAGCAGATGCCTCGTGTAGTAGCTAGCGGCGGCGGTATGGGCTTTAGGGACCCCGCCGTGCGTGTAGCAACTAGGGATATGGCCCGCTCTAGGGCTATGGAAAATCCTTCTATCTCGCACTGGAGGGGTAGCGAACCAGTTATGGGCGGCAGCTGGTTTAGCGACGCATTTGCTAAGGTTAAGAATGAGTTCGTAAACCCCGATTCAAAGCTGCGTAAGGAGTTAGCCCCTAAGCTTGTTGATGAGGCCGTTAAGGCCGCCAGACCCCATGTGGAAAGCTTAGGTAATCAGCTCGGCAAACAAGTGGGCGTAGAGAACCTTGGTACATACGCCGATAAGGGCCTTAAAATGTTAGGTAAGGGCCGCCAAGGACGCAAGCGTGTCACAAAGATGGGGCGTAAGGAGTTAGCCGCAGCCCGTGCTTCTGGGACCGCATATATACACGGCGGCCAGTATTTCAAGGGCGACCAGCCTATGAGCGTTGATGATTTGAATAAGCACAAGCTAGCCGGCGGTAGCTTTTGGGATACACTTAAGAAGGTAGGCAGATCCGTAGTCGCACCGGCCGGAAACGCACTAGGGGCCCTTGTTGGTATGCCCTTAGCTGGAACATTCGCAGATCAAGGCCTCAAGCTAGCCGGCTACGGTAAGACCGGCGGGGCAAAGAAGGGTTCCGACGGCCGTGCTGCCCGTAATGCTATCGTGCGTAAGGTAATGGCGGAGAAGGGCCTTAAGATGATAGAAGCCTCTAAGTATGTAAAACAGCACAACCTCTATTAAGTGCGTTCAGCTGTCCGGAAAACTTCTCCCCGGTATATGTAGAAATGGACCCCCAGCCCCGCAAGCTTACAAAAGAGGAGCGTAAGGCAAAGAAGGAGCTAGAAGCCAGTAGGCCCAAGCGTAAATATGTAAAGAAAAGCGAACAACTTAAGGGCATTAAGATATGCGATACGCCGGTAGAGGTACGCTTTGATTAATAACAATATACTCCAACTTTTCTATGTTGCTTAAATATAGAAAAGATGGCAAGACCCAGTCAAGCGATTACATTTCCAGAAGTGTTTATGTCTAAGGTTGCGGATAGGCCCAGAGGGTTTGTCCCTAGCGGGGCACCGGGTCGTGCTAATGTAGATATGGGTTCGGATACGCACGGCTGGTATGCCGATGCCGTTAAAGTAGCTAATGACCGTGTAAACCAGATTAGATCATCGCAGAAAGCATATGAACGGGGTATGCGGCCCTTTGAGCTCCTAAACATAGGGCGTAATAGGGGTGCTATCGTGCCCTTTGGCGTTAATAGCGTGGGCGGGCAGTTTGTATCGCAGCCATCATATGGAGGCAACCTAACTGGTGGTATTATGTTTACTAAGGCGGGCCAAGACTACGTCCAAGACTTACTTAACAAGAGGCAGCAGCAGTATGCGGAGATGTACGGAACGACTCAGCAGCAGCAGAATGCTATTATGGAAGCAGCCGACGATGGCGATAAGGTGTTATCAGTAGTATATCCCGTTCTTAATACGCTGTTAGACGACTTACGCACATTTACAATAAAGTCGGATAGCTATTCCAAGTTCTGGGCCATTATGTTAACCTCATTACCACTCCTTGGAGCTAACAGTAGGGATAGAATACTAGAAATAGCAAACGACCTAGAGACTGCTTACAGAACAGCGGCGGGGATAGCAGAACAGAGACGGCGGGCCAAGACACTTTCACCAAAGGAAGCAGATCAGATGAAAAGTATGTCCGTGCGTATAGCTAGGGCCCTAGAGGTAATGCGAGAGTATGCGGGTGCTAGAGCAGACGGGTCATCGCCAATAGACTCTACAAGTGCCGAGCAGAGGGCTAGTATTGTTGATGAGTTAAATCGTAGATTGGGTGAAAAGGTAAGTTCTGGCTACCAGCGTAGAGCTCGTATTACTATATTTGACGCTTTAGAAGGCTCTCCAGAGGCAGAAATGTTGGACGAAGTACCGAATGCGGCTGCGACTGCGGCTGCTAGAGCCGCCGAAGCGGCAGCAGCTGATGCGGCTGCTGCGGTAGCAGCCCAGCCCATAGCACCTCCTATGCTTGGTATGGGTAGAGGTAGGGGCGGGGCCCAGAGTCGCCAAGTACGCCTACCATCTACGGCTACTAACCTACCCGCAGAGGATACACGCCATAACTTCCAGCGTAAGATAACGCAACTAGCACCACACCACCGCCTCCTAAACGCTAGAAATGAACGGGATTAGGGCGATGTAGGCTAAATCGCAGAATCGGCCTTTTTTCTTTTATGATAGGGATTTTGGCTACATTAAAAGTTTGTGTAGGCTAGTGTATGCTAAATCGCAAAGTTCTCTAGGGATTTACTCTTTTTTACTTTTCGGCAACTGGAAACTCTGCGATTTACCCTACATCAGCCTACATTCCTAAAGAATAGGGGTCCAAGAAATACGAAAAGGTTATTTTATAACCTATTCATATACTAGATGCGACTTGTTCTCAAGAAATACCCAGCGGACTATAGCGATGAGGTACTGCGAGTTATTAGGGCCATGTCTCTAACTGGCGGTAAAAGCGTAAAACTAGTCGGTAGCTATACCCTCCGAAACCAAGTATATGCGGGCGATGTAGATGCCCTAGAGTTTGTTCGCATTAAGAGCGTAAAGGAGGCCGTTAACCGCCTACAGACAGCGGCGGAGGAAGTCGTTAAAATACCCCTTACTTATATTAGCGACTTTAAATGCGGGTCCATAGAGGAATGGCGTGTTGTTCCCACTAGTGCTATAATAGAGGAGGGAAAGGTTAACGGCTACGAACGGGACCCGATACTGGATAAGGTAAAACATTTACACGATACAAAAATAATAGATACCGAACAGTTTGCGATAGCTAAGCGTATGCTGAAACCGACCGTTAATGCGGTGGAGTTTTTGGCCCTACAGAAAGAACTACGCTATAATGTTATTCGCTGGAGCTACAAGGAGATTATGGCGGGCCATAAGGTGCTACAAGATGGTCGTAAGTATACGCTAGAAGAGGGTATACAGTCGCCTACGATTACTAAAATGGATGTAGTATCGTGGATTAGCGGCAACCATTTTACGGACTTTGAAATGATATACGAGCTTAGCTTACGGGGTAATGTTATTAATAAGGGCCTACGAGATTTAGATCTGGCGATTAAGGAGAGTATTTTGTTAATGCGTAAAGAGGGCAACTACTTTAAGATGGCTAAGCGTATGTACGCCCTAGCTAGGTATTACAAGTATAAGCACGATTTAGGGCCCCTTAATGACCTCTTCATAGGGGACCTTGGCCGCCTTTACGGTATCTTTGGGGACGCAGCCAGTTTAAAGTTTCTTATAGAGAACGCCGATACGCTACCCGTTGAAAAAATAGAAATGGAAATAGACCAGTTTATTAGTAGGCTCTCTAATGTTGTTATACCTACTTATTTGCGGCGTGAATCGGCTATCATGGGTATTGTCAACAAGCTTAAGAACCCGAAAATAATAAAGCATAATAACGAAACTATGTTAAAGCTACTGAATTCTCTCCGGTTTCAGCTCTTTACGATACTATCTAATGCTTCTTTACGGTATCTTAAGGAGCATAGATTATTCCCTTTGGCGGCCCGTTATTTACCTTGATTTCGTGCCAAGGCGGGGTTTATTTTGGGTATAAATCACTTTTTAAAAATATCATACCCTTGTATATACGATGGCTTTCCTATCCCTTGGCGACGCAAAGTCTGGTATGCCGATAGCAATAGCACGGGGTGGCGATTACGATGGTAAGATCCTTTCAGTAGTCACCGAAGAAGATAAAAAATCCGCTAAACCAAAGCGGGAAATAGAAGCGGTTAAGTACAATAAGGATATTAAGGGTCTGAAACCGGCCCAGCGTGTAGCCTTGTTTAATCGTTTAGAGGAAGCTAAGGCCAAGGGTGTTCCCGTGGATATGTTAATGGAGAACGATGAGGTTAAGGCGATTTACAAGCGTATACTGGCCGATAAGGATAATAATAAAACTATTATATTGCCCGACGACAGCACATTCAGCCTAATACCGAATCCAGATAAGGATAAGCGGTCTGTGTATTATATTGCTGGAGCGTCTGGTTCCGGCAAATCGTATATAGCTAGGGGCCTAGCCGAGGGCTACAAGAAGTTGTTCCCAGACCGCCAGATCTACCTTATTAGTAAACTAAACGAGGATTCTACGCTGGATACGATGAAAATAGGTAAGCCGTTGCGTATTGATGTTAAAAGCCTTATTGAAAACTACCCGACTATTGATGAGTTCCAAGATTGTATGGTTATTTTTGACGACTACGACACTTTTACCGATAAGGCTGGTAAGGTAGTCCAGCAGCTAATAGATGATCTGGCAATCCAAGGCCGGCATACAAATACTACGATGTTATGTTTAACGCACTATATCACTAACTACAAGAAGACCGCATTAATGTTAAATGAAGCTATGTATTACATTATATATCCGCAAAGTACCTCTTTTTCATCTTTAAAATACCTACTAGCTACCCGTGTAGGAATGTCTAAGGAGGATATCCACGAGCTACGCCGAATGGGCCGTTGGGTATGTATATATAAGAACTATCCGCAGTTTCTGATAAGCCAACATACGGCTAAAATACTACACCAAGAAAAATAGGATTCGGTTCCTTTTAAATATTGCTAACCAATATAAAATGTCCGTGTCGCTCTTACAAGTTCCCGCCATGGCGTTAGCTAACGGTGGCGGTGGTGGTGGCCCCACACCACCTTCTCCCAGCGGTAATCCTATGAACTATATGGGTGTTTGGGCGGCTGGAACTGCCTATGCTGCTGAAAGTGTAGTGCTCGGCTCTAATGGTTCCCAGTATCTTGCTCTTGTTGCCTCCACCGGTGTTGATCCGGTCACTAATATTGCTTCGGGCCAGAGCAGTGCCAGTTGGGTAAGACTTGCGGCCGATAGTCTGATTAACCCAACCTTTTCCGCAGCTACCCAGTACGGTGTAGGCGACCTATTTATTGCCAATAACACGGATAGTGTTCCCACCCTATGGCAGTGTATCGCACCTACTATAAATACCCAGCCCGTTCCCGGCAACCCCGCATTTCGCATAATCGCAGATGCTGTCGGAGCATCCATGAACTACCTTGGTGCGTGGTCTGGGGCCGATGCCGCAGTCAGTACATACAACATCAACGATGTTGTTTCTTACCTTGGTGTAGCTTGGGTATCGCTTACTAACACAAACTTTAACAACGCCCCCGCTTTCCCTTCTACCGTCCACTGGCAGCCTCTGGCGGGCCCCGGTTCAACGCCCCAAGTCCGCTACAGAAGCCAGCCCCAAGTTGTGGGAGGATTTTCTCTCCCCGCTATCGCTGTGGGTGGCTTCGGAACGGTGTTAACCTTACCCAACACGGCCCAAGCCGGTGAGTTTGGCACCTTTACCTTAAACTTCACCGGCATTACTGCGACAGCTGGTGCTGTTGGTATCCCCGGTATGAATTTCTTCATATCAGACGTTCAGAATGCGGCCGCTTCTGCTGCGTTAGTGATTGACACTAAGCAGTATTTTTCTTGGGGCCTAGCTGCCGGTGTATCTAGTCTGTTTAACGCTGGGCCGTTTACAATAAACTTATCGTATGCCTTCACTAACGCACCGGCCACTCTCTATCTGAACTGCGGCATTACTGGTGGAGGTGATTCAGTTGTGTATGCTGCGGGCCAGACAACTGGCTACAGTTATATTAACGAATCCTACCCCGCCCAGCTTATTGCGGATCCTTAAGCATAAGATTAGCTACAGTATTTACAATACTTATACTAAACTTATCTAGCTGCGTATTTTTCGGGATTAGCTATAACCTTTGATAGGCCACCGATCACAGTCTGGAGCGTATCAAAGTAGGGGTGTGTTATACACATATCGCCTAGCATATTACTAAGGAACGACCTCAGACTCTTTAGATACGCTAAGTCCAACGCCACGAACATCTACTGGGGGTACAGATATTTTAAGAGCGTCTTGGTTAGGCGGCGTAGTGTTTTCCACATCTAGGCTAGCCTCTAGCTTGGCCCCGCAACAGTTGCTACGGACCCTCTTATGGTTAACTGCGTAAAATAAGGAAGCCAGTAGGCCAAATGTTAAACCGCCTATGCTACCATATGCCGTGCTTTCCTCCATATACATCATAAACATATTATAACTATATTAAAATAACTGGGACCAGTTAGCACCAGTAGCGGGCGGTGTAGTGCTACCGATATTGTATAACATAGCTACCCAAGAGGTAGTCCCTCCAGATGTCACGACAGCACCGGGGCCATAGTTCTTGCCGGGCTCAAAGGGGCCGCAGAAATACATTACATTACCACCTTGAGCGTTAGAGTCGCCTTGGCCCGGTGTAATATTAACGGCCCCAGCAACAGATGATACGGTCTGTATGCTAATCCCGTTAGTCGCACTTGTAATGCTATATAAGCTATGGGCGGACATAGTAATAGAACCAGCATCCGTTGTAAATGTCTTATCGCCTATAGAGCTAAATGTCATTCTACCCGCACTTGTAAGGGTTATTTCACCGTCGCTGGGACTGGTGGAACCGGTTGGTAATACGGATACGATATTAAGCTGGTTAAGGGAACCGGCTGGATCGGTACATCCTAATTCTAGGTTTCCAGAGTTAGCGAATACTTTCAAATGGCTATCCACATTTGACTTAATAGTCACACC
>Ga0114976_10001418_pt1 | contig 15006 bp, 13 predicted proteins | sample S_130805_EF_Meta_FD_87319 | JGI IMG/M metagenome (GOLD analysis project Ga0114976, IMG submission 87319) | Freshwater microbial communities from Lake Simoncouche, Canada to study carbon cycling - S_130805_EF_MetaG | ecosystem: Environmental > Aquatic > Freshwater > Lake | place: Lake...
CTTTCGCCGCTTTCGACTTCAATAGTGCCATTTGAGTAACTCCCGCGAGTTTATAAAACGAAGGCAACGTCTTGCCCTCTATTAGTTAAGACACCGCTGGGGGCCAAATGTTGTGCCCTTTTGAAAAGAATCTTTTAAAAGATCCTGGATGCGGTGGGGTGGGTGGGGGAATGGGATAGCAGGGCTTTCGCCGAATGGCAGCGAGAAACAAGCCTGCCGGAATCAGGTCTCTAGTCTATGGGATAGGCAAGGGTAAAGCCGGCATTGAGGGTTTAAGCGTGTTGCGGCCTATACCAGGCTGAGCATAAGCGCCTTTTTGGCAGCTTCCTTGCGGTCGCTGACAGAAAGCGCCTGATAGATCCGCATGGTCTCGTGGCGGATCGTGGAGACTGAAAAGCCCAGCTCAGTGGCTAGCTCGTGGTTGGTCTTGCCCTCAACCATGCGCCGTTCGATCGGGACTTAGCGATTACTGAGCCAAGGGAGGCCAGTCTTGCGGCGATTTCTTGACGAACTGCTTACTTGAAGATTCTAATGTTAAATTTTTTGAATAATGGCGCAAACTGCCCAAGTGTTTTGGGAAGGTTTTTCCGCTGTCAACATTTCGCTGACCTCCAAAAGCTTGAAGCCATGGTTTGCCGCCATTCTTTCTAGTGCGCTTACTTCCAGATAATTCATGACGTGAGATTCTTCAATTAAATCAAATTTTAATTCGTTTGCGCTCTTAACAAAAATATTGTAGTCAACCCTAACATTTTGATCTTTTGTGGATAGAGTTGGAATTGCAATTCGAAAAAATTCAAAATCTAAATTTGCAATTTTTTTAAACCGAATTTCTGGGAGCGTTGTTTCCACAGCATCTTTATACCAGAAATCAAACAGAAAGATTCCCCCACTATTTAGATTCTTGTTCAAATTTTCAAAAAATTTTGATTGATTGCTGGCATCAAGATAAGAAAATACATGAAACAAAGCAAATGCAAAGTCAAATTTCTCGTCTAACTGTATGTCGACCATATCACCGAGCAATAACTGAGTAAAATTTTTAGTTTCTGCTAATTCAATCATCTTTTGACTAATTTCAACTCCATGAACTTTTAAACCTTTTTGTTTTAAGAAACCGGCATGCTTCCCTGTGCCTGCACCAAACTCCAATAAGTCGGTACACCCGGGACGATATTTTTGCAATGTATTCCAGACAAAATCTGATTCTTGAACATAGTTTTTCTCTGTATAAATCAAGTCATAGTACTTTGCGTATGCATCAAAAGTAGCCACTTAAGTTACCGAACAATCTTACTGAGGGCATCAATCACTTTGTTAATTTGCGAATCTTTGATTCCAGGTCCACCCGGTAAATAAAATCCACGATTACCTAACCTTTCAGCAACTGGTAATTCTAATTGCTTATAGTCAAACTCAAATTTACTTAAAACGGGTTGCATGTGCAATGGATAGAAAAATGGTCTTGTCTGTATTCCTAATTCTAGTAACTTATCTTGAAACTGGATAGGTGATAAATCAGAATCTTCTTTGAGCACTACACCGAAAACCCAATAAGAATTTATTGCGAATGATGTTTTTGTTGGCGCGATCTCAAAAGATTGCATCTCTTTGACAGCCTCATAATACTTTGCACCTATTTCTCTTTTTCTTCTCAGGATTCTATCGATTCGATTCAATTGTGAGCTGCCGAGTGCAGCCTGCATGGCTGACATACGGCCACCCCAGCCCAAATCGAAACTCTTGAAACGACGCTCTTTGGAAAAATTCAGGCTTCGCAATCCTTTTAGACTCTCTGCCAGAATCCTACGATTTGTCACCACCATACCGCCTTCGCCTGTAGTCAAGTTCTTATTGGCGTAGAAACTAAAGGTTGAAGCGTCCCCGAATGAACCACATATTCCATCTTTATATTTAAGGCCGTGTGCCTGAGAAGCATCTTCAATAAAAAACAACCCATACTTTGCTGCTATCACCTTTATTGGCTCTACATCTGCCGGAAGACCATACATGTGCGCTATCAATATAGCTTTAGTGCGAGAAGTAACAAGTTGTTCAATATCACTCGCATTAATGTTCCAAGTAGATTTTTCTGAGTCGACAAACACTGGTTTAGCGCCTGTTCGAAGAATTTGTGAAAGGCAGGAAATTATTGTAAAACTCTGAATAATGACCTCGTCGCCTGGGCCCAGGCCGATTGAGTCAATTAAAATATCGATAGCAAGAGTTCCACTCGATACCCCTATTCCGTATTCCATATTACAAAACTGAGCAAAATCATTCTCGAATTTTGATACTGGGCTTGATTCACCAGAAATAGCGTTTGACTTCAAGGCCTTTTTCACCGATCTGATGTCAGATCTTGTTACCAATGGAGTGTTCACGGGAACAATTCTGTTCTTTCTCATCTAATTCGCCTCATTGGGTATCTGCACTTTGTCTTGCGTGCCGGCGTAGGGTCCTTGCTTAATTTCTATCATTTTAGCGTCTTCAACGATTTCAAACCCATGTCCCCCTGAGATCAAGTGTAATCCCATACCGGCTCTAAGATAGATACGCTCAAAAAATTTAAGTTCCGAATCGAACAGATTAGCTATTACTACTCCACTAATCACAATTAAAACTTCCTGAGTTGATCTAAGAGATCTGTTAAATCCTGGGTGATGGTGGGAAGTGATATCCGCGCCCACTTTTTTATTCATGATCGCAACTTGTAACTCTGTGTTTGGGTTGGATAAGAATTTAGATTCCGTAGATTCACTATGAAAGTCAAAGAATAAGGCAATCAATTTTCCACTTGCATCAAATATTTCTCGATGAGTACTTGCTTCATTTCTAGGTGTTGGATTGCCCACGCACATAGCGTACCCTCAAAACAGATACATAGCCTCGGTAGAAAACTTCACCCTCATATAAGATGGGGAGCGCAACCCATTGGGTCGGTTACGCACGTTTACTAATGAGAAAATAGGAGGCCTCATGCCAATTTCAATTATTGGCTGGGTGGCGTATGTGGGAATTTTGTTGGTACAAATTACCACTTTGGCTTTTGTAACGAATAGATTTGGTTTCCGCAAGCCGACCGTAATCCACTTTGGACTATTGACTGCTTCGTCAGTCCTTCAATTGAATGTTTTGGGGTTAATTGGTGATCAGTCTAGTTACCATCAAATAGCACTTGAATTCTCGATATCAAATGATTTTATTATTCTTTTGCAAAATGCAGGACTTGGGAAATTCCTTATCCCACTTCTAGCTGGTTTAAGTTACATCATTTTCTCACCAATTCCTCTTTTATTCATACAATTAAACGTTCTATTTTGCATGTTTATCCCCCTTTTGGTTGGTCAAATTACTAGAAAATGTTCGACAGAGGAACTTTCAATTAAATCTTCAATGCTTACTGCCTTTACTCCTTGGATTATTTTTTGGGCACCTAGATTTGGGCGAGAAAGTGCTGCATTTTTGATCATTATTCTTCAAATACTTCTTCTGCTAATTATAATTGAAAAGGGTTTGAACCTTAGATTGCTGATGAGTCTTTCAATTCTGATGCTGGTTACCTCTTTTGTGAGATCACAGTTGAACGTAGGAATTATGTTTGCATTATTGATTTATGCCCTTTGTAATGTCAACAATTTTTTGAAGACAAAAAATAAAACTCAACTCTCTATTTACCTAGGTTTCTTCTTTTCACTTTTTTCGTTTTCTATCTGGGTGCTCTTTCAATCAGGGCAAATGAGATTCTTGGATAAGATGAATCTACTTGCCATTAAGGAGAGTAATGCTGGAATTTCGGGACGTGAGTCCCAGGCGTTAGGTAAGCCCACATCTAATGGTTTTGAATCCACTCTAAATGTAATCTTTGGTCCATTTCCAACTGATTGGCGGAGTCCAATTTCAATGCTAATTGGTATTGATGGTTTCATCTTCGGTTTTGCTCTAATTTGCCTCGCAATCTGCTATCGGAACATCAAGGAAATCAGAGCTTTATCGAAAATCTCACTTCTATTGCTGATCCCATTGATTGCCGGGACATCTCTTCAATTTTCTAACTTCGGATTGAACTTTAGAATTAGAGCGCATATGTATTTAATTATTCTTCCTGCGCTGACCTTGCTCACTTTATTTCTATTCGAGAGGCTAAGACGACTATGGAGTAGGAAGTTCACTACGGAACCACTCTAAGGTTTTTGATAACCCTGAGGTGATTGGTGTAAAATCAAGGCTGTTGAATGTAGATTCCAACTTATCTATGCTTGCATATGATTCTCGAACATCTCCTTCTCTTGCAGGTGCAAAATTTATTTGTAAATTTTCTCCAAGAGCTACTTCAAGGTGGGCGATTAAATCCATTATTGTGCTCTTATTTCCACTTCCAATATTAATGGGAGAGTTACAACTAAAATTTGAATTGAGAGATTTCACAATAATGCGGACGACATCACCAACATAAGTGAAATCTCGAATTTGTTGTCCGTCACCTTCAACCACGAGAGGCTTCTTGGATAATGCGGCTGTAATAAAATTTGGAATAACCGCCGCATATGCGTGATTAGAAGATTGATTTTTCCCGTAAACATTGAAAAATCGAAAAGCATTTGTTTTCATTCCAAAAGTTGTATTGTAGGCGTTAACAAAACTTTCACCTGCAAGCTTGCTCGCAGCATACGGAGATTTAGGCATAACTACATTTGTTTCTTTTCGAGGCATTTCTAAGCTATCTCCATAAACGCTTGACGACGATGCGAATATGACTCCCTTATCGTATATACGGGCCATTTCAAGAATGTTAATTGTTCCTTCTACATTCACACGATAAGTACTTTCAGGATCCAGGATAGATCTTGGTACTGATCCAATTGCAGCCAAATGTACAATTTCATCAACTTTTGCGACGGCTTTCCTTAATGCCGAGATATTCAAGATGCTGTCATGAATAATTTCAACATCAAGATCCTTTAGATTCTTCGTAGAACCGGCAGAAAAATCATCTAAAATAGTCACGTCATGATTTAAGGACAAAAGTTCGCGGGTTAAATTAGAGCCTATAAATCCGGCACCTCCTGTTACAAGTACTTTCATAAATGCAATATAAACTAGATTCCTAAATTTCGGACATTCCTGGTTGAAATCATCAAAGTTTTCATTGAAATAGATTGGATACGGGTAGCATTTGAGCGTGCAGAATTCTTCGACTTATCCACCCAAGTCAAACATACAATCAATTGTTATAATTGGGCTTGGCTACGTTGGCCTACCACTTGCAATGGCTCTATCTAAGAAATTCAACGTGATTGGTTTTGATATAGATTATGAAAGAATAGAAGATTTAAAGGAAGGTTTTGATAAAACTGACCAATTTAACTCATCAGAATTATTGAAAAGTTCAATGATTTTTACTTCGAATTCGGACCTAATCGCTGACAAAGAATTTTACATTGTTACGGTTCCTACTCCAGTGGATGATAATAATCTTCCAGATCTGCGCTTGCTCAAGAGTGCATGTGCCACTTTCGCGGGGCAAATGGGTAAAAACTCAACTGTGATTATTGAGTCGACGGTTTACCCAGGAACTACTGAAGAAATTTGTATTCCGCTAATCGAGGTTTATTCGGGGAATCAGAAATGTAAAGACTTCCACTTTGGTTACTCTCCCGAAAGGATTAACCCCGGGGATAAAGTGAACACTCTTGAAAATGTCGTGAAGGTTATTTCTGCCTGCTGCCCCGCAACTCTTGAAAAGTTAAAAACGATCTATGGATCAGTTACTGCTGCTGGGCTATATTGCGCTTCAAACATAAAAGTTGCTGAGTCTGCCAAAATTATTGAAAATACTCAAAGGGATCTTAATATCGCACTAATAAATGAGCTTTCGATTATTTTTGATTTACTTGGTGTAGACACGCTTGAAGTTATTGAAGCAGCTTCTAGTAAGTGGAATTTTCACAAATTCACCCCTGGGCTTGTCGGCGGACACTGCATTGGAGTTGATCCATATTATCTGACATTCAAAGCTCAGGAATTAGGGTACAACCCAAAAGTAATTCTCTCCGGACGCGAACTAAATGATTCGATGCCACGTCTTGTGACTCAAAAATTTGTCCGGGAACTTGAAAAGAAAGGTTTAAATCCAACTCAAAGTAAGTGTTTGGTACTTGGGTTAACTTTCAAAGAGAATTGCCCGGATAGCCGAAATAGTGGAGCACTAAAACTGATTCAAAACATGATTGATCATGGAATTGACGTGTCAGTCTGGGATCCTTGGGTAATAGAGAAAGATCTCGAAAATTGGCTGAAGCCACACTACGTTCTGCCAAAAGATTTTGACCTTCGTGGTTTCGATTCAGTAATCCTTGCAGTTCAGCACGATAAATTTCATGAGCTGGAAGGGTGGGTGGAGGAGACCAAATTTAAGGGGGTGGTCTTTGATTTGAAGGGGTTCTTCCCTAAAGAGATTGTAGACGTGCGTTTATGAACAATACGAGTAACGGTCGAATCCTCATCTGCGTTAATGATGTACTGACGGTAAATAGATTAGTTCAACCGCAGGCAATCGGATTCGCATCTGCGGGCTGGGACGTCATGGTCTTTGCAGGTTGCGGCCAACTCGATCCCGAATTTGAAAATAATCAGATTAAAGTTTTTCAGTCAAAGTACGTAATTAGGTCGATGAACCCTCTAATTGACATGGTCAGTTTTTTTGTTTTACTTAGACAAATGCTGGTCTATAAACCTACTGTGGTTATTGGGAGCACTCCAAAGATTGCTTTTATCGCTATTGTAGTTTCTAGAATATTAGGTGTAGGTACCAGAATTTATCAAATTCGAGGAGCAGGTTGGCAGACTAAAAATTTTTTTAGGAGACATTTACTCAAAATTTTAGATGGTATAACTATTGCCTTTGCAAATCATAGAATTGTTGTTTCGGAGGGACTGAAACAAGATTATGAAGTGCACTTTCCGCAGTATCAATTCATAACTATAGGTTCAGGGGGCTCAAAAGGGGTCGATGGGCAAGTCTTTCAATTCAACTCCAAGCACAAAACTAATCTGAGTGCTCCTAAATTTGGATTTTTAGGAAGATTTACTCGCGATAAAGGAATTGGGGAATTAGTTTCCTTCTTCGACCGCGTCCTCGCTAGGTACCCTGAGGCAACATTGGACCTTATTGGATATTTCGATTTGACAGACCCAATTGATTCCCAATCCGCTTTAACTATTTGCCAGAATAAGGCAATAAAGGTTTTCCCGAACTTGAGTCAGTTGGAGATATCGAAGAGAGCTTCTAGCTGGGACATACATATTTTTCTTAGTTATCGAGAAGGCCTTCCGAATGCAGTCCTTGAAACTGCGGCCTGTGGGGTCCCCACTGTTGGTTGGATGATCAGTGGCATTAAGGAGGCAACCCCACCTCTGCCATATAATTATCTGGTGACCCTGAATGACTTCGATGCGCTATTTTCTCAAGTTGTAAACTTACTTAACCGTGAAGACTTATCAACGATTAGGGCTTATACCTCCGAATGGACTTTTGAAAATTTTTGTCAGGAGAAAGTAATCGCCAATTTTGTATCAAAAGTTGAAACTCTTGCGAAACATTAGATTATGACTAACATGCGAATTTTTCTCTCACCTCCAATTATTTTGGCCGATGATATAGCAAGAGTGACCCGGGCATTAGAGAGCGGCTGGGCAGCACCTACCGGACCGGAAGTTGATTTATTTGAGCAAAATTTCTCAGAGATTACCAATAGTGGATACGCAGTAGCTCTCAGTTCTGGAACTGCAGCTTTGCATTTGGCTCTATTAGCCTTAGGGATATCTAAAAATGATGACGTCTTAGTTCCCACTTTGACATTTGCAGCTACTGTGAATGCAATAAAGTATGTCGGAGCGAATCCAATTCTTATCGACGTCGATTCCGAAAATTGGTGTATCGACTTGAACCTACTTGAGGGATATCTTGCCAAAGCAGTTCAACCCCCCAAAGCAATTATTAGTGTTGACCTTTTTGGGCGTATGCCAGATTATGTGGCACTAAACGAAATTTGTAGTAAATATGGGGTACTTCTCATCGTGGATGCGGCCGAATCCCTTGGCTCTAGATTAAATGACCGGCCTGCTGGGTCCTTTGGCGACTGTGCAATTTTTTCTTTCAATGGAAATAAGATTGTAACAAGCAGCGGAGGGGGGATGTTTGTTTCAAACAATCTTGAACTCTCGAATAAGGTCCGTTACCTTGCAAATCAGGCGCGATCTAACGTGCATTGGTATGAGCATGAGTCAATTGGCTATAACTATAGACTCAGTAATTTGCTTGCAGCCTTAGGAGATTCACAACTTTCTAGACTTGATGCAAAGGTGGCACTAAGGAGACAAATCCGTGATTCATACACTGAAAACTTTAGAGAAGTTTCAAATTTAAAGATTATCCAAGACTCGCCAAAGCAAAAGTCTAATGCATGGTTAACAAACATTAGTTTAGACTCTCTTTGTTATCCAAATTCTCGAGATGTTGTCTTCAATGCTTTAAAAGCGGAAGGTGTCGACTCTAGATTTGTTTGGAAGCCAATGCACATGCAACCGATATACATGAATGAAAAAGCTATCCTGACGGGGGTATCAGAAAAAATCTTCTCTGAAAGTCTGTGCCTACCTAGTGGAGAAAATCTTACAAAACAGCAGATTGACTTTGTTTCGGGTATTTTAAAGGAGAATCTAGAAAGGTTATGAGGTGTATGTCACTTTATGCAAGGTACTTAAAAAAAGTCTGTGACCAAGTTGTGGCTACTGCGCTTATCATCATATTTTCACCGATTTTGTTTGGCCTTGCATTTGGCGTTTTCATCTCATTGCGGACTCCAATATTTTTTCGAGAGATCAGAATTGGTCAGAATGGTCGACTATTCGTTTTGCTTAAATATAGAACAATGAATTTTAAATTAAACAAAGATGGAAAATTTTTACATGATGAACTAAGAACTACGAGATTTGGAAAAATATTGCGTTCGACTGGCCTAGATGAATTACCTCAGTTGATAAATGTAATTAAGGGGGACATGAGTTTGGTGGGTCCTCGACCACTTCCGGCAAAATATAGAGACTTACTCAATGACGAACAAAATTTTCGCCATCTGGTTAGGCCAGGAATTACGGGATATGTACAAGTAAAGGGAGGAAATTTAAATTCTTGGAAAGAGAAATTCGAACTTGATAACAAATATCTCAATGACTTAAGTTTTTTCAACGATATAAAAGTTATGATTCAAACTCTGCGCGCTGTTGGAAAGAAAAGTGAATCACCTCACATGCAAAATCTTTCGTACGAAGATTACATTCCAGACTTTAATTCTTGAATCGCAAAATCGTAAAGTGTAAAGAGGTTTTCTCTATCCCAATCAATTTTTTCAGACTCAACACAGAAGATCTGAGAATTCACTGTGGGGATAGGTACTTCATTCTTTCCAAATAAAACTTCCTTCATTTTTTCCCCTTCCTTCAAGCCAATGAACTCAATTCCAGTTTCTTCTGCTTTAGAAATTTTCTTTAACTTATTCACCAAGTCCATGATTTTAACCGATTCGCCCATGTCTAGAATCATTACCTCTCCAGTCTTACCCAAATTAGCAGCTGCGATTACAAGTGAAACTGCCTCTTCAATTGTCATAAAGAATCGCTCCACTTCAGGGTCAGTCACGGTAATAGGGCCCCCAAGCGAAATTTGCTTAGAAAAAGTGTGTAGCGCAGATCCTCTGCTTCCAAAAACATTTCCAAATCTGACTGAAATGAAACGAGAATCTGGACGAGTGCCATGGACTGGGGCACTCGCGGTCAGCTTTTCAGTTATCAATTTTGAAACACCTAATATGGATATTGGATCTGCAGCTTTGTCAGTAGAAATGTTTACAAACAGCTCAACTTCACTCGCCAAGGCTTGCTCTAATAAATTGAAGGTCCCGATTACGTTCGTCTTGAAAGCTTCCATCGGCTCAGCTTGAAGAAAGTTAACATGCTTTAAGGCGGCAGCATGAAAAACAGCATTTGGCTGGTAAGACATAAATATTTCACTTAATCTTTCTGTGTCGCGTATGTCGCCAAGAAACAGAGTGATCATTATATCTTGCTGGAAGTTATTCAGAATTTGGCTTATCTCAAGGAGTGCGGACTCATCCCTTTCCACAATTCCAATAGATTTTGGTTTATGCTGAAGCAATTGAGCACAGATTTCTGCACCAATTGAACCGCCACCACCAGTAACAAGAATTCTTTTACCCTTAAGAGAGTTACTTGACTCTTGATGAACAATCGTATGTGAGTTTCTACCAATTAGTTCATTCACTTGGACTTCATGAAAATCATTCAGTGTTAAATTAATTCCTAAGTTATGCACAAGTGGAGGGACAATTCGCATATTCACTTGATGTCTAGAGCAAGCCAATTGAACTAAACGAAGTTTTTCATGGTTAAGAGTTGAAATGGCAACAAAAAGGTAATCTATCTTTAATTCCTCTATCAACAGGTCTAAGTCTTCCAAGCTTCCAAGAACAGAAACTCCATTAAGTTTGAATTTTCTTTTCGCTGGATTATCATCGACTAAGCCAACAGCCTTGAAGTTGGATAGAGCCATTTGTTGCATTTGCTTTACGACTTGCTCGCCGATATCTCCTGCACCATAAATCAATGTCCTATGCCTATCTTGATTACGGTACTTAAAATTTATTATTTTTCTATAGTATTGACGTACGATTAGTGTAATTCCTAGACTAATTAGCACACCCAGTATTGAAGTTGACCGGGGTAAAAAAGTTCCTTCAAAACTGATTAATCCAAGAGTTAGCAAAAGTGCAATCAAGGCACCAGATCTAGCGTAGGCCTCAACTTCATCGAGACTTGACTCCTTGTAGCCTCCAAATAATTTTGTGTCTAAAATTAATAAAAATCGGAAAATAACCACCCCGACAATTGCAATGCACGTAACCCGGATAAAAAGTTGTGGTTGTTGTTGGAAATCGAATCGCAAATAAATGGCTAGCTGGAAACTCAATATCCAAAATACAATATCAATCATAAATCTGAATAGATTTTGAGAACTTAGATTTAAATATTTTGGCACTTGTCTACCTTTAATCTTTCAAGTATTCGCGTGCAGGATTTCCAATAACAACTTTCCCTGCATCAACACTTTTGATCACATTAGCACCCATGCCGACAACTGATTTGTCGCCAATATCTACAATTCGGCTGAAAGTACTTTGTATAATTGTGGCACCCATCCCAATAAAAGCTTCTCGACCGATTGAAACTCCACCGCCGCAATTCACACCTGGAGAAAAGGTTACAAAATCCGAAACTATTACGTCATGTGCTATGTATGAATTAAAATTAACATGAACATAAGAGCCCAGCACAACATTTGCAGAGATACGTGCACCCGGCATAACAATTAGTCCCTCTCCATATTTCACGTCAGAGTAAATTGTGGCTTCATTCGAAATCAGTGACACAGGTTTACCCCCTATTTTAGTTAATTGAACTGATTTTTCTTTTCTTGCTGATGGATCAGATATTGCAATTGTGAATGGGAAAGATTTCAATTCCATTCCAATAAGTTCGCTTAGACTCATTATTTGGTGCCCAAAAGCTTGGGAGGTATCTTTGCTGTCGTCAATGAGTATTATTTCAAGGCGATTATCGCCTTGGCTATCCAAGTACACTTCAATTAAGGGTATTATTTCCTTGGCGAACGATCCGGCACCATAAATTACAAATATCGACTGTGAAATTGAAATCTTGATACTCCTTTCGTCTCTATTTATAGGTGGGCCCAGACGGGCTCGAACCGTCGACCCACGGATTAAAAGTCCGTTGCTCTACCGACTGAGCTATAGGCCCCACACATCTAATAGTAGTTCATTATGACTACATTAAATGGTCAAATTTCTTCAATGGCTCCTTTATTCATACTTACTTAACGAACAACCCTTTGATCCTGATCATAAAGTAGTGCAAGGAGGCATGATATTCATAGAAATCTAAAACTACACTACCTCGAGTAAAACTAATCGTGTGAGGGCCTTTTACATCTTCAAATTTAAAATTTCTAATAAACATTTCCTGATACTTCACGGAGGTTAGGATAAGGATTTCATAAATTTGAACACCGTCTCCATAATCGCCTGATAAATCTTGAGCTACCCGGAATATTTGACCCTCTACAAAATGAATGGAGCCACCCATTCTTCCATTTCGTGGGTCAGATACAATCGGATTCATGGGATGGCTTTCGAATTCTGCTCCTATTGAATCAGAAGAATACAAATACAATTCGCTCCTTGGTCGATCTCTCAGGTTGCAAAATAAATACCATTTCGCTTTATGAAAAAATAGTGTTGCATCAATTAATCTTGGGTCGGTAATACCCTTGATTCTAATGGTTTGGGATTTTTCCACGCCTAGATTATTAACTTTAAATAGCATCGGTGGCATTCTTTGGGAAATTTCAGGAAATAGATAATCTTCCCCATCTATCACAAGTGTTTGTGGATATGAGACATGACATGAGATTGGAAAATCTATTCTTGCCCACTTACTTTCATGAAATCTGAAGATTTTTCCGTTAGTCCTACCAGTAGTAATGACTTCAGCATAAATATTCCCGTGTGCGTCAATAAATGGATCAGCGGTGAGTATTGCATTTTGAGCCGAAGGAATTCTCGCAACGTTCTTAGAATTTGGAGGATCTGTCCAGAAAAGACTGCTTGACATAGTTCCAATGCTCCAGTGCTTTCCTATGAATACTCCCGAAATAAGTCTATTGATGAAATTGGTGGTCAACCTCAAAATAAATTTAGTAACAGATTTGTTGCTTGGCAATCTATAATTGTTTCCACTTGAAGTTTGATCTATTGGATTTGAAATCGCTTCAAGGTTCCTGAATGCTAGATTCAATAATGGTTCACCAGTTTTATATAGCTCTTCTATGGTGCGTCTGTATGAATATTTAAAAACCTTTGAATAACCTTTAGCGAGTAGGACTCCACGATCAATTTTATTACCTATCTGCTGAACTACAACCCCTACAATCTTTTCGTTGCTCTCTAATTCATAGTACCCAGCAGGGCGACCTCGAAATTTGGAAGGGTCTCCGTGATGATAGGAAATAATTCCGTGCCTTAAACCTAATTTTTCGGGATTTAGAATAAGGCTCATACCCAACCGTACAATTAAATCGCCAGTATTCTCTTTGTTTATGATGTTACTTGGAATTTCCTGCCAAGATCCGGCTGTAGTGGCGGAAAATGCAACGATTCTTGCACTTCTGAATGGTTCGCTGTTGCTAATGTCAACTTTTCTTTGTGATTCTAATCTAGTTCTTGTTAAACCAGCAAGCAGGAAATAAAACAGATTACCAAAAGTCTTCTTCGGTTTTTTTGTGTTTGAGCATAAATATATTGTTTCTAATTGATGCCCATTTTGAAGCACAATATTTAGAGCGTTAAATTGCCATTTTCGTAAAATTAATTTTGAATCTAAAACTATGCTAAATCTCATGGTGTGAACCCGATTTAGACAAAAGAAAATTTTTTCTACCCTGAAGCACGCTTTAACCTATCACGTATTGCAATAGCTATGCCGTTCCCTGCGGGTTGAGCAACAACAACAGTGTTTAAACCTTGCTCATCTGCAGCCCGAAGCGCTGAATACAAAATCCTTGCAAACTCATCATGTGTTGTTGGCGCAGCAAGTCTTATAACCCCAGCCGCCGTTGCAATATCTGCCATTGCTATAAAACCTTGGCCAGCCAAAGGGGATTGATCCAAGACAACCTTTGCGATTGGTGAGTAGTGACTTTCCAGTGAACCGCTGACACGTATTGCAACACCATCGGCATCTAAAACATCAAGGCCAGTGGATTGCTCAATCATCTCTTCAGTAATCGCACCTGGTCGCAAGATCTTTGGCATATCTCCAGTGCAATCAATAATTGTTGATTCCACGCCAACGGCGCACACCCCGCCATCAAGAATCACATCACTCATCCCCAAGTAATCACTTAACTCATCACTCACAGCTTGCGCTGTTGTCGGTGAAACATTGCCAAAACGATTGGCACTAGGTGCTGCAATACCCTTACCGCCAGTTCTTACAAAGGCTTCTAGTAATCCCAATGCAACAGGGTGGTTGGGGACTCTGACACCCACTGTGTCCTGACCGCCCGTAATAAAATCTGCTGCTAAATCACTGCGCGTAACTACCAAAGTCATTGGCCCTGGCCAATAATCACGAGCTAATGCAATTGCATATGCGGGCACTTCAGCTGCCCAATCGCCTAATGCATCCATCGATGCAACATGCACAATCAAAGGATGATCTGCAGGCCTGCCCTTCACTGAGTAGATGCGCGCAACTGCGGCAGCATTACAAGCATCAGCACCCAACCCATAAACAGTTTCTGTCGGAAAGGCAACTAATCCACCACTTAATAAAACCGCTGCGGCATCACCCATTACCGATGCATCGCACTTGCTTAAGAACTGGCTCACCCCGTAATTCTCCCACTATTCCCAGCAATAACTAACACCCATCACAACAAATGCGAGATACTTGTCCTATGAAACTAACAAAACTTCGCACAATCACATCCCTACTCACCGTCGCTGCTGTCGCAGGCGTTGTGGCCCTAGCAATCCCAGCCAATGGCGCTGGCACAACAGATAACCGCTACATCACCGTCACAGGTGTTGGCACGATCTCTGTTGTCCCAGATGCTGTTCGCTTTAACGCAACAGTCTCGGCACTTGCCTCAACAAATGCTGCTGCACTTTCATCTGCCAGCAAATCAACAGCTGCTGTGCGCGCAGCGCTTAAAGATGCAGGAATTGCTACTAAAGATATCCGCTCTGCAAATATCTCTGTCTATCCTGAATACAACTGGACACAAGAGGCTGGCACAAAGATCACCGGCTACCGTGCCTCACAATCATTTGATGTTCTAGTCCGCAC
>Ga0114976_10001419_pt1 | contig 14996 bp, 11 predicted proteins | sample S_130805_EF_Meta_FD_87319 | JGI IMG/M metagenome (GOLD analysis project Ga0114976, IMG submission 87319) | Freshwater microbial communities from Lake Simoncouche, Canada to study carbon cycling - S_130805_EF_MetaG | ecosystem: Environmental > Aquatic > Freshwater > Lake | place: Lake...
AAGGCCATTAATTCATTTTAATGGCCTTTTTTATTGATTTTTTTGGAAATCCCCCCAATTTTTTACTAGACTATGTCGATTTTATCAGCCTTCCCATCCTCATTAATATCATTTATTACAACATTAGCAATTCCGTCTTGATTAGTATCTGCTATTATTGTATCTATTCTTCCATTGTGATCAGAATCAACTGCTACTGTATCTATTATACCATCATGATCAGTATCGTAAGCAATCATATCACTAATACCATCTTTGTCACTGTCTATGAATAATGTATCAATTTTGCCATCACCATCTGTGTCAAAAGAATCTTCAATACCATCTCCGTCTGAATCAATCCCATAACTATCATCTTTTTTATTTAATAAACTTTGAAATAAGTTGTAAATAGCCCAAACAAAGAGAATAATAGAAAGTAATCGCTTAAGTTTAGTTTTCAATGGAGATTTTTCAAAAAATATACCAGCTATTATAGAAAAAATAATACCAATAAATGGCATAATTAAAATTAAGAAAGCGATACCCTCTGAACCAGCGATCCTGAATAATATAACTGGTAAAATATAAAAAATGTTATTAAAAAAAGAAATTAAAGAACCAATCTTAATATATCCAATCCATGACAAAATAATTCCACTTTTATACCTGAATAAATAAAAAGCATAAGAAATGGATATTAAATTTGCAAACATTATAAAGTTCATTGCTGAACTATATCCAGAAGTTAATTTTATGCATAATAAAGGGATAAGAGAAAATAGAAGTGTTAGGAATGAAAATTTAGTTGAAAATTTTAAATTATTTGATTGATCTAATTTTAATAAATTTTTGTACATAATATTTTTATGAAAAGATTTTAACGAATTCGATGACATATTAAATATACATAAATATATATACGATTAAATTTATATAATTTTTATACAGTCTCTAGGTGAAGTTTCATTATTTAGACCGCCTAGTAGAAATCTATCTCTATCATTAGATCAAAAGGTAGGTACATAAAAAAAGCAGCTACAAAAAAGTCATTGAAAACTTGTTTGTAACTGTTTGATTATCAAGGAGTGGGCCCACCAGGGCATGATCCTGGGACCCCCTGATTTTGAAGGGTCCTAGTGGTATTCCATACCTCTTCTTGATAATCAATAGGGTACAAGATTGAAACAGATCTATATTTCTCCTGTTTAACCTCTTTTGACAAGTTATTGATGAAAACCTAGCCGGGAACCTGGCTGGTCTATTTAATTTTATAATATTTAGGAATTATTTTTTTGAAGTCGCAATCTGAACATCTGATTGAATGTGAGCGGTATTTGCTCTTCCACTTGGATCTTGATTTTCCTGCCATTTAGGTATCCATTTGCGCACTGTTTCCGCTGAACTAATTTGAGGAAAGTATTGATGGAAAATGCTTCTGTAATAATAAGCTTCTTTTGTGGTTGGAGTATTGTAAGGAAATTGTTGGCCAGCTTGCTCTAATTGTTGGTCTGATACTTTGGAACTACAATATTCAATAAGTTGATCAATCCAATTGTAGCCTACCCCATCAGAAAATTGTTCTTTTTGTCTCCATAATACTTCAGAAGGTAAATAGGGTTTATCAGGCGTATCAAATGCTTTTCTAAGTATGTATTTTTCTATCCCATCATAGGTTTTAGGTTGCTTCTCTTCTGGCTTAATTTGTAGAGCCATTTCTAAAAACGCCTTATCTAAAAAAGGCACACGAGCTTCTATACCGTGAGCCATGGTAGATTTGTCCGCTCGAAGTAAATCGGCAGTAAATAAGTTTTGAACACGTTCAATTGTTTCTTTTTGAAATGCTTCTGAGGAAGGGGCATTTCTAAAGTACAAATAACCCCCAAAAATTTCGTCAGCACCCTCACCTGACAATACTACTTTAATTCCTTTCTCGGAAATAGCTTTTGAAAGAAAATACATTGGAGTACTAGCGCGAATAGAGGTGACATCATAGGTTTCTAAATGCCAAATTAATTTTTCTAGTATTTCTATTCCTTGTTCAATAGTGAAATGAATTTCATGGTGTTCAGTTCCAATAAATTCAGCTACTTTCCTGGCTGCTTTTGCATCAGGTGCTTCCGCGTCTAATCCAATTGAAAATGAATGAAGTTTTTCACTTTTCTCTGCTAATAATCTAGAAGCTATAGCAGAAGTTAATGATGAATCTAATCCTCCTGAAAGTAACACACCAATTGGCGCATCACTCATTAATCGCTTCTTTGTTGATTCGATAAGTGAATCTTTAATTAAATCTAAATCTAATTCATTTATTGCCTTTGAAAAATCTTCATATACAGGGAAATAGTATTTGACAAATCCAGTTTTGGGCGTATAATAATGTCCTGGAGGAAATGTAGAAAATGTTGTGCACTGATCGGCTATAGATTTCATTTCTGAAGCAAAATACATACGTCCAGAAGCATCAAACCCATAGTATAAAGGCTTAACACCCATTGGGTCTCTTCCTGCGATAAAATCAGATCCATCAACCACAACAAAAACCCAATCACCATCCAATAAATTGCAAAAATCATAACCAAACTCTTCGTAAAGGTGAACGATTACTTCAGAATCAGAATGCGTCCTAAAACTATGGTCTTTTAGTATTCCATCTCTTAACATTTGATGATTATAAATTTCACCATTATGAATCATATAGGCAGTCGTGGTACCTTTGATTGGTTGCTTACCAGAATACAAGTCTATAATTGATAATCTTTCATGAGAAAGGATGTTTCCATTTGCAGTGATAATCATATCACTTTCGTCTGGTCCACGATGAGCCATTCTTTTTGAAAGAGACTTAACTAATTCTTGATCCATTCCGTTTCCAATAATGGCTAATATTCCACACATAATACAATAATTTCTAGAATGGTAAATTTAAGTCATTTATTCCCCACACCCATTATTATAAAACCTGTTCATGTTTATATCCGTTCCCAACAATATCACCCATTCACATCCATTCACCTCTGTTTTCCCTCAATAAATGTAAAACTTGGCCAGAAATTGGCCGGGACTTACCCCAAACAAAAAGGGTCTATGCTTTTGACAGCATAAACCCTTTGAGTGGAGCCTTTTGGCTGTGGGCCCACCTGGGCATGAGATTTATAGTATCTGTATTATGTAAATCATAGATTATAAAGATTTTATAAATTCCGTTTTCTTCTTATCATATTCGGCAGGCGTAATTACATCTTCTTCTAGCATAGTCTTCAAAAACTTTAATCTCTTTAGTAATTCATCATCATTATGTAGTTCTTTTGATTTATATGCTTCTTTTTGCTCATTAGTAAGCACTTCTATTTCAAAATTGACATAATCGTCATAGTTTATTCGGCAACAGGCTATTTTACCATCAGTCGTTATATCCCATCCAGTATTGGAGCCCCAGCATAATACCTGATTGGCTACCCAATTCAGATTACCATACCTAGGCTTATACCTCATATTCATATGCATACCTCTTTGAGTTTGCTTTAAATGAATGCCAAAATTAGTTTCAAGATATCCCGTATGTACCTTACTAAAAGGCATCATTTGATGAATAAGGACTGGCGTTAGTATATCAACGATTCTTGCCCTTTCTAATGCCTCTAATTCGGCTTTCACCTTTTCTTCAATGATAGTATCCTGCTCTTTTTTAGAAAGCACTATCAGGTCAAAGAATATGTATTCAACGAAGTTGCTTCTATAACATACAACACTTGCATCGGAATTGATATCCCATCGGTATGGGTAATCGTCTTTCATTGAACCGCCCCATCCTAATTCCTGATTTACCATCCAGTCTTTATCGGATTGGTTATGCCTTGTGTCAAATCTGCTTTTACTTTTCTGTACTAATTGGATGCCATAGTCACATTCAAGTCTTTTGCTTTCGATATCTTCAAAAACAATAGCTCCATTTGTAAACAGCTTAATAATTTCATTTGTGTCCATAAGTATTATTTTAAAAGGTGGATGATTAAATAAGGATGATCATAAGTTTATCAAGTAAAAACAAACTTACAAGAGCAAAGCGCAAGCTATTGGAGGACTTGAATCTTATTTTAAAACACTCTATCGCTAGCAATAATTCGTATATTTAAAATATTAAATACCACTATGGCATACCTGTCTAAATCCCGCTTTAAGCAAGCGTTAAATTGCCCTACTAAACTATACTATGGTACAAAAGGGAATAACTATGCGGATAATAATGCGGACGACACATTTATGGCGGCACTGGCCGAAGGAGGCTATCAGGTTGGGGAATTGGCTAAGTTTTTGGTAAGTGATGATCCAGTTGGAGAAGATATTACCATTAATGAATTAGACTATGAAAAGTCATTAGCCAAAACAAAGGAAAAGCGGGAAAAAGGAGGCAAGGTGGTCATTGCAGAAGCTGCTTTTGCCTACAAGGACTTTTTTGTAAGAACCGATTTGTTTGTGGAAGAAAGGGATACCATAAAATTATATGAGGTAAAGGCAAAATCATGGGACGAGAAAGTTGTATTCTTAAAAGAAGAAAAACGAGGCCCATTAAAAGGAACAATACAATTACATTCGGCGTGGAGAGAATACCTGTACGATATTGCTTTTCAAAAATATGTGGTACAAAAAGCCAATCCTACCAAAACAGTAATCACTTATGTCGTACTTGCCGATAAAACTGTGGACGCAACTATTGAAGGTCTTAATCAACTATTTAAGATCAAGCGAAATGGGAAAAACATAGCTATTGAAGTAAAGCCGGGAACCACTGCCAATAGCTTAGGACAAATACCGTTAAAGACAGTCAATGTAGATGATGTATGCGATTGGATTTATGCCAATAAAGTTGATATTGAATTAGACGAGCCCAATGGGGAACCTTGGATGTTTGAACCATTGATAAATTATTTATCAGAACAATATTCAAATAACAAAAGAATTTGGTCCAATACAATCAATTCAAAGTGTAAGCTATGTCAGTACAAGAATAAAGAATATCCTAATGGAGATAAAAAGAGTGGCTTGCACGAATGTTGGAAACATATTGGCAAACTAACTGATGCTGAACTAACACAACCATTGGTGCTTGAACTTTGGGGAGGACTAGCAGGACAAAAAAGTTTTATTAATGATGCCTGTGCTGATAAACGTTATTTACTCAAACAAGTAGACGAAACGATAGTAACAAGAGCTGCAGGAAAAGAAGAGCCTATGGGCGATGCCATAGATCCTACTAAAAGAAGATTGATACAAATAGATAAATCAAAAAAACAGGACTACACTGCACATTTAGATAAGGAAGGACTAAAGGAATTATTTGAAAATCTAAAAGCGCCCTACCATTTTATAGATTTTGAAACAACAATGGTTGCCTTGCCTTTTCATAAGGGCAGACAACCCTATGAAGCAATCGCCTTTCAGTACTCCTATCATTTAATGGATGCAAAAGGGAATATTCAACACAAAAGCCAGTATTTAAATTTTGAAAAAGGCGCTTTCCCTAATTATGATTTCCTAAGGCATTTAAAAAAGGATTTAGGAGGAATAGAAGGTACTATATTCAGGTATCATAAACACGAGAATACATACCTATTACTTTTATACAAACAGCTATATGGAGTAAGTATAAACGAAGTGCCCGACAAAGAGGAGTTAATTGCCTTTATAAGAGAAATTACAACCCCTGGTGAAGACATACCAGGAGAAAAATGGGTCCCTACCAATAATATGCAGGACTTATGGGACTTTGTATTAAAGTATTTTTACTCCTTACACGCTAAAGGGTCCAATTCAATTAAGGACATATTACCTGCTATCATAAAAAGCTCAGACTATTTAAGAGAAAAGTATAGCCAACCCATTTATGCAACTGCAACCATGCCTAGTTTAAATTTAAAGGAGCCGCATATATGGATAGATGAAACCAAAGGGTCTAATCCCTATAAAACCCTGCCAGCAATATTTGACGAAGATGCATTAGAGGAAATAGAAGCCGAAGGCAACTTAAGCAACCTTGATAATGGAGGTGCTGCTATGATTGCTTATGCTTACCTGCAATTTGCAGACATGACGGACGCAGAAAGAGAACTTTATCGCCAAGCATTACTTCGTTATTGCGAATTAGACACCATGGCCATGGTCATGATTTGGGAGTATTGGGGAAGGGAGATAGGTAGGTTGTAGATTAGTTATAGAATTGAATTTCTATAGTTTTAGTATCAAAGTCGATAGATATAATTTGTGGATGACAAGGGTATTCTATAGGACTTGTAATAGAAGAGTTTAGAGTCCAAGAATCCTTCCTGCTGTCTATATAAAATGTTTCATTTACACTGCTATCATTATCTTCAATAGTAATAGATCCAATAATATCTATTACATTAACACTCATATCAACAATACTTTCGTTGTTATAAATATCAATCTCTAAATCCCATTTTACTTCAAACGAACAATAAAAATATTCAATATTTTTACTCTCGTGATAATTTATGCTATTTATAATACATGAAACTGATGTGTTTGCATTATTTACATTAGTTGTTAAAGTACTTGTTTTCATGTTATATTTTTTTAATTTTTATTCTTGTGTTATACTACCATCATTGTCCACTCTAATAGTTAGCCATTCGTAATTCTCTTTTTCAACTGATTGAATGATGCTTTTTTGGATCCTTTTTTGATCGGTGGTTTTTTTCTCACTATCAAGCAAAATGATGCTTTTCATTGCATCTCCATTTGACCCTGCTTTCATGCCATTAAAGACAACAAAGTCCACAGGGTGGAAAATCACTTTAGCATCATCTGGATTGAGTTTTTGAGGTACAAAGACCTTGTCCACTTTTTTAATTATTTTGTTGGCTAGCTTTCTTCCTTTTTCTCTTGACTGTTCTTTATAGAACTCCATATCCTCGTCAATCTTATCTTCCATTAGGTTCAATTTCTGCTCATCTTTACCTAATTTATCTAGCCAGTCAGTTGACTTACGCTCGTCCTTGTATATTTTAGTATCACTCAGTCTAAAGAAGTCGCCACAGCAGGGACAAATGCCAAATATTTGACGTTGGTATTCAAAAAATACGAGTATGTCTTGTTGGTGCATAATTAGTAGTTTTTAAATTCAACCTTTTTTTGTTCAATAATTTGTTTGATAGCCTTTTGGTTTGCTTTAAGCTTTGCTTTACCTGATTTAATATCCACAAAAAATATCTTTTGAACCTTACCAGTTTTTTGTAGTCCTTCAAAAATAACATAGTCAATAGGGTCAAATAAACTTCGGCAATCATTTTTATCAAATGGAAATTGAGCTAATACAGGTGCTAAACGCTCTAATATAAATCCCATATTGACGCTACCTGTAGTTGTTTCAACTCTTTTTTGTGTGCTACTTTTTTTCTTACTAATTATTTCTTTTCTATCTTTTAGTTCCTCTTTTTTTTCATTTAATAACTTCTTTGCATCTGTATTGAAATTATCCACAGAAAATAGTTTGGCATCTTTTAGCATAAAACTATCGCCGCATGTTGTACAGTTGGCTTTAAAGCCATTTTGTTGTAAGAAATTTATTAGATCTTGATGTGATTGTGCCATTCGGTTTAAATTATATTCTAAATATACCAAATTATCCTAATTTAAGATAATCTAAAACGGTCCATTAAGTGTTGGTTTACAAAGTAATTTTCAACAAATTTCATAACCAGTTTATGACCTTTTAGATCAAATAGACAAATATTGGCAGGCGCATTTTTGAGTTTATCAGCTAAAGCTTTTCTATATACTTTCGCTAAGTCTCGGTAAAGTGCTGCTTGCTCAAAATTTTGCGTTTTGACACATTCTTTTATTCCATACTGAAAAAGCAGGACTTCACTAATTAGGTTATAGATGCGTAATAAAAAGAGCAGCTCATCTTCTTTTAATGAGTTACCAAGGTTTATTTTTTCAAACTTTAAACTGTAACCCATTCTTTTCCATTTATCTAAATTCAAGCGCACCATTACCCACTTTTCATCGTCAAAATAGTCTTCTGAGCAGATAAGTTTAATTAATGACTCGTTTAGCAATTCTAATCTCTCTTGCTCGTTATCAGGTATTTGGTAGCCCATCTTTTTTATTTAAAATTAAATACCCAGTCCTTATTCTATTTGAGGTCAATTTTGTATTTTGTACCAATATAAAAAGGTGTAATGATGCCAAAAAATAAATCAGCAGCTACTCGATATAGGGTCATAGACAAAATGTTGAATGATAAGCGCAAGCCTTACCCTAATTTGGAGCAATTAGCAGCTAAATGCAGTGGTATTTTAGGCTCAGATGTTTCTACTTCAACCATCGAGAAGGATATTAGGGCTATGCGAGAACAGGCGCCAAAGGGCTATAGCGCCCCTATTGTGTATTCAAAAATAGAAGGGGGATATGTATATGGAGAGGTGGGATTTTCTATTGCGGAGTTAAATTTAAACGAGGAGGAATGGTCTGCTTTACAATTTGCTTCCCAGCTTTTGTATCAATACAAGGAAGTTCCTATTTTCAGCAATTTTAAAAATGCAATAGAAAGAATCAATACCCGCTTTGCTTTAGACATCGATGGCAACGATAAGGTTATAGAAGAATTAATACAGTTTGAAAAAGCAGTGCACACTAATGGGATGGATTTAATTGAACTCATCTATACTGCCATTAAAAACAAACAAGCGATTCAGTTCCAGTATCGTAATATTTATAAAAAAACTACAAGTGCATCTAACCTCATTCCTTATTTAATTAAAGAACATCGAAATAGGTGGTATGTGATTGGATGGAGTCAAGAAAAAGAAAAATACATTACATACGCTTTAGATAGAATAGATAAGCTAGAGCTGATTCATAATATCTACAAACGCAGATCTGATTTTAACGCCACTTCGTTTTTTCAACATAGTACAGGTATAATGGAAAGCAATACCAAGCCCGAGGAAGTACTACTAACTATACTTAAACCTATTAGCGACTTAGCATTGCTTGAACCATTACACGCCACACAAAAACTAATCATAGATAAAACTGATAGGGTACAGATTAGCCTGAAAGTATTGGTGAACGAAGAGTTTATGTTTAAAATTTTAGGAATGGGATCTTATTGTATCGTGGACAAGCCTGCTAGCTTGCGTAAATCAATCAAAGGAGCCATTCAGCAAATGAGTTCGAATTATAAATAACTACCCTCTCAAAATTTCAGAACCTAAAGGCATTTCGTCATTGCCGAGTGGCATCCAAGGATTGCCATTAAAGTTTTTATCGGTAATTAAACGCTTAACGACAATTCTATCGCAGCGCATCATAATACCTGGTTCCACATAAAAGCCAAATCGGTCTCCCTCCATTGGCATTTGTGATACATGCGTCATATACACAGGGCGGTCATGATGGTTTAAAAAGAAATAGAAGTAATTGTCTAGTTTGACAATGCTAAAAAACTGTTTATTGAATTCAAAGCCATGTTTCTCGTATTTGCCACTAAATCTATGTTTATTAAACTCATGGTCCTTTTGGAACTTTGCAATGGTATAATTTTCATTTTCCGTTGATACCACAAATTTAGAGAGCTCTTCGTGTGCTTTGTCAAAACCCCACACTAGGCCATACTGACCAAATCCACGCTTATTATTAAGCACTTCAAGTTCAGCCCTTATAATAAAATTCTCTTTTGAAGTTACAGGTAGTTTTTTGTGGTAGAACATCCATCTATTGCTAGACTTGTTTTCCATCCAATAGTGGCTGTCCTTAATAAATGAGTGCTCCCCCTCGTCCTCAATAAGTTCCCAACCTTCAAACTTGCTTTCGAAATCGTCCTCCAATAAAACTTCCTCGTGGATAATGCTGGCTAGAGGTAGAATTTGTATCATATTGCTTATTTAGGATACAAACATAAATAGGCAGGCCTTAAGGTATTGGAGGTTTATTATTTAATATTTAAATTCCATTGAGTGAATAAAGTGATTATTTTTTTAGTTAAATTTGAAATCAACTCTAATCAATTGTGAAAAGAAAAATTTAATGTACAAATATATACTTTATGGAATTAAAAGAATTAAAACCGAGACAATCTCTAAATAAATCTTTTTTGAAAATCAAGCCTAATAGGTTGGATATTGAAAAATTCAAGGCTAATCTAATTAATCTTCTAGATAATATAAATGATAAAGAACTTGAAGAATTCCATAAAAATTTAGTTATTAAATTTTTACAAAAAACTTATTATGACCCCAATTATTTTATAAATACAAAAGGTCGTAATGATCTAGTGATTCACAACGGGAATAGTCCCGACAGTTTTGTTGGTGTAATTATTGAAGCTAAAAAGCCAACAAATAGAGCCGAAATGATTACAACTACAAAAATTAATGCAAAAGCATTTCAGGAGTTAGTTTTGTATTATTTAAAGGAACGAATAACAAACAAAAATAAAGAAATCACATATTTGATAGCTACCAATATTAATGAGTGGTTCATTTTTGACGCAACACTATTTGAAAGACTTTTTGCTCAAAATAAAAGCCTTATTAAGCAATTTTCTGATTTTGAAGGCAAAAGATTAGTAGATACTAGTACAGATTTTTTTTATAAAAATATCGCCGAACCATTCATTGATAGCATTACTTCTGAAATTGAATATACATACTTCAATATTCAGGACTTTCAAAAGCCTTTACGTAATACTGATAAAGCTGATGACAATGCTTTAATTGCTTTATTCAAATTATTGTCTCCTGAGCATCTTTTAAAACTTCCGTTTACTAATGATAGTAATACCCTTGACAAGCGATTTTATAGCGAGTTATTACATATTATAGGTTTGACAGAAACTAAAGATGGTAATAAAAAGCTTATTGACCGAAACAAGGAAGGTGAGCGAAATACGGGAACAATCCTTGAAGGTGCAATTATTCAGCTAGATAGTTTAGATAAAATTAGTAGACTTGAAAAGCCGAACCATTTCGGAAATACGCAACAGGAGAGACTTTTCAATGTTGCACTTGAACTTACTATTACTTGGATTAATCGTATTTTGTTTTTAAAGTTATTAGAAGCACAGCTAATTACCTATCATAAAGGTGACAAATCCTATGCGTTTCTTAACCTTGAAAAAATTAAGAATTATGACGACTTAAACAGCTTATTTTTTCAGGTTTTGGCGAAAAAAAATTTAGAGAGAAACGCAGATGTAAAAAAAGTATTTGAAAAAATACCATATCTAAATTCGTCTCTTTTTGAACCGACTAATATAGAGCAAGTGACTTTGTTTATAAGTAATTTAAAAGATGATAAAAAAATACCAATAATTTCTTCTTCAGTACTTAAGGATCAACAAGGCAAGAAGAGAACAGGGGATTTACCTCCTCTTGAATATCTTTTTGAATTTTTAAATGCATATGATTTTAGCAGCGAAGGTTCTGAAGAAATACAAGAAGATAATAAGACACTTATAAGTGCTTCTGTACTTGGTTTGATTTTTGAAAAAATAAATGGCTATAAAGACGGGTCGTTTTTTACTCCTGGTTTTATCACAATGTATATGTGTCGTGAAACAATTCGTAAAACCGTAGTGCAAAAATTCAATGAATGTAAATTATGGAATTGTAAAAATTGGGAGGATTTGTATGAAGCTATTGACTTTAAAACTCAAGATGGAAGAAACGAAGCAAATGCAATTATTAATCAAATAAAAATATGTGACCCTGCGGTTGGTTCCGGACATTATTTAGTTTCAGCATTAAACGAAATAATTGCAATAAAAAATGACTTAAAAATTTTACAAGACAGAAATGGAAAAAGACTAAAAGAATACAAGATAGGGGTCGTAAATGATGAATTAATTGTAACAGATGAGGAAGAAGGAAAACTTTTTGAATATAATCCAAAAAGTCAAGAGAGTCAAAGAATTCAAGAGGCACTTTTTTACGAAAAGCAAACCATAATAGAAAATTGTCTTTTTGGTGTTGACATTAATTCTAATTCAGTAAAAATATGCCGTTTACGTTTATGGATCGAGCTTTTGAAAAACGCTTATTATAAAAATGGTACTGAGCTTGAAACTCTTCCTAATATTGATATTAATATTAAATGTGGAAATTCATTAGTTAGCCGCTTCTCGATTGATTCTGATTTGAGTGAAGCATTGAAAAAAAGTAAAAGGACAATTGAAAGCTATCGCACTGCTGTTGCTACCTATCGAAATGCCGAAAGTAAAGAGCAGAAAAAAGAAATGGAAAAACTAATAGCTGACATTAAGTCTGATTTTAGAAGTGAAATTTCTTTAAACGATCCTAAAATTAAAAAATTACGAAAACTAACGGGAGACTTGTATACTCTTAAAAATCAAACACAGCTTTTTGAAATGACTAAAAAAGGAAAAGCTGTATTAACAAAAAAAGTAACTCAATTAACAGAAGAACTTGCAAAATTAGAAACTGATATTGATGAAATTAAAAATAATAAAGTTTATGAAAATTCTTTTGAATGGCGTTTTGAATTTCCCGAAGTATTAGATGCTGATGGAAATTATGTAGGGTTTGATTGTGTAATTGGAAATCCACCATATTTAAGCTACTATAGTAGAGAGTCTGTTGGGTTACAAAAATTTGAAGAAGATTTTTTTCGTTATAATTATGACTTTTTAAAAACTGAAAGTTTTAAAAGCAGAATTAATACAGTGATGTTTTTCTTTGAAAAAGGGTTTAAAATATGTAAAACTAATGGAATACTGAATTTTATCATCGATTTCAATGTTTTGGAAAACCCATTTATTGCTATTAGAAAATATATTCTACAAAACTGGGATATTATAAAAATACATAAAGAATTGAAAGTTTTTGAAGATGTTGCAAGTGGTCAAGTTATTGGCTTTTTCAAGGCTAGTAAGAGTTTTGAATCATTTGATTTAATTCATGGTATTAATGGAGATAAACGTAAGGTTTATACTAAAGACATAGATCCAACAAATTTTAGTTGGAATCCAAGTCAAGAGTCATTTTTATTAGATAAGATTGAACTAAATAGTAAAATTTTGGGAGATATTTTTGAACTAATAACCGGTGTCGCCGTTAATGCATCAGTATCCGGTAAAGATGCCTTTATAAATGCAGAAAAACTAAACAATCAATACTATCCACTTTTAGAAGGTGGATCTTCTGTTCCAAAATCGTATTCTATACCTACATTTTCAAGCTTTATAAATTATGACAAGAATTTAGAAAGAGAATTAAACGATGAATTTGATAAAAACTATTTCGAAAATAAAGGCTCACACCAAAGACCATTCAATTTAAGAAAATTAAGTGATTTCGACAGGCCTAAAATATTTATTCGACAATCTGATATTAAAGTTACTGCGACTTATTCTGAAGATTTATATTTTGGAAATTATTCATTGTTTACACTATATGATAAAGATAATAACACTAATTTATTAAAAGCATATTTAGCAATACTCAATTCAAAATTGATTTCATTTTATGCAATTAAAAAGGAAATTGTACTTCTAAAAACAGGTAAAACCCCTCAACTAAGGAGTGGACAGAGAGGTCCAATTGGACTAAGACAATTGCCTTTAATTCCATTAAATAAAAATCAAATCACGGAATTTAAAAATAAGGTTGAAAAAATTTACAATCTTCAATCAGCAAATGAGGAATTCACAACTGTATTAAATGAAATTGATATATTGGTATATCGCTTATATGATTTGACAGAAGATGAAGTATTAATTATAGATCCACTTTATAAAGTAGAAAAGTTAATACCCTAAAATACATACTTTTTAAACTATAAAACAAAGATTTTTTGTAATTGAATATAACATCCTTCCAACTGTTATGAAGTCCCCTTTATCTTTTTATTTAGTAAGTATCTAAATTCATCTAAAAAGAAGGATAATGCTTTTCAGAATTGTCTCATAATTCCTAAAATTCTATTTTCATTTTTTGTGCTAGCTAACTATTTTATCTGATATCGCTTAAGATCAAAACAACATTCTAATGTTTCCGCACGTTTCAGCAATAGACTTGTGGTGCAAATTGTGGTGCAAATGAAAAAAGCAGCTACAAAAAAGTGTTTGAAAACTTGCTTGTAACTGCTTGATTATCAAGGAGTGGGCCCACCAGGGCATGATCCTGGGACCCCCTGATTATGAGTCAGGTGCTCTAACCAACTGAGCTATAGGCCCTCATATTGCTATGATGGCTGCAAAAATAGGAAAATTGACCGTCTCTTTGCTCATAATCCACTAATATTTTAACCTTTTTTAAGGTTATCTACCCTTTTTTTCAGCTATTTTTGCGCCATGAAGAAAGTAATATTATCAGCTTTATCTATTTTAATGTTTGGATACTTTGTACAAGCACAAAATCCAACTACCCCAACGACGAAATTGGATTTAACAGGCCGTGCCTCTGATCATTTGATGATACAGTTTGGTGGTGACTTTTTAACGGGTGCTCCTGACAGTGTTAAAACAAGTGGTTTTAGCCGTCACTTTAATGTTTACTTCATGTATGATAAGCCTTTCCAAAAAAATCAACATTATAGTGTTGCATTTGGAGCGGGTATTGGTTCATCTAATATTTTCATGGACGATCATACTTATGTGAATTTGAAAACTTCTGGCAATACTTTATTGTTCAATCAAATAGGTCCAAATTTTGATCATTTTGCAAAGCAAAAAATCACTACAATCTATTTACAGGCTCCAGTGGAGTTAAGATACTTTAGTAATCCAGAGCATCCGGGTAAATCATGGAAGCTAGCTGCAGGATTAAAAGTAGGTCAGTTATTAAAAGCGTATACAAAATCAAAAAATTATCAAACTTCTACAGGTTCATCTATTTATGGTAAAACATATATTGAAAAAATTGAGAACAAGCGCTTTTTTAATGCTACTGATATTTCATTAACAGGTCGTGTGGGTTATGGTATTTTCTCATTGGACATGGGTTATTTAGTAAATGGTTATTTACGTGATG
>Ga0114976_10001420_pt1 | contig 14986 bp, 17 predicted proteins | sample S_130805_EF_Meta_FD_87319 | JGI IMG/M metagenome (GOLD analysis project Ga0114976, IMG submission 87319) | Freshwater microbial communities from Lake Simoncouche, Canada to study carbon cycling - S_130805_EF_MetaG | ecosystem: Environmental > Aquatic > Freshwater > Lake | place: Lake...
ACAAGAGATATCATTCCAGAATTAATTGGTTTATCAAAACTATTTTCAAAAACAATATCATAGTCCTCTGAAAGTTGTAAAAGTGTATCATAATCTATGTCATCTTTTGTAAATGGTGCATTGTCTGCAAATTTGAGCAGTTCATTATTAAGTTTATCGTTAATAATACTATTATTCAATGCGAACGACTGAAACATTTTTACATACAATATATTGATTGATGCTAATCTTTTTGTAAATCTTTTTATAAATAAATCATAATTTTTGGTAAAAAAATACAATGAAATTTCACTAGAACAAATCCAAGATGTTTGTATTAAAAATAAGACATTTCTGAATAATTTTACTATATGATTGAATATAATTATATGCATGGTATATAATAATTATTACAGCAATTATAATTATTATATTAATCACATATTCTCTATAAATTGTTTTACACGTTTAAACATTTTAATAAATATTTTACATAATGCATTTTCCACAAAATCAGGCAATTCAATCATGTCAATATCTATTTTAAAATTAATACCAAATTCTATTTTATGTTGATTTATTACATTACATGCAATAATAAATTGTTCAATAGGTAGTTGTTCCGCTTTTTCAGGAATTAAATGCGACATTGAATGTTCACTTGGATTTGTTTTTAGTGTTTGTAAATCAAAAATTATTTTGCCTGTTCCTACTATGGTTTTGCTTATTTTAAGATGCGAATATTTTTGACTGATTCCTAAATCTTGAAACAAATGCTTGTTTATTGCTAATAATGTAGCCTGGTTTTCATTAAATATTTTTAAATCAACTGTTTCATATATGTCTTGATTTAATTCATACAAAAGTTTTAATAAATGAAAATCAATAATTTTATCAAGCTGTATATTGTTATTTTCTAAATAAAATTGTATATTATATTCTCCAGTATTTATTTTCTTCATTTGAAAATTATTGATTTGTTTGTTTTTATCATTGCCATCATTTTTACTATCATTTTTCATAAACATAATTAATTTAATAATATAATTATATTTTTATATTATTATAAAGTTAGTGAAAAACCGAGTTATACATCTTCAAAGCTAATTTTTTCTGTTTTGAATAATCAACAATAGGTTTTGGATATTTGACTTTTTCTATACTTGTTGACGTTGATGTTGAAATGTCGTCCCAATTCATAATATCCTTTACTGGAACATCTCTTAATTCAGGTACCCATTTTTTAATATATTCTGCATTAGGGTCAAAATTTTTAGCTTGTTCCCATGGATTAAAAATGCGAAAAAAAGGTTGGCTATCCGCTCCGGTGGACGCGATCCACTGCCAATTACCGTTATTTGATGCAGGATCATAATCCGTCAATTTTTTGGCAAAGTATTTTTCGCCGTGTTCCCATGAAATCAAAAGCGTCTTCACTAAAAAGCTTGCTGTTATTAGGCGCGCTCTATTATGCATATAACCAGTTTGATTGAGCTGTCTCATTCCAGCGTCTACGATTGGAAAACCTGTCATGCCTTCACTCCAAGCTTCAAAATGGTTTGAATTATGATGCCATTGAATCTTATTATAATTTTTTTTCATAGTATGTCCTAAAACATGTGGAAATGAATACAAAATGTTTGCATAAAAATCACGCCATATAAGTTGTCTGATTAAATCTCGTTTTGATTTAAGAGCATGATACACTTCACGAATAGAAACACAACCAAACTTAATATATGCGCTCAATTGGGATGTACTTTTTGACAACTCATTGTGAGTAGTAGAGTAATGACTTTGTGTTTTTATTGACAAACTAAGTTGTCTCAAAGCATTTTGACGACCACCGCGAACTAAAATATTTGAGTTTTGTTTTGTAAATTTATGCATGGCATTGTTCAAGGAGATTCTGTTTGGAATCGTTTTTTTTGTGTAAGTTAAATGAAGTTTCTTGGTATTTGCATGTTGTGGGGGTTGTATTTTTTTTCTCATAGCTGCCTCATAATACGGCGTAAATTTTTGATAAGGAGTTTTAGAACCAGTTAATATACTTCCTGGTTCATGCAAATAGTAATCGTGATCATACATGATATAAGTATTCATTTTCTCACAAAGTGATACAACTTCTTTGTCCCTTTTTATTGCGTATGGAGTATAATCTAAATTAAAACAAACAACATTAATATCAAAATCTTTTATGCATTGCGAAACAATTTTTTCATTGTTACCATAAAAACAATATAATTTACCGCCTTTATTGCTTATTTGAGATTCTAAATCTTCTAATGATTCAATCATGAATTGGACTGCATTATCAGATTTAAAATGGTTTGCATTTGTCACTTGTTCCGGTGTAAAAATAAAAATAGTGTATATATTTTTACAATGAGTGTTTAATAAATTCAATCCATTGTTGTCTACAATGCGAAAATCTCTGCGAAATATAAAAAGACCATTTTCAAATTTTTCAGACATATTATAATTAGTTTATATTATATGTATAATAAATATATATTTATACATTTTATACATTTGAAAAATTACATACATCTATTTATTTTAGTTTTAGTAATTGATATTTTTTTGTTTAGTAATAATATATTATGAATATTTTATTAAATAATATTTTAAATCATAAAAAAATTGTTAAAAAACCCCAAAAAATAGTATTACCTAGTGGTAATTTTCCGAATAAACAAGAATATAAATGCATAATTCCTCAAAATATTTTTCAGACGTGGCATACAAAAAATTTACCGCCATTAATGTTTCGTGCAGTACAAAATATAAAAAAACATAATCCTAGATTCAAATATTATTTATACAATGACCATGATTGCAGAGAATTTATTAAAGCTCATTTCAGACCTGATGTCTTGGATGCATATGATAGATTAATTCCTGGAGCATATAAAGCTGATCTGTGGCGTTATTGTGTTCTTTTCATATACGGAGGAATTTATTTGGATATTAAATATGTCCCTTACAAAAGTTTTAAATTTATTAATTTGTGTGAAAGTGAACACTATGTATTAGACGCTGATGGTGCAGGTATATACAACGCATTGATGGTTTCTTTACCAAGAAATGAAATATTATATAAATCAATTAGACAAATAGTGTCAAACGTTCAAACTAAATATTACGGAAATTGTTGTCTGAGTCCAACGGGACCGAAATTATTAACGAATTTTATTTCTACAAATGACCCTCTTGTAGATTTACATCATAGTTTGATAGATGTTGATAATAAATTTATATATTATCAGAATATTCCTATATTAAAGAGTTATAATGGTCATGACATGGAAAAATCATATGCTTCAATAAGAAAATATTATGGAGAATTATGGAATGAAAAAAATATTTATATCTAATATTATAATATATTATCAACGTTATCAATATGTCATTATATTTTTTAGTAATAAATCTAGATAAAAATAAAGATAGATATGACGTAATATCTAAAAGTTTATCTCACTTGAATTGTAAGTTTGAAAGAGTTAGAGCTATTAATGGTTATGATATGGCTAACGACGAAGATGCAAAAAAATTACTTTTTCCACGAAACTATTTGATTGGTAAATTATTCAGAAGTATTGATACTAAAAGAAAATGGGTCTATGATGGTAGCGTTGATAAATCTTTCCCAAATTTGAATTTATACGGACACCATGGAACAAAAGGTTTAACAATGTCAAATATTAAATGTTTTGAAATAGCGTGCAAATTGAACTACGATTGGTTTTGCATATTAGAAGACGATTCAATTATTGATAACGAGACATTGAATACAATTACAACGTTTATAAACGTTCCAAATAATAACAAATATGATATTGTTCTTTTAGATGATAGAAGCCATGGATGGGGTGGAACATGTGCAATTTTATACAATAAACGGATTATTTACACATTAATGCATCATTTGCACCCATTATCAAAATTTTCAATGTCGTCACATAAATATGGTGATAAAAATCTTGGTAATTTATGGGATTGGAAATTGTGGAAATATATAAATTATATTAATAAAAAATTCGCACTATTACCATGTGTGAAATCCGGAAATTTTCCGTCTACTATAGCATAATATATGATAATAAAGTTATTTTATTCACTGGTATAAAATAACTTTATTATGAATATTTTATTCATTAATAATATGGTTGATAATATAGATGTCATTATATCAAGATATAATGAAAATTTAAGTTGGACATTAGAACATCCTTTTAATAAATTTCAGTATATTGTTTACAATAAAGGAGACAACGACGATTTTGTAAAAACCAATGTAAAAAAAATAATTAAATTAGATAATTTAGGTAAAAACGACCATACATACTTATACCATATAATTGAAAATTATAATAATTTATCAAATATTACAGTATTTTTTCCAGGTTCACTCAATATTGAAAACAAAAAAAATAAAGGCGTAAGAATTTTAAATAGAATTATTAAAAGTAATTATAAAAAGGCATATTTTTTAGGACATTATCAAAATAATGTTTGTGAAAGTTTTAGAAATTTTCAATTAGATTATTGGCAAACTTCAGATAGCAGCAATTTATTAAAATGTCAAGAAACCCAGTTAAAAATTTGTAGATTGAGACCTTATTATTTGTGGTATAATTATTTTTTTGGTAAAATTAAAGCTAAATGGAGTACTTGGTGGGGTATTTTTTCAATAGATAAAAGAGATATTTTACACCTTTTCTCATTTAAAATGCTCATTAATTTATATAATTTTCGTTAAATTATATAAAAATATGTAATTTGTTAAATTAGTATAATGCTAAAAAAACATATAGTATTATTTGAAAGTAAACACTATGGGTGGATTGCTTATTCTACAACTGGAAGTGATGCTAAAAGAATATTAAGTGTAAACAACAAATATGATATTTTTTACATTTTTGACTGCGATATAGAGAAACAATATCCATATACCATGAAATTAAAATCACCACTAAATAACAATTACGATTGTAAAAAAATAAACAAATATAAAGAAGAAAATTTTGAAGAAAAAGATAAATACATTACAATTAGTTATGAAACGGTAGATGAAGGTATTTGTTTTGATGTAAAACATTTTTGAATGGGCGTTTTAAATGAGAAAAGGTGTAAATCATCCAATAACTAGATATCAACACTTGATATTAACGGTAAACGACCATTTTAATCCTGAAGCGGGACATTATATTGAGCGCTCATGGGGAGCAATTTTTTATCCTTTATTACATACAATAAAAGAACAAGAATAGTACCTACCTATATTTTCAGTCACCACCCAGTAATTTGTTTCAATTCACCCCAAAATGATTTATTCTTTGCTTGTGCTTTTTCATTTTGTTTTGCCAATTGAAAGGCTAAAGCTATACTTTCTTCTTCTTCGCGTTTTTGTTGTTGATATAATTTTTTCATGGCTTCTTCTTTACTTGTAGGTCCAGTGTTTATGTTGTCTTTGTCACGCGCATTTTTATAATCATTGATGTTTTGATATTTTGGTATGTTTTGATAATCTTCTTCAGTTACCGGAATAACAGATTCTTCATACGCTTGTCTGAGGTCTGTAAACCCTAATCCATCATTGTTAAACAGCCCTCCAGATGTAAAATTATTTTGATGCGATAAAAGACTTGTTCCTAAGGTTGATGAGAATGCATCATTAACACCGTTGTATACTGTAATAGACTGAATTTGTTTTTTATATCTCTCAAATTCATTTGCCATGTCCGCTTTTGCTACATTGGAAGCATCTATAACGCCTTCATTTGATTTTAACCAATCTCCATAACCTTTGTTAATATCGCCAGCGTCATCTGTTTTATATTGGTCAAATTTTTCATTGAACCATTCATTGAAATTTTTTGGGTCTTTTAAAGCTTCATTTTTAGTAAAAATATTATCTAAAATTTTATTGTTGCTATCATTTGAATAATCAGTTTGGTCAAGTTTTTTTTTAGTTGATTTATTTTGAAATTCAAAGACTCCGTATAATTTTTTGTATGCAGAAGAATAAAATAAAAAATATTTTGAATCCAAGTTAGATTTATCTGGGTGAGTTTTTAAAACAAATTTTTTTGCTTCTTTCATAACATCTTCATTCAATAATTCGCTTTGAATATTAAATAAATTGAAAATATCTTTCATAGAATAATTGTCAATATTTAAATCAAAATTATTTGCATTGCATAATTCGTTTGGATGTTTCGTTTTTGGATTAGGTTTCAGTATTTGGTTAGGATTTGAACTAAATGGATTTGTTTTATATTCATTATTGCTTTCATGAATTTTTATTCCAATTTTTGGACAAGAACTTGATGATGATGTTGAACACGTTCCAGTTTTAACTACTCTTTTATTGTTGTTCATATTATAAATGTAAATAAAATTTTTAAATAATTAATCATTTTATTATTTAAAAAATAAACACTTTAACTATTTATATGATAGTTAACTACTTTTTATTATATTTTTTGTTATGTTGCTCAAATTGGGGGGTTTCCGTTGGTCTGAGACATTTTTTTGGTAATAAATTGACGCATAATAAAAATTATAATCTATTTTCTTCTGTAAAACTGCAGTCACATAAGAAGAACTACCATTTTTCTCAGAAATACACAGAAGAACTTCTAAAAAGGATGCAAATGGGTAGAGGAATAGGCAATAATAGTAATAGTAACATCGAACAAAATGTTGATTACCCCGAATACTTGTTGAAAAAATTAAATTCTAAAAATGTATCATTGCAGAACCTTAGTATTTTGGGAGAAGAGTTTGATTCTTTTTATCAGAATATAAATCAAAATTTAAATTTAAATAAAACAACCGATTCTCCACGCGTAAGAATCATACTTAATAAAAATTCCGGACAAAATTTCTTGAGTGGTTTGGGAATTCAATTCAATCCGATAGATGAACATATTTCTGAAATGAATGAAATGGCTAATAATCCGAACAACGACGATAATGACAATGATGACGATGACGACCCAAACAAAAGGCGAATGGGGCTTAGTAGTGGGAGTTACACAAAAAGCAAGAATTTTGAAGTGTTAAAAAAACCAAAAATGAATTTTACTGATGTTGGAGGTTATGAAAATGTAAAAAATGAATTAAGACAGTGTGTGGACATCTTAAAAAATTACCAAAAGTACAAACAATATAACGTGCGAATTCCTAAAGGTCTTATATTAGAAGGTCCTCCAGGTACTGGTAAGACTCTTATTGCAAAAGCACTTGCAGGTGAAGCAAAATGTAGTTTTATTCCAGTTTCTGGTTCAGATTTTCAAGAAAAATATGTTGGAGTAGGACCTACAAGAATTAAAGAGCTATTTCGTTTAGCGCGTGAAAATATTCCATGCATTATTTTCGTTGATGAAATTGATGCATTGGGAAGAAAACGTTCTACAGATGGCGAATCGTCTTCTAATGAAAGAGATAACACTCTAAATGCTCTTTTAGTAGAATTAGACGGTTTTAAAAATACCACTGGAGTTTTTATGGTTGCAGCTACAAATAGATTTGATTTATTAGATAATGCCTTAACGCGTCCTGGAAGAATAGATAAAAAAATATATATTGGTCTACCGGATAAAACCACTCGCGAATCCATTATAAATATTCACATTAGAGGAAAGCCTTATGACCCTTCTAGTATTGATATTCCAAATTTAGTAGAAATTACTGACGGATTGTCTGGCGCACAAATTGAAAATCTGTTAAACGAGGCAATGTTGAATGCGCTACGTTGTAATCAAACACAATTTAATTTTGCAGATTTTGACTTTATTATGAATAAAATGATGGCTGGTTGGCAACCTAATGAACATCAATTTACATCAGATATTATTGACCACATTGCGATTCATGAAATGGGACACGCAGTGGTTGGATTTCTCTCTAAGCATCATTCTAAAATGTCCAAGGTTGTTATCAATTTGTCGTCTCCAAAAAGTCCCGGTTATACAGTTTTTGAGTCGTCAACAAGTAATATTTATGTGAGAGAAGCATTGTTTGAACATTTGATGATTCTACTATCCGGAAGAATTGCGGAAGAAGTATTTTATAATGTATCCGTTACAACGGGTGCATTAAATGATTTTGAAGAGGCTTTGAAACTAGCTGAAAAAATGGTACTATATTATGGTATGGGAAGTAATGTTATTTATCCAAGCAATAGTGAAAAATACAAAGAACTTATTGATAATGATGTAATTGAACTGATTAATAGTGCTTATAATTATGCACAAATGTTAATAATAGCATGCAAAGCGTTGATTTACGAAACCTCCGAAATATTAAAAAGAGACAAATTATTGAAAGCGGACGCGTTGAATGCATTGATAAATGAAAAATACAATGATTTGGTTGATTTGAAAATGGAGTTTGAGTAAATCCACCATTTTTCACCTTTTCCACCTTTAGAAAAGGTGGTTCCAAAACCCTTGCTCTACTTTTTTGAGTTTTTTATAAAAAGTGGTTCAAAAGTATAATAATAGATTTGGCTCCACCTTTTCTAAAGGTGGAAAAATTTATTTCTTTATAAAATATATAATATATAAAAATGTTTAAAAAGTTTAACATAAAAATTAAACCTATTACAATTATTTTAGTTATATCAATATTTATTTTAATTGTAACTTTATATAAATTCTTTAACAATGTTGTAGAAAATCTTCAATGTAGAGGTACATCAACCCCATGGAATGATGAAGGTAAAGGGAACTCTGTTTATTTAGACCGTCATGACGTAAGATGCAATTCAAATGAATTAATTAATCGTTTTCGTTTGGTAAGAAATGGAAGAGGTCAATATCGTTACGATTACAGTTGCTGTGCAGTTAACGAGGGCGCTCCAGGTCCTGCTGGACCTGCTGGTCCGCCCGGGGCTGCTGGACGCCCTGGTCCTCAGGGACCTCCTGGTCCTCCTGGAACTATAGGTTCTCCTGGTACTATAGGCCCTCAAGGCCCTCCTGGATTTTATCAATCTCAGAATTAATATATTTTCACCTTTTTCTAGAAATAGATAGAAATTTTTTATATTTATAAAATATATATTTATATACTTTATAAACAATTGTCATGAAAAATTATAAAAACATATTTTTATGCGTTTCAATTTTGGCGATTGCTTTAATTATAATTTTGTTTATTTCAAATCAAGGGAAAAATATTATTGAAGGTATTGGCGGAGGTCGCGGCGGTGGAGGTGGCAGAGGTCGCGGCGGTGGAGGTATCGGAGGTGGCAGAGGTCGTGGTATCGGAGGTGGCAGAGGTGGAGGTATCGGAGGTGGCAGAGGTCGTGGTATCGGAGGTCGTGGTCGCGGCGGTCACTGGGGTGGGCTAGGCAGATATGGTAGAGGGTTAGGAGCAGCAGGTCTTGGATACGGTTTAGGAAAATATTACGGAGGTTACGGATATGGAGGTTATGGTGGTGGCAATGGAGGTAGTTACGGTTATTTTGACAACTATTATCCATTTCCAATTTATGTTTACGATGATAATTATTATACCGAAAATCCTGAATATCTATATTATTCACCGTATTATTCAATGATATAAAAATAAGTAAATATTTTTTATATTTCATAATATTATATAATACAAACAAAGTCAAATATTATGAAATATTTTACAAAATTGGCAGGTTGCATTTTTTTATTTTTTATTTGTTTTATGATACTTCGTTATATTTCTATGCCAAGCAAAGAACAATTTGTCACTTTTGATACTTATAGTTTTGATAAATATTATGGGAACTACAGAAAAGATTATGGTTACAATAACAATATCTACAAATATCCAGTATTTTTTGATAAGGATTACAAAAATTTTAGCGCTACTAATGTCAATTACAATGATGTTTACGATGCTGTTTACAAAAACATTCAAACTAAAAATTAATCATATTTCAAATGTAAAAGTATATTTGAAATGTTTTTCTGGTGGATTCTTTAAGTTATTTTACCAATTTATTATATTTTAACGAAAAAGTTATCCAAAAAGTATTTGGGGATTTCAAAAATGGACAAAAAAAATGTCCAAAAATGAAAAAGGGCGAAAGACTTTGGCAAAATACATGTTTTGTGACTGAAATGCAAAATTAGCATGTGGTTACAGAAAAAATAATTTGCAATTTGTTATGACAATTTTTTTATAAACACTTAAATATTTTTTCTCAATGGAAATAAATGGAAACTTTAGGAAATGATTTTGTGGCATTTTGTGGCAAAAAAAGTTCAACTAATTATCAATGTGATTTCTGTTACTATACATGTAGCAAAAAATATAATTGGGATAAACATATAACTACTGCAAGACATTTAAAGGAAGTTGAAGGAAACATAATGGAAATAAAAAGTGGCAAAAAGTGGCAAAAAGAGCAAAATAGTAAATTATGTACATGTGAAAAATGTAATAAGGAATTTCAAACTTCATCTGGTTTATGGAAACACAAACAAAAGTGTAAAGCGCTAATGTTAACAAACAATAATAACATTAAGTATGATAATGAATGTGGAGATGATATTATAACCGATAAAAATCTAATACTTATGCTGATAAATCAAAATAAAGAACTTATGGAAATTGTCAAAAATGGAACAAATAATACTATCAATAACAACAATCACAACAATGTAAACTCTCATAATAAGACATTTAACCTACAAGTGTTTTTAAATGAGACATGTAAAGATGCCATGAATATTAGTGATTTCATAGAATCAGTACAATTACAAGTATCTGATTTAGAGAATGTAGGGAAGCTTGGTTATATTGAAGGAATTTCTAATATAATCATTAAAAATTTGAATGCTTTGGAGGTTGAAAAACGACCTGTTCATTGTACTGACCAAAAAAGAGAAGTTATCTATGTAAAAGAAGACAATGTTTGGGAGAAGGAAGATGAAGCAAATAAGAAATTAAGGAAAGCAATTCGGAAGATTGCTCATAAGAATATTTGTATGTTCAAAGCTTACAGAGAAAAGTATCCTGATTGCGAGGAATATGATTCTAAGAAAAACAGTCAATACAATACAATCATATATGAATCCATGGGAGGAAAAGGTGATAACGACTACGATAAGGACACAAAGATTATTAAGAAGATCGCCAAGGTAGTTGGAATTGAAAAATGATGGGGTTTGTTTCTTTAAGTTGTTTGAGTGATTTATTATATTTTAATGAAAAAGTTATCCAAAAAGTATTTGGGGATTTCAAAAATGGACAAAAAAAATGTCCAAAAATGAAAAAGGGCGAAAGACTTTGGCAAAATACATGTTTTGTGACTGAAATGTAAAATTAGCATGCGGACACCAAAAAAATAATTCGCGCTTTGTTATGACAAAATTTTAATTATTTTTATGTAAATATTTAGGAACTTTTTTCTGTTGACAATTTAAGAACTATGTTGAAAAGTTCCGTTCCAGAAAGTTCCAATAAATATATGTGTGAGTCGTGTTACTATAATACGTCACGGTATAGTCAATATATAAGACATTTAGACACACCAAAACATAAAAATAGAGTAAAATCAACGTTTTGTCAACAAATATCAACAATTGTCAACAAAGAAAGTTCCGAATTTATGTGTAATTGTGGTAAATTATACAAAGAAAGAACTGGGTTATGGAAACACAAACAAAAATGTAAAGAACTGATTTTAACAAACAATAATAACAGTAAGGATGATAATGAATGTGGAGATGATATTATAACCGATAAAAATCTAATACTTATGCTCATAAATCAAAACAAAGAACTTATGGAAATCGTTAAAAATGGGACGAATAATGTTATTTATAATAACAACAACCACAACAATGTAAACTCTCACAATAAGACGTTTAACCTGCAAGTGTTTTTAAATGAGACATGTAAAGATGCCATGAATATTAGTGATTTCATAGAGTCAGTACAATTGCAAGTATCTGATTTAGAGAATGTAGGGAAGCTTGGTTATATTGAAGGAATTTCCAATATAATCATTAAAAATTTACAGGCATTAGAAGTAGAAAAACGACCTGTCCATTGCACTGACCAAAAGAGGGAAGTTATGTATGTAAAAGAAGATAACGTTTGGGAGAAGGAAGATGAAGCAAATAAGAAAATACGTAAAGCGATTCGGAAGATTGCTCATAAAAATATTTGTATGTTCAAAGCATATAGAGAGAAGTATCCTGATTGCGAGGAATATGATTCTAAGAAAAATAGTCAATATAATACAATCATTTATGAATCAATGGGAGGAAAAGGAGATAATGATTATGAAAAGGATACCAAAATCATTAAGAAAATCGCCAAAGTAGTTGGCATTGAAAAAAATTAATTATTCTAAATATCTAAACTCACTGTATTACTAGCAGATTTTTGACGTCTTCTACTGCGCTTTGGCATGTTTACATCAGCTTGACCTTGTAATTCTTTTAAATCTTCAATACTAATTGTACTATTTCCATTAGTATTATTGTTACCGTTATTCATAGGTTGCACCCCTGGATTTTGTTGTACAGGTTCTTGAATATTAATTGTTTTTGTTTTTAATCCGGACAATATATCAGAAATATCGCTTGGACCCTTCATTTCTGCTCTAGGCTGTCTTCTGGATTTCTCTTGAAAATCCACAGGTCCAGAGGCATTGGCACCTCTTTGATAACTTTCCATCATATTAATACCATCATCTACAAAATTACTACGACCTAAATTCAAGTCAGGTCTGTTTGCAAAATTATTGTTGCCTGGTCTACCCATTGGAGGAGGAACCGCATTGGGTCCTTGTGTCGCCAATGGTGGAGGTGGACCATTTCCTGAACCCATTTGCATTTCAGGGTTCATTACTCCTGACATGAATCCCGAAAAATTTGGACTACTCTGTGCCATTGAATTTACAGCAGCATTTTGAAATTGACGCATTAAATCTGGATTTTGACGTAAAATGTCATCCATTCCAGGCATTGCACTCTTAAACATTGTATTTGTTAAGTGAACCATCATAGCACTACCACCCAGTTGAAACAATAATTTCAATTCAGGCGCCATAGATGCCCGGGATTTGTATTTTTCATATAATTCGGCAAATATTTCATCATAATCGTTAATATTTTCATTTACTTGCTCACTCCAACCGTCTAATTTAATATCAAATGGGTCAAAACGATTGTTTAAAAATTCAATGCCGTTAATAGCTGCCATCAACATATTTCCTTGGAATTTAACAGAGTTTTGTTTGCTCTTTTCTTCCATGATGGTTTCATATTCGCCCATCATTTCTGCTAAAGAAGACTCCATATTGTATTTCTTTGAAAGCTCAACTCCCTTCTTTTCCAATCCTTCCAACTTCTTTAAATATTTGAATTTTTCTCTTAATAGTTCTTCTTTTGATAACTGAGGTCCGGAACTTGATGAAGATGATACATTTTTATCAGGATTTAAAGGCACATTGTTGAATTTACCGTAACCATCCCAAGTTTTACCATCGTCTAATGTCTCTGCTGCTGAAGCGCCTAAACCAATACTTGGTTCGTCATTAAATCTAACACCTCCAGAAAAATTATTTGAATCGTCTGTATCAAAATTATTGCTGCTACTATTACCATAGTTAGAAGAAAATATATCTGATTTTGATTTGAAGCTGTGGCTAGGCATATCTTCAGCCAATTCATTCAATTCATTTTCTAAATTATTCAAATCATCTAAATCTATCTCACTTGTAGGTTTAATATCTTTAATTTTATCATTCATTAAAAATTCTAAACCACCGCCAAAATTTGTTGTTTTTGTTTGTTTAAAATCATTATCATTGTTCAAATCCAACTCAGAAATCTCAATTATATCGTTCATTATTGATTTAATAAGAACATTTAATTTTAAGTAATACGAATTAAATATATATAAATTTTAATTCGTATTCAAAAATATTTTTACAAAAATAATAAAATTGAAATGTTTATACTTGAAATAAGTAATTCAATAATAAACTACGTAGTAACAATTAACTAACCAGTAACAAATCGTCATCTCAAAATATTAACTGAACAAAATGAATACCGCTAATGTTATTTCTAAAAAACCACATTGGTTTGACACCTATCAAGAAAACCTAATTGAAAACATTAAAATAGAAAAAAAAACAGAAAAAAAAGCACGCAAAGAAGAGAGACGCGCATTAAGAATTTTGAATAAACTACCTGAAGATATAGTGAAACTATGTTTAGAATTTGTTGATGAGAAAATAAAAAGAGAAAACCACATGACAAAAATGACTAATTTATTCAAAAAATATGTTGGAAATCTAGATAATCTAAATTCAAATAAATACGAAGAGTATCCTATTTACAAGTTACTAAAAAAAATCCCCCAAAAAGCTTTAATTAAGTTTATAAAATGCGGAACACCATCTAGATACTATCAAAAAGTATACAATCACACTTTATTCAATAATTACAAAGTGAAGAACGCCTTGTATAAAGTTTTGGTAGATCGTTACGAAGGACATAATAATTTACATTCTTATACATGTGCATGGGAAATAACAAAATTGATTGGAGCTTCGTTCAAAGAAATAATGATAGACGGTGAAAATCTATACAATACAGACTTCAAAAAATACAAAGAATACGATTTACATTTCAAAAAGTATGAAAAATATACTACACGATTGATAAACAGCGTTGTTTATTTACATAATAAATACACAAACTAAAAAATAATAAAACAATAAAAATTACAAATTCTGTTTATTGATAAACCACATACCTTGTAAAAAAGAATCGGACAAATCGTCTTTTTTTTTATGCGCATTAAAATAAGATAATTTATTGTTAAATCTATGGTCTGTTGTCAAAAATTCTAAACATTTTGTTATTCCTTGTTTTTTTCTTGATTTATAATCACTATTTGTGTTTTTATCTTCTGTTTTATATTCTTTTAATTTATTTATGGAAGAAACAAATTCAATATGCTCAGTGTTGTTATTCATAATAAAATATTG
>Ga0114976_10001421_pt1 | contig 14983 bp, 17 predicted proteins | sample S_130805_EF_Meta_FD_87319 | JGI IMG/M metagenome (GOLD analysis project Ga0114976, IMG submission 87319) | Freshwater microbial communities from Lake Simoncouche, Canada to study carbon cycling - S_130805_EF_MetaG | ecosystem: Environmental > Aquatic > Freshwater > Lake | place: Lake...
ATGGGCGAAATGCTCAATCCGTCGTCCACCAACGAAACACTGCAACTTCCACCCAAGGCCGCCTGAGCCGTGGCCACCTCAAGCTCATCAGCAAATTCCACCACGTTGACGGACGCTATCGGCGGTGGCGCGGGCGGCGGTGCTGGGTCGCCGGTTCGACCTCGCCCTGACGCCGACCGAGCGCTGCTTCCTGTACCTGCCCTTCGAGCATGCCGAGGATCCGGCCGACCAGGACCTCTCGGTCGCGCTGTTCGAGGGGCTGCGTGATGACCCCGTGCATGCCAGGCCCGGCGGGCCGATCGCGTATGCCTGGGCGCATCGGGCGGTGATCCGGCGCTTCGGCCGGTTCCCGCACCGCAATGCCGTGTTCGGCCGCGAGAGCACGCCGGCGGAGCAGGCCTGGCTGGCGGCGGGCGGTGGGTTCTGAGGTGGAATTCGCTGGCCAGGGCGATTATTTAGGACTATAGTCCCTTTCGCCAAGCGGCCCTGCGCGTCCGCGCCCCGCCGGTTCCTCCCGACCTCTCGACCTCTGAAATTGCCCACTTCGATGGCATTCGCCACTTTTTGCCTATTACAAGGGCAATTCAAGGTCATCAAGGCAGTATTGCACCGCAGCATTTCCTTGCGGCGCCGCGAATCTGCCCCTATTTTCATCTCCGATCAGGGAAGAACTGGCAGTCACGGCCCTTGGCTTGGAACCGTCGCCCCGGCGCGGCCCCGCAATCCCGCGAGGCCGATGGGCGACAAAAGGGGGTCGCATGATCCGTCGCCCGCTCTCCCGGCGCCTGTTCCTCGGCGCCGCGCTCGCCACGCCCATGGTGCTCCGCACCGGTGCCGCCCGCGCCATTGTTCCGGTCGATGTCGAGCTGGTGCTCGCGGTCGATGTCTCCCGCTCGGTCGACCCGGAGGAGCAGGAATTGCAATTCACCGGCTACGCCAATGCCTTCCGCGACCCCCGGCTGATCGAGGGCATCATGGGCGGCCCGGTCGGCGCCATCGCGGTGCAGATGTTCACCTGGTCGGACTGGAACATCCAGAACATCGTGGTGCCCTGGACGCTGCTGGACAACGCCGGCGCCGCCAACCGCTTCGCCCAGCGGATCGACGACGCGCCGCGCCGGACCTGGCTCTACACCTCGATCTCGGGCGCGATGGACTTCGCCGCCAGGCAGTTCGGCCAGGGCTTCGAGGGCACCCGCCGGGTGGTCGACATCTCGGGCGACGGGGTGAACAACTCCGGCCGCCCGGTCTCCGAGGCGCGCGAGGCCGCACTCTCGCAGGGCATCGTGCTGAACGGCCTGGCCGTGCTCGACAAGCAGCCGGCGCCGCTCGCGCTGAACACCGGCCTGCCGCCGCTCGACGACTACTACCGCGACGAGGTCATCGGCGGCCCCGGCGCCTTCCTGGTGGTGGCCGAGGGGTTCACCGCCTTCGAGGCGGCGGTCCGGCGCAAGATCATCCGCGAGATCGCCCTCGCCCCGCCGCCGGGGCCGCTGGTGGAGCGGGTCTACGCGTAGCGCGTCAACCCTCCGGTAGGTGGTGTCCGAGCCAGGTTTTTCCTGGCTTTCGGCGCAATCGGCCCTTGCGCATCGCGGCCCCGCCCCAAGCTCCGCCGAATGACCCCGCTCCCCATCGCCGTGATCGGCGCCGGCCTCGCCGGCCTCGCCTGCGCCCGGGCGCTCGCCGCCCGGGGCATCCCGACCCGGCTCTTCGACAAGGGCCGCAGCCCCGGCGGGCGGCTCGCCACCCGGCGGCTCGAGGGGCTGCAATTCGACCACGGCGCGCAGTACCTGACCGCCCGCGGCCCGGCCTTCGCCGCCCTGCTGCGGGAGGCCGGGGCCGAACCCTGGACCGAGCCCGGCCGCCTGGTCGGCACCCCCTCCATGTCCGCCCTGCCGCGTGCCCTGGCCCGCGGCCTCGACATCGCCACCGCCCGGCACGTGACCGCCATCGAGGGCGCCCCCGGCGCCTGGCTCATCCGCCACCTCGATGCCGCGCTGGTCCGCCCCGGCCGGCCGCTGCCGGACACCGAGCCCGAGACCGCCGGCCCCTTCGCCGCCGTCGCCGTCACCCTGCCGCCGGTGCAGGCCGCGCCGCTGGTCGCCCCGCATGTCCCGGCCTGGGGCCCGCGCCTCGCCGCGGTCGAACTCGCCCCCTGCTGGACCGTCATGGCCGCCTTCGCCGCCCGGCTGCCGCTGCCCGATTCGCTCCGCCCCGATGGCGGCCCGATCGGCTGGGCGGCACGCGACAGTTCGAAGCCCGGCCGCGACGCCGCGGCGGAATGCTGGGTGATCCAGGCAACGCCCGCCTGGTCGCGCGCGCATCTCGAGGACGACGCCGCCACCATCGGCCCGGCCCTGCTCGCCGGCCTCGGCATCGACCGGGCGCCGACGCACCTGGCCGCGCATCGCTGGCGCTACTCGCTGGTCGAGACGCCGCTCGGCGAGCCCTGCCTGCAGGATGCGGCGCTCGGCCTCGGGCTGGCCGGCGACTGGTGCCTGGCCGGGCGAGCGGAGGCGGCCTTCGAGTCGGGCACGGCGCTGGGCGCGGCGCTGGCCTGACCCCCTCGCCGCGCCGGGGCGCCTGCGCTACCCCGCCGGCATGGCCGACCGACGCGCCACGCTTGCGGGCTGCGCCGCGCTCGCCCTCTGGGCCTTCCTCGCCGCGCTCGCCCGGCTGGCCCAGCCGCTGCCGCCGCTGCTGGTCACCGCCCTCGGCTTCGCAATCGCCGGCGGTCTCGGCCTCGGCCTGTTGGCACTGCGCGGCGGCCTCGGCCGGGCGCTGCGGCAGCCGGTGATCGCCTGGGTGCATGGCGTCGGCGGCCTGGGTGGCTACCACGTGCTCTACTTTGTCGCCCTCGGCCTCGCCCCGGCGGTCGAGGCCAACCTGCTGAACTACACCTGGCCGTTGCTGATCGTGCTGCTGGCGGCGCCGCTGCGCGGCCTGCCGCTCGGGCCGCGGCGGCTGGGCGGCGTCGGGCTCGCGGCGCTCGGCAGCGTGGTGTTGCTCGGCGGCGGCACAGACTTCCCGGCCGGGGCCTGGCCGGGCTTCGCCTGCGCGCTGGCCGCGGCGCTGACCTGGGCGCTCTACTCGGTGCTGGCCGGCACGCCGCGTCTCGCCCGCGTGCCGACCGAGGCGGTCGCCGGCTTCTGCCTGGCCTCGGCGCTGGCCTGCGGCCTCGCCCACCTCGCGCTCGAGCCGGCGGCCTGGCCGGATGGCCGGCAGGCTGTCGCAATCCTGCTACTCGGCCTCGGCCCGATGGGCGCGGCCTTCTTCCTCTGGGATATCGGGATGAAACGGGGCGACCCGCGGCTGCTCGGCACACTGGCCTATGCGACTCCGGTCGCCTCGACCCTGCTGCTCGTCGCCCTCGGCGAGGGCGAGATCTCGGCCCGCATCGTAATCGCGAGCTTGTGTGTCGCCGGCGGGGGTTTGCTCGCCGCGCGGGCGTGACGTCCCGTATCGGGGGCAATATGGTGTGCGGTGCCGCACAGCGATTCGCAGAAGCATTGATATGCTCATCCCCGACGCGCTAGACAGTCCTGGGGCTGTGATAACCGCGCGATCAGCCGGAGTTGGAGACAAAAAATGCGTGCCAGCACCTTCATCCTCGCCGCGGCGCTGACCCTGCCCGGGCTGGGCGCGGTCGCTCAGACCGCTTCGATCGGGAGCGGTGGCAGCGATACCATCACCGAGATGTTCAAGTCCCGGGGCGCGCCGACTGGCCGCGTCGGCGGGGCCACGCGCGGTATCAACAAGGAAGCGCTCGAGGCGCAGCAGCCCTCGGCGACCAGGCCGGCCACCCGCCCGACGACGCGCGTCGCCAACAACGGCAACCGCTGACCCTGGCTTGACCCGCATGGGCTATCTCGCGCCGCCCACGGCGTGACTCCCATGCGTCTCGGGAAACTGCGCTGGGGCAAGACCGGAGCACGCAGGGGCGCGATCCTGCGGGTCCTGATCGCGGCGCAGTTGGCCGCCGTCCTCGTGATCGGCGCCCGCCACCTGGGCTGGCTGCAGCCGCCCGAACTCATCGGCTACGATGCGCTGATCCGGGCCTTTGCCACGCCGTCGGCCACGCCCCCGAAGATCGCCGTCGTCGGCATCACCGAGCCCGATATCGGCCGTTTCGGCTGGCCGCTGCCCGATGCGGTCCTGGCCGAGGTGCTGTCGCGCCTGGCGCGCGCCGGCGCCGTCACCATCGGCGTCGACCTCTACCGCGACATGCCGGTGCCGCCGGGCAACGACACGCTCGAGGCGGTGCAGGCGGCGCTGCCCTCGCTGTTCTGGGTGCGCAAGATCCCCGAGGGCAACCGGCCCGGCGTGCCGGCCCCGCGGGTGCTGGCCGGCACCCCCGCCGCCGTCATGGCCGACAATGCGCCCGACCCCGGCGAGGTGGTGCGGCGCGCGCTGCTGATCGCCGAGGACGAAGCCGGCAAGCTCGTGAAGCTGCTCGGCGCCGCGGTCGGCGAGCGCGCCTCCGGCCATCGCTTCCGCCCGACGGAGGACGGCATCTCGCTCGGCGGCCGCCCGGTCGTGCTGGTCGAGCCGGATTTCGGCCCCTACGCCGGGGTTGACGCGAGCGGCTACCAGATGCTGATCGACTTCCGCGGCGGGCGGGATCGCTTCACCCGCCTCAGCATCGCGGACGTCATCGACACCGAGCCGGCGAAGCTGGCGGAGCTGGTGCGCGGCAAGGCGGTACTGGTCGGCAGCGATGCGACCAGCGTGAAGGACCATTTCGTCACGCCGCTCACCACTGGCCCGCGCGGCGGCTTCTCGCTGCCCGGGGTCGAGGTGCATGCGCATATCGCCGACCAGCTGATGCGGCTCGCCGCGGGCGAGCCGGCGACGCTGCGCCCGCTGCTCGGTCGGATCGCCGAGGACGGCGTGGTCTGGGCCGCCTGCATGCTGGGCGCGGTGGTGCCGCTGCTGGCCGGCACCGGCATCGCCTCGATCCCGGTGGCGCTCGGCTCGCTCGGCGTGATCGCCGGCGGCACGATCTGGGGCTTCAGCCGCGGGTTGCTGCTGCCAGGGGTGCCGGCGCTGGTCGGCTTCCTGCTCGCCTCTGCCATCGCCGCCTGGCTGCTTTCCACCGCCAACCGGCAGGAGCGGCTGCGGCTGAAGCGCGCCTTCGAGCATTACCTCGATCCGCGGATCATCGGCGCCATCGCCGAGGACGGCGCCGACCCGGGGCTGGACGGGGCCGAACGCGAGATCACCGCGATGTTCACCGACCTCGCTGGCTTCACGACGACGAGCGAGACCATGGCGCCGGCCGAGCTGGCGGCGCTGCTGCAGGACTATTTCGAGGGGCTCTGCGACGCGGTGATCGCCGAGGGCGGCCTGGTCGTCAGCTTCATGGGCGATGGCATGCTGGCCCTCTTCGGCGCGCCGCTGCCGCAGGAGGACCATGCCGACCGCGCACTGCGCGCCGCGGCTGCGATCGATCGCTTCTCCCGTGGCTTCGAGGCGAAGAAGGCGGCCGAGGGCGTCAGCCTCGGCGTCACACGCATCGGACTGCACAGCGGCCGCGCCATGGTCGGCAACCTCGGCACCCGGACCAGGCTGCAGTACGGCGCGATCGGCGACGTGCTGAACACCGCCTCGCGGCTCGAGGGGGTGAACAAGCAGTTGGGCACGCGGATCTGCGTCTCGGGCGCGACCGCGGCGCTGGCCAAGGATGCCCGGCTGCGCCCGGTCGGCAGCTTCCCGATCCGCGGCCGGGCGGGCGAGATCGAGGTGCTGGTCCCGGCCGATTGAGATGGTCGTTCGACCATCTTGCGCGCCGGCCCATTCGCCCCGATGCTCTGCCGCACTCACGCCTGGAGGGAGCAATGGACGGCGGCCTCGACCGCACGGCCACGGGCCGGGTGCCGGCCGGCACCGATTTGGTCGAATGGTACTACGACCGCGGCTTCACCGATGGCCTGCCCGTCGTGCCGCCGACGCCCGAGAAGGTGGCGGCGGCGGTGGCTGCGCTGGGCGGTGACCCGCAGCATGAGGAATGCCGCGTCGCGCCGCGCTGGGGGTCGCTGACCCGCGAGGTGCTGGCGATCAACATGGTCATGGCCGGGTGCAGGCCCGAATACGCGCCGGTGGTGCGCGCCGCGATGCTGGCGCTGACCGACCGCGCCTTCAACCTGAACGGCGTGCAGGCAACGACCCACATGGCGGCACCGCTGGTCGTGGTGAACGGGCCCATCGCGCGGGCGATCGGCATGAATGGCGGCGCCAACGCCTTCGGCTCCGGCAACCGCGCCAATGCGACGATCGGCCGCGCCATCCGGTTGCTTCTATTGAACGTCGGCGGCGGTTGGCCGGGCGATCTCGACAAGTGCACGCTCGGCAATCCGGCGAAGTACAGCTACGCGGTCTGCGAGAACGAGGCGCAGAGCCCCTTCGCGCCCTACCATGTCGAGCAGGGCTACGATGCGGAGGCGAGCACGGTCTTCGCCATGGCCGCCGAGGCGCCGCACAGCGTCACCGACCATCAGTGCAACGACCCCGAGGGCATCCTCGACACCATATGCTCGGCGATGAGCACGATCGCGTCGAACAACGCGGTGCTGGGCGGGCATTGCGCGGTGGTGCTCGGGCTCGAGCATGCGATCACCATCGCGAAGCACGGCTGGTCGCGCAGCGACATCCGCCACTACCTCTGGATGCACAGCGGCAATGCCTTCCGGCTGATCAGCCGCGACCACCGCTATGGCCGCGTCTACAACCGCAACCTGCCGAAATGGGTGAAGCGCGAGCCCGAGAGCCGCATCCCGATCGTGCCAAGCCCGGACAACATCCACCTGTTCGTGCTGGGCGGCGAGGCCGGCCGCTTCTCCGCCTTCATCCCCGGCTGGGGCCACATGAACACGCCGGTGCTGCGGGCGATCGACGGCCTCGCCGCCGACGGCCCGGTCTGCATCGACGGCACCTGCGCGTTGTAGGAGGGACCGATGCTCACCTTGCAGGACGATGTGGCGGCCTACGACCCGCGCGGCCTGGTCCATGCCGCGGCGACGCCGCTCGCGCCGCGCGTCACCACGATTGAGGGCTTGCGCCTCGGCATCCTTGACAACAGCAAGTGGAACGCCAACAAGCTGTTGCGCGGCAGCCTCGAGCGTCTGCAGGCGGCGCATGGGTTGGCGGCGACGAACTACTACGTGAAGCACAGCTTCTCGAAGGACGCAGCGCCGGAGCTGATCGCCCAGATCGCCGACGAGTGCGACATCGTGCTGACGGCGATCGGCGATTGCGGCTCCTGCTGCTCCTGCTGCCTGCGGGACGGCATCGCGCTCGAGAAGCTCGGTATCCCGAGCGCGGTCATCATCACCACCGAATTCCTGCGCGAGACGGAACTCACCCGTGCCGCCCTCGGCATGCCCGGGTTGATGCCGGTGGTGGTGGATCACCCGATCAGCAGCATCACCGCGGACGAGATGGCCGCGCGCGTGGGCCAGGTGGTGGCGCAGGCCGGGCGCATCTGGACAGGAGCGAATGCATGAAGGAGGTCTTCGTCGCGGCCGACGCCGAAATCCCGGAGAGCGGCCGCAAGGTGATCGTCGCCGAAGGCGTCGAGATCGGCGTCTTCCGGGTCGACGGCACGCTCAAGGCCTGGCGCAACGAGTGCCCGCACCAGGGCGGCCCGGTCTGCCAGGGCCGCGTGATGATGGGCGTCGAGGAGCGGCTGGACGAGGAGCGCCGCAGTCTTGGCATCCACTACAAGGATGGCACGCTGAACGTCATCTGCCCCTGGCATGGCTACGAGTTCGACATCCGCACCGGGCGACACACCGGGCTCGACCGCATCCGCCTGGCGAGCCACCCCGTCACCGTGCGGGACGGTGCGATCTATGTCGGCGTCCATGGCTGAGACCCGCTTGGACTCGCTGGCCGCCGAGGTGCTGGCGCTGGCCGAGGCCGAGCTGTCCACCGACGCCACCCGCGCCGTGCCGGATGCCACCGTGCAGGCACTGATGCTGGCGGCCGTGCGCCTCTATTCCCGCAAGGTCGAGGAGGAGCGGCGGAACTTCCTGCCCCTCCCCTCGCCCGAGGCGGCGACGCCGACGGAAGTGGCGGTCGCGGTCACGGAGTTGCTCGCCGCCGTCAACCTCAACCTCTTCGACCTCTCCATGTGGGCGAGCCGCCCGCGCTACGACCAGGAGTGACGACCATGACGCATCCCGCGCCGCAGGAACTCCCCGAGATCGGGCCGCGCACCAACTCGCTCGACATCCTCGCGCATGGCCGGCGCCAGGCGCTGCAGCGGAATTTCCAGAACACCTTCATCGTCGATGTCGACAGCCATATCGGCGAGAGCGGCCATTGGCCGGAGGTGCTGAAGTTCCTCGAGAACGACGCGACCCGCGAGGCCGCCTTCACCTTCGGCGGCGGCACCGGCCAGGGCGCCTTCCTCAACGACCTGCCGGGGCTGCAGTGGCAGAGCGTGCATGGCCGCATCCCGCACGGCGCCGGGCTGAAGGAGCCGGTCGAGGGCAGCGACCTCCCGAAGCCGGTGGTGCTGGCGCGCCGCGCGATGGAGGCGCTCTCGCTCGACTATCAGGTGTTCTTCCCCAACGGCCTGCTCTTCCTCGGCATGCATCCGGTGAAGGAAATGGAGGCCGAGCTGGCCACCGCCTACAATCGCTGGCTCGTCGAGCAGGTGCTGCCGCATGAGCCGCGCATGCAGGCGATGCTCTATCTGCCCTTCAACTCGCCGGAGGCCGCCGAGGCGACGGTGAAGCGCTTCCTCGGCGCCAAGGGCGTGGCGGGCTTCCTCGTGACCAGCACGCGCTACCAGCCGGTGCATGCCAATGAGTACATGCGGGTCTACGCCATGCTCGAGGAGGCGGGGATGCCGATCGGCTTCCACGCTCACCACAACTGGCACAACGAGTACACCAAGCAGCTCAACCGCTTCATCTCCATGCATGCGCTGAGCTTCGTGCTGTCGAACCTCGTTCACCTGACGAACTGGGTCATCAACGGCCTGCCGGAGCGCTTCCCGCGGCTGAAGACCATCTGGATCGAGAGCGGCCTCGCCTGGGTGCCCTTCCTGATGCAGCGGCTGGACCATGAATACCTGATGCGTCGCTCCGAGGCGCCGCTGCTCAAGCGCCTGCCATCCGAGTACATGCGCGAGATGTTCTTCACCTCCCAGCCCATGGAGGCGCAGAACATGAAGCTGCTGGAGGGCACCTTCGAGGCAATCAACGCATCGACCCAGCTGCTCTACGCGTCGGACTGGCCGCACTGGGATTTCGACGTGCCGTCCACGATCTGGGACCTGCCCTTCCTCGATGACCAGGCGCGGCGGAACATCCTCGGGCTGAACGCGGCGCGGCTGTTCAACCTGCCCGTCCCGGCGCGCTACGGGCAGATGGCGGCGGAATAGTGCAGCGCCGCCTGCTGCTCGGCGCGCTCGCCGCACCGCTGGCCGCCCGCGCGCAGGGCTGGCCCGACCGGCCGCTGCGCATGGTCATCCCCTGGCCACCCGGCGGCGGCAACGACATCGTCGGGCGGATCTTCGCCGACCAGCTCGGCAAGCGGCTCGGCCAGCCGGTCGTGGTCGAGAACAGGGGCGGCTCGAACGGCGTGCTGGGCGCGGAGATCGTCGCCAAGGCACGGCCCGACGGGAACACGCTGATGTTCCACTCCGTCACCTCGCACGTGGTCAATGTCGCGCTCTACCCGCGCCTGCCCTACGACACCTTCGGTGACTTCATCCCCGCCGCGCTGCCGGGCTTCGGCATGATGGCGGTGCAGGTGAACCCGAGGCTCGGCATCACGAGCTTCACCCAGCTGGTCGCGCGGGTGCGCGCCGCGCCCGGCCGCTACAGCTACGCCTCCTTCGGCAATGGCAGCGCGGCGCATCTCGCGGGCGAGATGCTGAAGCAGCGGCTCGGGCTGCAGATGGAGCACGTGCCCTATCGCGGCGGCGCGGCGGCGGTCACCGACGTGATCTCGGGCGCGATGCCGATCAATATCGGCGGCATCAACACGACGGCGGCGGCGATCCGCGGCAATCTGGTCACCTCGCTCGCCGTCACCGGCGCGCGGCGGTCCGAGCTGCTGCCGGAGGTGCCGACCATCGCGGAGGTCACCGAACTGAAGGATTTCGACGTCGGCGTGACCTATGCGCTCTGGTTGCCGGCCGGCACGCCGATGCCGATCATCGATCGCGTCGCCGCCGAATGCGCGGCGATCATGGCCGACCCGGCGGTGCTCGCGCCGCTGCTCGAGAACGGCATGGAGCCGCTGCCGCCGATGGATGCCGAGCAGCGCATGGCGCGCGTCCGCCGCGATGCCGAGCTGCTCGGGCAGGTGGTGCGGACCGCGCGGGTCAGCCTGGAATAGCGATCCGCTGGCAGAGCGGCTTCAGGCCCGCCGGCGATCCGCCCTACTCAGGCTTCAGCCCGGCCAGCGCGATGGCGCGCTTCGCCTTGTCGATCTCGGCCTGCAGATAGGCGCGGAACCCCTCGGTCGTCAGCTCCGCCGGCGCCGGCAGGTCGATACCGAGCGACGCCAGCCGCGCCTGTACCTCCGGATCGGCGGCCGCCGCCGCGATGCCCTGCTGGAAGCGCGCGAGGATCGGCGCCGGCGTGCCGGCCGGCGCCAGCAGCCCGACGAAGGAGGCGGCGAGGAAGCCCGCGATCGCCTGCTCGATGAAGGTCGCAACCTCGGGCGCCCGCGGCGCGCGCGCCGTGGCGGCGACGCCGAGGATCTTCAGCCTTCCCTCGCGGTGCATGTCGATGGTGTTGGAGAACTCGACCAGTGCACCGTCGAGGTTGCCGGAGACCACGTCGGGCACCGTCGAGCCGCCGCCGCGATAGGGCACGTGCACCAGGTTGGCGCCGGTCTGCGCCTTGAACAGCTCGAGCGGCAAATGATGCGCGCCGCCGATGCCGGAGGTGCCGATGGTTACGCCCCCCGCATTGGCGCGGCTGAAGGCGATCAGCTCCGCCAGGTTCGCCGCCGGCAGGGTGCTGCGCACCGCGATCACCAGCGGCACCACGCCGAGATTTGCCACCGGCACGAGCTCCGTCATCGGCTGGTAGCGCGGCTGCGCGGCTAGCAGCGGCCCGTTCACGATCGAGCCGGGACTGCCGACCACCAGGGTGTAGCCATCGGGCGGGGAGCGGACGACCGCCTCGGTGCCGATCGCACCGGCCGCCCCCGTGCGGTTCTCGACCACGATTGGCTGACCGAGCCGGCGGCTCACGAAACTGCCGTACAGCCGCGCCAGGATGTCGGTATTGCCGCCGGCAGTGAACGGCACGATGAAGCGAATCGGGCGGCTCGGCCAATCGGCGGGCGCCTGCGCCACCAGGAATGGCGCAGCGGCCAGGAGAGAGCGGCGGCGCATCAGATCCAATAGGGCGGGTAGCCCGAATTTTTCTGCTCGGCCTCGAGCAGCCGCAGCATGGCGTGCCATTCCAGTACGCCATAGGGCCGCCGCGTGCCGGGCTGGTAGAGGTCGGCGGTCCGCTCCAGCACCTCGGCGGAGGGCATGGTCAGCTCGGTGCGCGCGGCCATCGCATCCACCTGGGCGCGGCAGGCGAGCTCCAGCTGGTACATGGTGTTGAAGGCCTGCTGGATGGTCGCACCACAGGTCAGCAGCCCGTGGTTGCGCATGATCAGCGCGTCGTGGGCGCCAAGGTCGGCGACGATCCGCTCGCGCTCGGCCAGGTCGATCGCCGGCCCCTCGTAGTCGTGGGTACCGAGGTGGCCGACGAAGCGCATCGTGGTCTGGGTCAGCGGCAACAGCCCGCACTTCATGGTACTGACCGCCATGCCGGCGCGGGTATGGGTGTGCAGCACCGCCGCGACATCGGGGCGGGCCTTGTGTATCGCACCATGGATGACGAAGCCCGAGCGGTTGATGCCGTACTCGGTATCCGGCTTCCACAGGATGTTGCCCTCGACGTCGATCTTCGCCAGCGAGGTCGCGGTAATCTCCTTGTAGAGCAACCCGTAGAGGTTGATCAGCAGGTGCTCGGTGCCGGGGATACGCAGCGTGATGTGGTTGTAGATCAGATCCGTCATGCCATACGTGTCGACCAGCCGGTAGCAGGCGGCGAGGTCGAGCCTGGCCTGCCATTCCTCCGGGCCCACCTGGTCGCGGATGCTCGGCCAGTCGGTGCTGTAGCGTGCTGCGATATTGCCCATGGTCGGTCGTCCTTCCCTTGGGCGCCAGGATGCGCCGGGGCGGCGCATCGGGCCAGGGGGTCAGGCGGCTTCGGCGAGCCTCGGGTGGTGCTCGGCGACCAGCGCCCGCAGCGCCTCGACAGCGCTGGCGACCGGCGCGGACCAGTCGCGCGGCGCGGCCTGACGGAACAGCCGCAGGCTCGGGTACCAGGGGCTGTCGCTGCGGCCGAGCAGCCAGCGCCAATCGGGATCCTGCGGCAGCAGCGCCCAGGCTGGCCGGCCGAGCGCGCCGGCGAGATGCAGCGCGGCAGTATCGACGCTGACCAGCAGGTCGAGCGCCGAGAGCGCGGCGGCGGTCTCGGTGAAATCGGTCAGCCGGTCGGCGAGGTCGGTCACCAGCGGATGCGCCTCGCGCGCCGCGCCCATCTGCAGCGCGAAGAACCGTGCGCCGGCGACCTCGAGCAGCGGCGCGAGCGCGGCGAGCGGCATAGACCGGTTGGCGTCGTTCGGATGCGCGGGATTGCCGGACCAGACCAGGCCGACGCGCAGGCCCTCGCCGCCGAGCATCGCCTGCCAGCGCGCGACCGCCTCCGGCGAGGCCTGCAGATAGGGGACCGCGCAGGGCAGGTCGCCAAGCCCGTTGCGCAGCACGCCCGGCACCGACAGCAGCGGCAGGTGGCAGTCGAATGGCGGCAAGACCTCGCCCTCGGCGATCACGGCATCGGCGAGGCCGGTCAGCAGGCCCTTGAGCGGCGACTGCACGCCCAGCAGCACGCGCGCCCCCTGCCCCGCCAGCACCGGCGCGTAGCGGGCGAACTGGATGGTGTCGCCGAGCCCCTGCTCGGGCGTCAGCAGGATGGTGCGGCCCGCGAGCGGCTCGCCGGCCCAGCGCGGCCTTGGGATTGCCGGCGGCACGACGCCCGGCAGCGCCCAGCGTGCCTCGAAATCCGGCCAGGCGCCGGGCAGGTCGCCGGCCAGCAGCCGCACCAGCGCGCGGTTCCACTGCGCCTCGGCAAACTCCGGGCGGGCCGCTAGCGCGGCCGAGAACAGCGCCGTCGCCTCGCCAAGCCGCCCCTCGGCGCGCAACAGGCGGCCGAGATTGAGCTCCGCTTCGGGAAAGCCGGGCTTCACCGCGAGTGCCTGGCGCAGCGCTGCGACCGCGCCCGCATGATCGCCGCTGCGCGCCAGGGCCGCACCGAGGCCGTTCAGCGCATGCGCCTCGCCGGGCGCCCGCGCGAGCACGGTGCGGTAGAGCCGGATGGCGTCGTGCATCTCACCGCAGCGATGCATCGCAAGCGCGAGATCGAGCAGCGGCTCGACCGTGCCCGGCGCTAGCCCGATGCAGCGCAGCAGCGGCCCGATCGCCGCCTCCGGCTTGCCGGCGGCGATCCGCTCGCGGCCTTCCTGCAGCAGGCGAGCGGCAGCCTCAGCCGCATCCTGCGGCGTCTCCATGGCGATCCTCTGCCCAACGCGATACCGGCGAGGCTAGGCGACGGTGCTGAACAAGCTCTTAAGGGGCTGCGATCGGGTAGCCATGCCGCGGCGCGGCGCGGCATCGGTCTTGCCGCCGGCATCCGGGTCGCTACCGATCATCACCAGGCGTGCCCGGTGGGCTCACCGCCGGGCAAAGCCCGCGGGCACCTCGCCCGCCCAGAAGCTCTCCTCGATCGCATCCACCCGCGCCAGCAGCGGACCGCGGCGGCAGAGCGTGAGCATCGTGGCGACCGGCGCCTCCAGCCCCTGCAGCACCGCCTCGACCCGGCCGTCGGGCGTGTTGCGGACCCAGCCCTCGAGCCCGAGCCGGCGCGCCTCGCGCACCATCCAGTCGCGATAGCCAACGCCCTGGACCTGGCCGGAGATCAGCAGACGCCGCGGCGTCATGCCGGCCGGCCCCGCGTCAGGTGCAGCAATCGCTCGGCGAGCGCGACATCCGCGGCAACGCGGGCGCGCCGGCGTTCGGCTTCCGGATCGGTGCCCCAGAACTCCTCCTGGAAGGTCTCGCCGAGGATCGACAGCCGGAAGGCCGCCTCGCCCGACAGCCGCCCGCGCAGCACCGCCAGGCCGAGCACAACCGAGCCGAAGGCCGGCACCAGCAGGCCGAGCGCGGCGAGCCCGACCGCATCCTCGGCCGCGAGGGCACGCCGCAGCGCGGCCAGCGCATCGGGCGGCTGCGGCACCGCCATCACGCCGGTCGTCACCCGCAGCGACGCATCGAGCGCGAGCGCCGCCCAGTCGAGCAGGGGCTGCCACTCTCGCGCCTCGCGCTCGGCCAGCCGCCGATCCTCGGCGCGGAAGCAGAGCAGATCGGTCTCGCCGTATTTCGCCAGGCCGTCGACCATGGGCGTCGGATCGGCGGCGAGCTTCTCCTGCGCAGTGCCGGCGAGGCGGGTCAGCGGCACATCGCCCTGCGACATCTCGCCGCCTTTCGGGCCGCCGGCCGCGCGCCATTCTTCTGCGATGGCTTCCGCGAGCGGCCTGGCCGCGACCAGCAGCGGCGCCCCGCCCGGCAGCCGCACCGGCCTGCCGTCCAGCAGTACGCGGAATCCACCCTCGGTCGCCTCGGTGGCAGCGGTATCCCAGAAGCGTTTCATGGCAGGCCTCTCAGCGGTTCCGGGCGAGGAGGTCGCGGAGAAACTGGGTCGGCGGGGTCACCGGCTGGATGCGCATCGCCGTGCCGCCCGGCCCCGCGATCGGCGCCAGCGTCGGCCGGCCGGTACCGCGCGCCATGGCCAGCGCGACCTCGCAATCGAGCAGCCCGACCGGCGCATCGGACGTGATGCCGGTGAAGGCACCGAAGGCGCCGCGCGCGACCGCCTGGCCGTAATCCGCGCGCGGGCGG
>Ga0114976_10001423_pt1 | contig 14974 bp, 7 predicted proteins | sample S_130805_EF_Meta_FD_87319 | JGI IMG/M metagenome (GOLD analysis project Ga0114976, IMG submission 87319) | Freshwater microbial communities from Lake Simoncouche, Canada to study carbon cycling - S_130805_EF_MetaG | ecosystem: Environmental > Aquatic > Freshwater > Lake | place: Lake...
CAGCGGCAGAACGATTTTGTTTGCCTGCAGCTGCTCCTGGTAGCAAAGCTCACTCGCGCACTCCGCGTACTCGAGCTCCAGCGAGCTCGTCGTCAGACTGAGCTCCTCGTGCTGCATGCTGAAGTCGCCTCGCTTGTTGTCGTACAGCCTCGTGATGCGTATCACCCCCGACCGCTCTTGCATGTCGCGTTCCTCGCTGTACAGGAACATATCCCCCGCAAACACAAACGGCTGCCGCTCGCTGCGCACGTAGGTGAAGCTCTGCTGCGCGCTCCACGCTGACATCGAGCGGTTGGAAGTGCCGAGCGCCGCGTTCTTCATGAACGTAATCGTGTCGGCGTCAGGAACACACTGCGTCGTCCCACATCCTGCCATAGCAATGTCATTCTCGTCATTCACGGCCATGCGTTGCTGGTCAGAGCATACCGCTGTCTGCGCCTCACTGACCACGCAATCCGTCTGCCCGACGCTGGTCCACTCCGTGTAGCTTTGTGCGTTGTGCATGGTGAGAGTCTGTGTCGACTGCCCGGCAGAATGCAAGGCCATGCAAAACGGGAAGCAGTTTGCAAGCGTCGGGATGCATGTTGCAGAGTCACGCACCGCACACAGCGGCATGACAATCACGGCCGCGTCGGCTGTCCTGGACGCAGTCTGCTTGTTGCCCTCCGTCACTTTGTACGGGTCGATGAAGCTGCGCTCAGAAGGGTCGCCGCTGACAGAAGGAGAGGGGGATGAAAATCTCTTCCGCGAAAAACGCAGTGAGCTCACGCGTACCACGATGGTGCTGCATGTCAGGCCGGCGCGGGCAGAGTCCGGCAGGAAGCGCACCCTGTGCGTTGAAAAGGCGGCATTGTCAGCGTCGTCCTCGGCGAGGTGCTTCTGATATGGGACGCTGGCACAGACAATCACCACGCCGTCCGTCGCGTCCTGGCACTGGCATCCAAACAGGCCCGTCCTGTCCTCCCCCTCGTCATCGTAATCGTTCGCCTCTCCGTACCGCACTGCAGCGACGCCGTAGTCCGTGTTGATCTGGAACGGCCAGGTGTGCAGGGCGTACGACGACCGCGTGTTGCTCCCGCTCATCGAGTGGTACATCGCCGAGTCCCCGTCCGTGATGGCATACAAGCTGCGCGTCATGCCCACCACCTGCAATTTGCGCGTCCCAAAAATCTCACTCGCGTCCTGCCACACGGACTGCAAGGACACGTCGCTGCACTCGTCGACTGCCTGCCCACTGACGGCACTGTACACCACCGCAAAGCTCATGTCGAGTAAATTATCCACAAACGCCCCAAAGGATCGCAGCGTCCCTGTCAGGATAGAAAACGCGTGGCTCACGTCAGGGATGCACATGATTTTCTTTTCGAGCGCTGTGTACTCGTACTCTACCGTGTTCTCTGCATATGCGCACCGGTTCGCAGTCCAGACAGGCAGCGTCAAGCAGACGTGCAGCACCAGATTCACGGCGCCATGGATCATCTTGTAGAAGTTGTAGTCGATGAGGGGATAAAAGAGCACCGTCAAGACATTCGAGGCCGGGCTGCAGCTGCTGATGAACATGGTCCTGATGTTCGTCGCGGTGCGCTGCGCAAACACTGCAGGCGTCATCATATCGAGCGTGAGTGTGTACGGCGTCGCGACGCATGTCAGGTCATTCACCCAGAAAGGACTCGTTGTGTTCTGCACGCCAGGGATGTACTCCACGCACGCAAGTAGCGCGCTCACATAGTCAGCCAGGGAAATCGCGAGAGTCGATACCATGGTCGTCAAGTTCAGCAGCAGGTCTGGAATAGTGTTCGTATTCACGAAAACGAACGGCAGGAACACATTGCGAATGAGAACAATGCCCATGTATATGATCGAATTCCAGATGGGCAGGAAAACGCGGAAGAAGGGAGCAAACAGTTCCAAAAACGCTATCACGACAGTATTCATGGTCTCCCCCACGCCAGAGTTGTACACATTGACAAGTAGCGTCAGCAAATTGGAGCTGCTTTGATTGATCACCGCAAAAACACCAATGACAACAAGCAGACCGAGCCAGAAGAAGATTTGCCGCACCACCACTTGCACGCAGATGCCCACCCACGTTACGGGCAGAAACAGTATCGCAATGAACAGGTTCACAATCTGCGAGACAAAAGTAGAATCAGCCATCCGTCTCGTACTTTTTCTCCTGGTGTTCAGAGCAATGCATACGATTCGATTGAGAAACAACTCCAACAGCACGCTCACTTGCAACACCAAAGCGAACCAAATGAATAACATGCACAAACGTTGCTCGTGTTATATATACAGAAAAAGCGAAATCGAGATAGCATGCACATACCATATTCGCGTTCCTGCAGAGCCGCGAGGTCCCATTCACGCCTCCACCGGCCGCAGCGCATACCCCAGAATCGCCCGGATCTGCCGCCACGCGTCGTTCGCGCGTCTCACCTGCGCCTCGTTCCGCGCCTGCAGTGCCCGCACCTTCGCCCGCAAAACCTCCACCTCCGTCTGCAGCTCCTCATTCCTCACCTTCATGTCGCTCAGCCCGGCCTCCACGTCGCGCTTCACCTCTTCCCTCTCCATGTTGTCTTCGGGATGGTTCGCCACGTTGTCAAAAATGGGTTCCGAAAAAATGCATTTTTTGAAAAAGTAGTAAAAATGCATTTCCAAAAAATGGATTTTTTTTGTACCGGAAAATTTTTAGTCAATTTTTTAGTACCAGACCATTTCCTCTCCAGACCCGGGCATGCATATTTTCTCCAGTACATATACATATCCTTTCCTTTCCTTTCCTTTCCTTTCCTTATTCCTTCTTTCTTTCTTTAGAAGAAGAAGAGAGGGGGGATCTGGAGAGAGAGAGAGGTAGTACGGAGAAAGGTTAAGTAAAATATTTTTCAATTCTAAACCACACCCTTTCGAAAAACAATACCTTTTTTTTGTTAACCAAATTTATTTTTTTTAAATTCAAACCAATTTGATTTTTTTTAAATTCAATCAAATTTGTTTTTCAAATCAAACCAAATTCCTTTTTTTTTTAATTCAGCCACATGACGTGGCTTGTTCCATACTCGTAGTAATGCCCGGACGCGAACGAAGACGTTCTGTCACGACGCAAAACATGCCCTCGTGGCGCGAGAAGAGGTTGCTTACTCTCGACGATACTCTGCAGCCTTTCTGCTGGACGTATGGAACAGGCCAGCTGATCGAAGAGCTTGCACGTATCGACGAGATACTAAATCTATCCGAACTGCTGCAACAGCCTACCGATGTACCGGATCATTTTGGAATAGACATATGCTTCGAAGAATCTTTCATCGACTCACACGAAATGCTTGTTATGCTGCTCGATCGTGTTACGCGATACTGGAACGAAAACGGACAGCAAGATATTCTGAACCTGCACAGAAGCAAGAGCTCAGACAATCTCCATGAAGTAGAACCAGACAAGCAGAAGAACTACTGGACCGACCTGATGCTAGCGTCTTACAAGCACGCAAACAGCGTCTACAAGCACATGCGCGACAGCCTGCTGCGCATGCGTTTCCTTTACGAGCAACTCAAGCCAGAGACGCAGGCTCTCATCAAGTGCTGCTCGTACAAGATGCAGCTACAGAACTCGATGCTGGCGCAGAAGGCAGTACACACACCGAGCAGTTCACAAGTGTCTACGTTCAAGCCCGCGTGCGGATTTTCTTTGGACCCTCCCCCCAAAGTGACGCTCCACGAGCGCATCGCTGCTGTTAAAATGCAGATCTCAGTGCTCAAAATGGAACGAGATATCCTGCTGAACAAGCTCACGGACGAGCACGTCTTAAACGACGCACTGGAAGTTTGTGATGTGCTGCGCGACATCTTAGCTCAGGGGGGCGCCATAGACGACCCGACCGAAGCGATCAAGTATGCCACTGAAATCATAGCCCCGCAAAAGCACGTCCTTGAAAGGTACAGCTCGAGTTTCGAGAACACCCTCCAGGCGTTTCCGGACGTCTATCCAAGCACGTGTACCCAAGAAGACGCGACAGACTTCCTTGCGAATATGCTAGACGCATTAGAAAAAGACAGCCAGGAACTAAGCAAGATGAAAATGAGGAGCAAAGAGTTATTGATGTGAGAGGGATAAATATATACGCACTATGCATACATAGTATGCCTTTCCGGCAACGCACGACTGAACTGCAAGAGTTTCGATTTGATTGTAAAGACTGCAAAAGCTTCAAGGGAGACTGTGAGGGCAATGACAAGTTGTTTATTCGTATACGCAAGAAAGATATCAGCGATATTCTGAACAAAACAACGTACGGCATTTCCCAAATCTATGTGCGTGCTGAGCAAGACAAACCGTTACAAATACAGCCGGGGTTCTCCATAAACATCAAAATAAAGGACTCGGTCATAGTGTTTGAGGTCTCCAGTATACACATGCTGACATCACTCAACAAACGCCCGAGATTTTCTCGAACAGCCGTGCTTTCTGGAATTTTTCCGTAGGAGCTTGCGAAAGCTCTCCTTGCATGGAAAACTGTCCTGGAACAGCTTTTGTTGTGTGTACTCGCGGAGAAGCTTGTCTGTCAATATCAAGTTCTCGCTCGTGCCAAGCTCCGAGTTGAAGGTCGCCGTGACACGTCGACACTTCACACAGTACGACGTCACATTCGCCACAGGCGACGAGGTGCACGTCGCGGTCTGCTCTTCCTGAACCTTGTGCATGTCCGTTGTGCCAAACACGAGCACGCCCGCGTAGCTAGGTTGCGCAGGCGCACCCGCTTGGCATGCGACACACGTCCATGGCATTCCGATCAAATCAGATCAAATCAGATGAACACGTCATTTTGTGCGTGACGGTGTTCTGGGTGGATACATAACATATATATATAGTGTCTAATTCACGACGAGGTCAACGGTTATTAAAATTATTAGTGTTAGTATTGATGTCGAAGTTGTCGTCTATAGGTCATCCCTAATGGGTACAACACTCACGAGAAATGCCACACATGCCAAAAATGCACAAAAAAGACATGCATTTCCGTTCTTTATTGAATCGTTTCAGCAACATCATAAAAGATGCAAAAAAGCGAGCGCACGACTTGCGCATCGGCAGACACATACATGTCGTCAAAGTTCTTGAGATGCGCACCGAGGATGTCCTCGATTCTGTCGATGCTGTCCTGGTTCTTGAGCAGGTCGAAACCAATCAGCTGCAGCAGGACATGCTCTGCATGCAGCACGTCTTCCCACGTGAAGTGAAAACGATAGTTGCGGGCTTTCTGCACACCTTGAATGATGCGCATCATGTCCTTGCTTCCAAGTTCCCATGTCTCCATGCACTTCACGCATATCCACAGGCACACAACCGGCAGCAACACGATAATCTTCTCCGGGGGCATGCTCTTGAAATACTCGGCATACATGGCTTTCGGATGCGTAGGCTGCAGCGCCGCCGCATGCATCGCCTGCATCCATGCGAGCCAGACGAAGTACACGTTGATCTGCGTGGGCACCAAGATGATCGAGTTCCCACGCGATTGCAGATGCACGATCATCGTCGCGGCGCTGATGGTCTTGCAGGCTTTCTTGTGCATGTCGTGGAAGTGCAGCGGAACTGCATACACTGCATCGTCTCCTTCCAATCGCTCCGACAGAAACTTGCGGATGATCTGCTCGTGCACCTTGGTGTCTATGCATTGCATGTTGGTGCAGGGATGGTCTGATGTCTCCACGTCATCAAAAAAAGGATCACATGAAAAATGCATTTTTCGAAAAAATTGAAAAATGGATTTCTTAAAAATCGATTTTTTTTGTACCGGAAATTTTAGTCAATTTTTTTCAGTACAACGGGATTGCCTCTCCAGACCCGGGCATGCATATTTTCTCCAGTACATATCCTTTCCTTTCCTTTCCTTTCCTTTCCTTATTCCTTCTTTCTTTCTTTAGAAGAAGAAGAGAGGGGGGATCTGGAGAGAGAGAGAGGTAGTACGGATAAAGGTTAAGTAAAATAATTTTCAATTCTAAACCAAACCTTTTCAAATATTCATACATTTTTTTTGTTAACCCAATTTATTTTTTTTAAATTCAATCCAATTTGATTTTTTTTGAATTCAACCAAATTTGGTTTTTTTTGAATTCAACCAAATTTGGTTTTTTTTGAATTCAACCAAATTTGGTTTTTTTCAAATCCAACCAAATTTCGATGACGTGGTTGCGGGCAAAGGTTGCGGGTAAAGATGAACGCGCTGCGGGCACAGCTTCGCGACAATCAGAAACGTGTAAAGTGTGCTCTGCTCAACCAGCCTTTCCAGCGATGCATCACCGGGTACTTTTGCAGCGTATGCAAACCAGACTACAACTTGGCATTGACAATGGGTCTTCACCCGCGCTTGGGGAAAGACTCTCCTGTTGCTGTACTGACAGGAGAGCTGGTGCACATGATCGTAGAAATGACCAAGTCCAAGCGCAAGCTGCCGGCATTCATGTCGTGCTCCTGGAACCTTAATTTCGCCAAGAGAAGACGAGCTCGTGCGGTGCTCGAATGCTCGCGGGCTGCGAAGCGAGTGAGAGATAATGTAGACGCTACGACTCCTCAACGTCCCACCCAGACAGCACAGGAGACGCACTGCAATCGCCCGAGAGCTCGGGTGACATGATGTAATAAAGCCACTTGCGCAGAATGTTGCTGTACGTCAAGTCTTTGTTATCCGACACGCTCGCCCCCTCCCCGTGCATGTACGCGCTCACGTACTCTGCCGCGCTCTTGTGCGTCGCGTCCCCGATGTCCACGTGGCTCATCGGCATCACCCGCATGTCGCGGCACGTGTGCGCGTAGTGCGAGCAGTAGTCGCGGAAGGCATTCGCGAACTGCACGTACGCTTCGGTTACAAGCGCCTTGTCCTGCTCCTCGATGTCCACGGGCAACGCGCGGGTCTTCGTCCAGGCTTTGTTCAAGGCCTCCATCATCTTGTGGAGCACCTCCTGCTTCGCGTCGATGTTGTGCTTTTGTGCTGCCTCGTCCCCCGCCGCGCCCGTGCTCGTCATGTGCAGGTGCGTCGCGATCATCGCCGCGTGCAGGTCGTGGGAGCTACACACAGACGTCGTGAGATCCTCCCCGCGCACCACAAGAACCGGGAGGGGGGGGAGCGGCAGGCTGACGAGGATCATCGAAACGTGCGCCTGGAGCAAGTGCTGACTCATCTCGGGGGCGGGCATGCTGCAGTTTTCGGTAAGGTTTATACGAAATCAGTCCGCTCTGTAAAATTAAAGGCATGGATTCAATGTATGCCTGAAATGCAGTATATATGACGTAAAAATAAACAGGAAATGCGGTTGCTTATCTATATCTTGTTGTTTGTAATCTCGGTAGTACACGTCGAATGTCAATGTCCTGCAGGTCAATATAACTACGGGTGCTCGACAGGATGGAACCAGCTGTATTCACCTCCCCTATGTTGGAGAATTCTCGAATCAAACTATCGAATTCGAAATAATAATAATGAATTGAATACGGGTAGCTTGACATCCGATCCCATCGTAAATCCATGTAAGAGTTCATACGGTTCAGATGCAGATTTATATTACAGTGACAGTAGTAATAACGATGCTGTGAAGTCAGCCCTGAACACATTGCATGCTACTGGACAGGGAAATTGTCCTGGTGATTATAACGTACCTTATGCTTACTGGATAGAACCAGGTACAGTACGTTGTTACGTGTGGGCTATATATAGACAGAGTATAAATTCTTGCAAGGCTGTAAAAGAGGAAGATAAATGGTGTAAGGACTCATACTTCTCCCTTTGTGAAAAACCCGTGACATGTGTCAACTGTGACAGAGGCAAGGCTTCTGCGGCGAATGCGGCGTCGTGCTACAATTGCTACAATGGAGGTGTACAGGCAAATGAAGGAAAGTCGTCCTGTGACTCTTGTGAGGCTGGAAAATATACAGGCACTGATAATGTCCAAAACTGGGAATGCACGCCGTGTAGCGCTGGATATGTTCAACCATCAGGAGGACAGAATAACTGCAACGCTCAATGCGGTGCTGGTACGTTCTCGACAGGGGGCGCTTCTGCTTGCACACCCTGTGGTGCTGGATATGCTCAACCATCAGGAGGACAGAATAACTGCAACGCTCAATGCGATGCTGGTACGTTCTCGACAGGAGGCGCCGCTTCATGCACACCTTGCAATGCTGGATATGCTCAACCATTATCAGCACAAGGAAATTGCAACACTCCATGTGCAGCAGGCAAGTATTCTCCATCAGGAGCGTCTCAATGCACAACATGTGAGGCAGGCAAGTACTCTGCATCCGCCGCCGCTACATGCACACCTTGCAATGCTGGATATGTTCAACCGAATAGAGAACAGAATAATTGCAACACAGCATGTGGGGCAGGGACGTTCTCGACAGGAGGCGCTTCTGCATGCACACCTTGCAACGCAGGATATTATCAAGGATCTCAAGCACAAGGCAACTGTAACACCCCATGTGAGGCAGGCACGTTCTCGACAGGAGGCGCTTCTGCATGCACACCTTGCAACGCGGGATATTATCAAGGATCTCAAGCGCAAAACAACTGTAACACCCCATGTGAGGCAGGCAAGTATTCTTTGTCAGGAGCAACTGCCTGTCTGAACTGCCACAACGGAAAATACCAAGACGCGACAGGGAAGAGTGACTGCAAAACGTGCTTGCCCGGAGAGTTTACAGCGAATGACGATACCCCCAAACCCGCGTGCACGCATTGCCTCCCTGGCCACTACCAACCGGATAACGGAAAAACCACATGCATCACATGCGATCCTGGCAAGTACCAAACGGCTTCGAAACAAGCCGTGTGCACAGAATGTGCCGCGGGTTTGTTCTCTCCCACGACCGCTGCAACGCATGAACATTTCTGTCTGGAGTGTGCACCAGGAACGTACTCCCCCATATCGGCCTCGAGCTGCACCCCATGCATGAAGGGCAAGTACAATACCGCTGCCGGACTGAGCACCTGCACGATGTGCGTCGGCGAGCAGGCGTACGCCCCGTATACCGGTATGACGACGTGCTACCAGTGCATCGACAAGCGACAGATCTCAGATATACTGAAAACCTTCTGCTTCTCGTGCAAAGATGGCGAAGAGGAGGACCGTCCGAACTCAAGATGTGTCAATTGCACAATCGGCAAGTACTCGGACGGCACCACGAATCGCAAGTGCGTGCCGTGCAGGGAGGGCACCTACGCCGCGACCGAAGGCAAAGCTGTCTGTGACAAATGCAAGGCGTGTCCCGACAGCTTCTACCGCGTCGGCTGTACCATTACCGGTGGCGATGTGTCGAGCTACTGTCTCGAGTGCGAAAAGTGTGCTGATTCGACCGAGGTGCGTGTGGACTGCATGAACCGTGAAGGTCACAACAACGCCAAGGGCATTTGCCGTAAGCGCGAGTTCACTGTGCGAAACCCGTACTGCGACATCCAAGGCTCAGGGTACTTCCTCGGAGGATACACCTTCAAGGAACTGTTCGGCACGTCCCAAGACAATGCTGACTTCCAGTGTCGAGGCATCTGCGACGGCGTCACGAATCGTCTGACCACCGCAATGAAGACTGAAAGTAACTTGATTCCGTACATTGACCAGAGCTTCGACTCTGGCTACTGCAAGGGCCCGTACGCGTGTGATGTACCTACGTGCGTCATCTACGGCGTCTCCGACGACTCGCAGCCGGCCTTCCGGACGCCCGCGGCGTGTCCCGTCATCATCGAGGATACGGTCACAGACAAGTTGTGGGCCCTCACGAAACAAGCTAACTACAAGCTAGATCCTCTCACCGTGGCGGTTCAGCATATGAGGTACAGCGTGCAATGTCAGGCCTGCAGCACATGCGGAGAATTCCATACCGATCTCATGAAAGTCTGGCCGCTCATGCAGAACTACACGGACTGGGGGAGGGGGTGCGCTCGCGAGTGCACGGAACTCTCGTGTGAACTAGGAGAGATCTTCGACTGGACGGTCACCGACGTCACGCGCAAGTGCAAGCAGTGCGCCGAGCTCGAGGACGTGCGGCTCTGCACGAGTCAACAGCAGCTCGGCTTCGCAGCAGCAGATATCTCTGGCAACCTCCCCAAGCTGACCTTCCAGGATTGCCAGCCCAAGCGAATACTGCAGTACGGCATTGCGCGTGCCTCGTACGGAGACTGTGTCCGGTGCCCAGAAGTCCCGGACGCTTGTCTCAGCCAACCGGGCCTGTACTATGCGACGTGTGACGTGGACTTGAACCCCGTCTGCAAAAAATGTGACACACGGGCGACTGCGTTCTCCTCGTACTTCAACGGCACGTCTACGTTGCCGCTGTACTGTCAGAAGACCCTGTGTCCTACAGATAGGACCGGAGTCAGCGTCGACGTCTTCCCCCACCGCACCTGCCAGCGGCAGTGCAGCAAGACGAGATGCGCCAGTGACCGCGTCGAGTTACCGTGCCTGTTGCCACACGACAAGCGCTGCAAAGCATCGATTTCTTTCACCGATTTCCCGGCGGATGATATGTACAAGAAGCTGGGCTACGTGCCGGCGCATGCCAACATGTTAGAGAGAGTTTCTGGACTGCATTTATTCTCGAGCTTCGAGAACATCCTCCTGAGTGTAGAGAGCATACCACTGCAGCGGAGGCGGGTGTGTGTGTGGAACGCCGACGGCATCGCAGACAACGACATGAACCCGGGTGGCATCTCTGTGCAATTCCAAGAAGCCTGCAGACCGTGGAACCGAGACCAGAGCACACCCTACCCCCTCCTCCCGATGCAGAACACCGTCACCGACACGACCGAGTTCCAGCGGCGCGTACTGCTCAACACGAGCGCGACTGCGATGCATTACTTGAGCCAGTGGCAAAACGTGGAACGCATACCGAACGTGTTCACGGGCGACATCTTCCTCGATCTCGACCTCACCAACGCGAGCCACTCAGCACTCGTCGTGTTTGTCTCCCCCGACCGGCTTTTGTCCAACGTAACATCTGTCGTGCGGTGGCACGTCTCGGTCTACGCGCAGCAAACGGTTGGGCATCGCGATGATGTTCTCGTCAGCATCGACACGGCTGATTCTGTTACGCCCTGCAACGAGTGTTTTGATCTACAGCCGACATGCATGCCACCGAACTGCACACGCACAGGCTCGATGCTGAATACCAGTCTCGAGTGTTCGACCGCACCACACAGCACGTTCCGCACTTCAAATCTCGCCACCGCCTGGCAGGATTTCTGCGGCGACAAATTCCACGTCAGCGTCCCGAGCGGCAAGGTCTATGCCTGCGACAAGAGCATGCAGCGGCGGGTGGTGCGGGCGAATACCCCCAGTCACACAGCTCTAAATGTGCTCTCAGGCACGCTCGACACGGCATGTGTCCAGGAATCGTTATTCTCCGTGCAAATGAACACATCCCATATTCTTATTGGTGCGACTGAATCTCTAGCCGGCACGTGCTGTCTTGGATTCGTCTTCTCCAACACATCCGTGTTCTGCGTGTCCATGGGGGGGCTGATGCAAACGATTTCAGATACACGTCTACACCCGGATTACTTCAGTATACAGAGTGTGGTAGTGTACAAGGACATACTCATCACAACTGTCAGTAACAGCATCAACAAGATCACCACGACATATGTATCCAACATCTCGACCATATGCACTAGTCTGCAAGCATCCGTACCTGTTACAGTTTTGAACTCCAATGCAATCGCATGGACCCACACCAGACACCCGATTTTCATGCTCGCCACAGGGAACCCCTTGTATTTCTTGTCAAGGATCGATTCACAGACACAGTCTACCTTTATGTTACGCCACTACACGTGTGACGATTTACGGATGATGACGTCCACGTTCTGCGAGTCTAACGATCTCCCCGTTCAATTATTCAGTGGCAATCTGCCGTCTCTTGAAACTCAGAATACCCTGCTTCATGCGAGGGGGGAGAGGCTCCTCTTTGTGACGTCGACGGAAAGTCCGTCTGTCGGCACCGTCCTCATGGTCGTGTTCGTGTCGTCGCAGAACATCACGCAGAGTATCACCCGCAAAAGTGTGGCTCTGACTACAGAGGCACGAGACATTGTGTATCCAAACAACGGCCAGGCCCATCGAATCTCCGGATCCTGGATTTCAGACAGTGAGTACATCGTCGCACTGGAAGACCAGCAGCAGATCTGGAGACTGACACTTGAAACCAGCATTTCCCTATCTCTCTTACCACCACAAAACAGCATGTTCGCGTACACCTTCATCACATTCGGACGCGCCGTGCTGACCAAAACTCTGACAGGCTACAGCTTGGGGACTTGCATGGCCGGATGCAGCGCCAGCACGACAGAACAGGATGTGTACTTTGCGTTCGGAAGTGATACGCTCACGTACAAGCGCCTGTTGCCTTGTCGTGACTCGAATCTGCCTCACGTGAATCCGCTCGACCTGAAGCAAGCGCCGTCGGAAACGTGTGCTGTCGCTGAATACAACCGCTCCACCTACTCGATGCAATACGGCCTGTCGCTCAAGTGCAAGCAGGCCACAGGGGTCGTGAGCATGTCCGTGACCCTGGAACTCGGAGCCGTCATGCGCATCACAGCCAGAAATACGTCTATGTTCATCACAGCCAACAGCAGCCAACTGTTGTCGATGTACGCCCAATGCGTCAACATGAGCGTGCAGTACATCGAATTGTTCGACCACTTCTCGTGCGAGGGGGGATGTACCCTGTATCAAGTGACTCAAATCCAGGTCACCGGCAAGCTGCGCATCAACTACGTCTTGCACACCGACAAAAGACCAAGCAACAGCATGATTTACACGCAACTTCACAGCAGCACGTATGCGCTGTCGCAGCCACAGCTAGCCACGTCGTTTGACCGCTGGACACAACACAGTGCTTTCAAACACAGCATGCTCGACCTTCAGCGCATACAAGTGAATCTGATGCGTCGGACGGTGGCCGCGTTTGCACTTTTGGAATCAACGCACGTGGCTCTGGACGTGCTGCAAGTGGTTCCCCTCCTCAACTTACAAGCCCTGAGGCAAGTGCTGCCGACAAACCAGACTGTGCTCTTGAGTCTCGTGCATATCCCATCCGACGACGACCTTGCGCAGCTGGCGTTGTTCGACAGCACCGTACGGGGCAGCGACATATCCGGGTGGAGGCGGCTGCATGCGACGGCGTTTGTTCGCTCCATCGACAGCTCTCTCCTCGGTTGTGTCTATGACCTGCGGCTCGTAGCCTTAGACGACCGCTTCAAGATGAGACAGGCATCGAGCAAGGTCGGATGCCGCATCCGATTGACGGCGGAGGGGGTGAAAGCCGTCGGGCGGTGCCACGTCGAGGTTCCATTCGCCATGGCAAACTCCGTCCGAGTGGTTGGTCTCGTACTTGCACAGGGAACCTGTGATCTACCACCAACCGACTCGTTGAGTGTCGAGCTCAATCCATTCACGTCCATGTCCGAGTGTCTCGAGCATCAGTACCTCGACGCTGACACTGCAAAGTGTGCTCCGTGTGCAATGAAGGAGGTCGCATGTGCGCCTGGGTTCTACGCGGCCGGATGCGAGGCGATGTTATTGGAAAGCAATCTCGTCGCATGTCTACAATGCCCGACGCCGACGCATGCCCGCTTCACGAACGCCTCAGTCACATGCAACGACTGGACATGTGATGCTTCATACTTTCGATCAGACTCGCGCTGTCTCAACTGCACCACGTCGTTGAAGAATGTCTGTGTCAAGACCAAAGGAAAAATGTGGGCTGCATGCACAGGCTTGGAGAATGAGAAGTGCATGGACTGTCCTCTCTCCCTCCTCCCCCGCAACGCCGAGTGGACCAACACTTCGGAATGCGCGTGGAAGTGCCAGGCGTCCTATTTCAACAACAACGGAATTTGCGAGTCCTGCTTGAGTCTGAAGGTCTTGAAGTCTGTGCTCAGTATACAGGGCACGCGGACTCCTGGTGCATTCTACAAATTCAGTCCTTGCACCGAGACTCGACAGGCGGAGTTCAGCACCTGTCAGTTCCAGCAGCGATTGAACGCCACATACACAGCCGATGCGACAGAGTTCCTGAACGATTGCCCCGTGCGGTGTGCGGAGTACCTGCATCAAGTCAACACGACCGTCCTCGATCAAAACACGACGTGGAAGGCTACGCAGTGCATCGAGTGCCCACTCGCGTCCGAACCAACGTACCTCGACGGATCTATCGTGCCGCGGTCGGGCTATGACATGGACACCGCATGCTCTGCGACGTGCAGAGGCTCATCCCAGCACTATCCGGTCGAGGGCATCGGCAGTCGATGTGCGTATTGCCCAGCCGGACGGTGCGCCAAGGGCCAGTACTGCGCCACCGCCGACGGGTGCGCGAGCTGTCGCAATTGCACCAGCAACCTGCAGGGGGTGTTCGTCTTCCAGCGCGAAGGCCTCGTCAACAACAATGCATCATGCCAAGAGACGTGTGCGCCCGGGTACTACCTGGCAGACGATGGCGTGCGCTGTTTGCCACACACGGACGTCCAGTGCACTACCGGACAGTTCAAGGTCAACGGAACCGCGCGAGCGGACGCACGATGCGACCGGTGCACCGACTGCAATGGATACAGACAAGTCCGGGCTTGTTCACTCACAGACGACGCCAAGTGCGAGAGCTGCGGGCCGCTCGTATGGTGGAACAGCTTCTGGAACGGCACCGCGTGCGACCTCGCTTGCCGGCCCGCATACACGAAGCTGTATATGCCCAAGGCGCGCTGTCAGCGGTGCTCGACGTGCCCACATGGCTTCGAGCGCGTCGCGCAACCGGCCAACTGCTCGGACTGCAGAGCATGCTCCCCCCCCAAGCCACAACGCGCAGAGTACATATCGCAGTGCGCCTGGAAGTGCGAGAAGTACCACATCTTGCACCTCGACGACGAAACCGGCATGCCGCAGTGCGTCTACAGCGTCGCCTGGTCGACAAATGTCCCAGCGCCTCCTGCTC
>Ga0114976_10001427_pt1 | contig 14943 bp, 10 predicted proteins | sample S_130805_EF_Meta_FD_87319 | JGI IMG/M metagenome (GOLD analysis project Ga0114976, IMG submission 87319) | Freshwater microbial communities from Lake Simoncouche, Canada to study carbon cycling - S_130805_EF_MetaG | ecosystem: Environmental > Aquatic > Freshwater > Lake | place: Lake...
AACTGTGAGCTTGGGGCAAGTGCCGAGCTAACCCCAACAGCAGTGTAAACGCCTGTTCCGCCGTGCTGATCGTATTCCCGGCCGGAGTATTCATCACCACCACACCCTTTTCGGTGGCCGCATCCACATCCACATTGTCCACGCCTACGCCGGCCCGACCCACCGCCCGAATGGTTGGACAACCTTGCAGGATAGCTTTGCTGACCTGTGTTTGGCTGCGCACTACCAGCGCATCGCAACCCTTTAACTTTTCCAATAGCTCCTTCTCCTTCAGGGTAGGGCTTTCAATCACCTCAATCTGGGGACATGCCTTTAGAACATCCACCCCGCTAGGAGAGACCCCGTCCGTCACAAAAACCTTATACTTGGCTGGCATTAAAAAGTTCTAGCAGAGCCACCCCAGAGGGCAACGCTAGGTAGGGCGCAGGGCTCTGCATTCGATCCCGGCCCCAGAGCATTCAACATTCTGTAGGGACGCAGGCTCTGCGTCCAAAAGCAGGCCTCTGCATTCGATCCCGGCCCCAGCGCCTGGGGCCCTACAGAGCATTCAACATTCTGTAGGGACGCAGGCCCCTGCGTCCGAAAGCAGGCCTCTGCATTCGATCCCGGCCCCAGAGCCTGGGGCCCTACAGAGCGTTCAACATTCTGTAGGGACGCAGGCTCTGCGTCCAAAAGCAGGCCCCTGCGTCCAAAAGCAGGCCTCTGCGTCCACAATCCGTCACGGACGTTTGAACCCCGAGCCTAGGTACGGACGACCGTCCCGGTCGTCCTAGGATGACCCCGACAAGTCGGGGTCATCCGTACCTAGCTTAAGGTTTAAAGCTAGAACGAAATCTATTTTTACCCCGAAACGAAAAGGCCCCGAGACTTTCGCCTCGGGGCCCTTTCAAACACCACCGTAAACCAACTACTCCTGGACCGCTTCCACTCGTAAGAACTTCTTAGTTCCGCTGACTGGAACGCTAGCTGTCTTCTGCTGAACGCTCACTCCGTTCACTGTTCTGGCAGCACCCACATCGGCGATCGTAACATCGGTTGTCACCCACCCGCTTGGGCCTGCAGCTAGATCAGCACTCGTTTTCGGAGTCACCGTCAACCCCGACGTTCCCTGTCTTACATTGTAGGTCAGCACCAGATTTCCACCTGTTACCGCAACCGTTGGCCTCAGGCTCGGATCCAGTGTGCCTGGAGTCGCCGCGCCAAAGACATAATCCAAGAACGCCGCATCAGATTCAACTGCTCCATTCAACCAACCGCTGTAGGTCGTTCCCTCCACCACATCCGTCACCGTGATCGTGAACACCTTCTCAAAGGTGTTGTTGGCCGAATCCGTGGTTCGGACGCGAACCGAGTAACTACTCTTCGTCTCAAAGTCGAAGGCCACGCCCGCCCGCAAGGAGGCCCCGTTGATGTTGAATGAGGCGTTATCCGCGTCTCCTGTGCCAGAAACCAAGGTGTAGATTGAGCTGTCACCCACATCCGAGTCGGTTGTCGAAAGCGTACCCACCTCGGCATTCACCGCATTGTTCTCCGCAATTGTATTCGCTGAAAGCGTGATGTCCGTCGGGGCAAAGTTAGGAGCGCTGGTGGACACCCGCACGTCGGTCAAACCGATGCGGCGTGAATTGCCACTGGACTGCCCACGATCCGATTCCCAATTTACGGTAAATTCCGCCCCGTCAGAGATGGATAGTCCCATGATCTGGGTGCTCTTCAGTTCATCTACCCCGCTGGCTGTGGAATATTCCAATTCCGCCACTGTGGCTCCATTCACCTTGACTGTCCAAATTGGAATACGGGTGTTACTGGTAGCCTCAACCCTTCCCTTGTAGGAAACATAGAGGGATGTAAGTTCGCCCCCGGTGCCATTAATCAGGGTCAGTTTGTTGTTAACTACACCCGTTGAGGAAGTGTGCAGATACCCCAGAACTCCCGGGGAGTCAGTTGTGCCATAAAATCCGCCAGTCGAACTGCCCGAGTTGAATTCACCCACATAGTTATTGACCCCAGCACTGGATAGCGCGGACCACCCTGCTGGCAGGGTCGTCATACTAGTGAAGCCGGTGAAGTCTTGCGTATAAGTCCCACTGAACGTTGGCGGCGTAGGCAACGTCGCAAACGTCACCAGCGAACTGTAGCTCGTCCCTTGGCCATTGATCGCGTAGGCCTTCAGGCTATACCCCGTATTCGCGGTCAGTCCATTAAGAGCTGCGCTGAAGGACCCAGTTCCTCCGGAAGCATCCGCCACCTTGTTCACATCCGTGCCCCCCACTAGGGGATCGGAGTTCGCGGAAGTCGCAGCATAGACAAAACCGCGTTCCGTCACCTCAACTCCACCATCCCCGGTGACCGATCCCGAGACACTAGCAGTGGTCTGCGCCAAGGTCCCCGCATCGACCGAGGCAAGCCCTAATATCGGCGTGGTTAAATTGGCACCTAAAAGAACATTTACTTCACTGATCCCGATCTGCCGAGATGATCCTGAGCTTAAGCCACGATCAGAACTCCAGCTGATCGTGATGGTCTTGTTAGGCTGGATATCCAAGCCAGTGATCACGGTAGACTTCAGTTTCAGATCTCCCTCCGCCGTGCTGTAAGCCAAAGCACTGTTGGCGGTCCCGTTGACCGTGACAGTGTAGATTGGGATGCGCGTTTCGGTCAGTCGAGTTGCTCTTCCTTTGTAGCTGATCGTCAGAGCAGTGATCGCCTCGGTTCCGGTGTTTTTCAGCACCAAAGTCTTAATCAGGGTGCCGGTACTGCCGGTATGCTGATATCCAAGCACGCTACCGTTGCCTCGCAGTCCCGCACCCGTCCCCGAACCCCAATCGACGTCTGTTAGAACCCCGCTGGAGTTGGTTGAGGTGTTAAAGGTGGTGACCGGTCCACTCACCGACCACCCGGTCGGCAAGGTCGGCGTGGATTGGGCAAAACCCGCAAAGTCCTGCGTATAACCAGAGGAACCCAAGCTGGCGCTGGGCACATCCAAGTTTTTAACATTCACCGTAGTGATACCAATCTCGTAACTGTCATCCAAGACCGAGGCCGTCAGCGTCACCGTCTGATCTGTGTCAATTTCATCGTCCGCCAAGGTATCGATAAAGAAACTTGCGGAGGTCGATCCAGCCGGAATGGTCACCGTGGTCGTGGCCGCGGGGGTTCCGGTGCCGTCCACCAGCAGCTCCGTTGCATCGCTGCTGGCTACCGTAACATCCAAGTTGGTCTCAAGCGCCACCGGAATCGACACCGTTCCCGTGGTACCCAAAACCCCTTCATTGATCGTCGCTGGAGCGGTAATTAGCAAGGCCGGCTTCAGAGCATTTTGGACTGTCACATCATCCACCTGCCAAAGACCGCTAGCTCCGGAGGTAGTGCCCCTGGCCTGATAGTGCCAAGCGACATACACGTTATTCTGGTTGGCTGCACCCGTCAGGGCCACTTGGCCGGAGGCTGTCTTCGTGATCGTGTTCGCCACTGGCACGTTATACGTCAGCGTGGTCCAGGTTGCGCCGGCCGGGCTTCCGGTGCCGGTGTAGTCGGTGGAGACTTTCAGGGTCAGCTCATTGACTGCATTATTGGCGAACCGCGTCAAAGTGTTGAAGGTAATCACAGGATTGTTGGCCGCCGACGCGTCAATTGGACCTAGGATTAACCAGTCATTTGAAGCCACATCCCCACCAAAACCATTCACCTCCATTGCCTTGTTCGGCGGGGCCGTGGTCACACCCCCGCCTAGGGTGCTGTTGATCACATAATTCCAGTTTTGACTTCCCGCCACGCTGTAGGTCACAAAGGGCACGTTGTTGGCCTCGAAATCCTGCGGCCCGAAAGTAAGCGTGACTGCGCTGTTAACCCGACCGCTGACCGCCACAGTTGCTGGTGCCGTTGCCCCGGTGCTGTTGACGGTCACGTTGCCCGAAACCGCTCCGCCCGTGGCGGAACTGGCCAAGCGGACATAAATTGTGGTAGAAGCCACCGTTCCGCTGGAAGGAGTGAGGGAGACCGAGGGACCGAATCCCGATCCGCTGCTCGTGGAAACCTCAAAACCGGTTGGCGCTGTGACCGTTAAATCAGCCGTCAGCAGCGAGCCGGAAACTGAGAGGCTTCCCGCTTCCGAGGGAGTGTTGACCGCCGTGAAAAGATTCGAGACCGAACCAGAGGCACCCACGGAAGGCGTCCCGCCTCCTGATGTGGTAGCAGTGACAGAAACATTATCCAATCCAAGACCTTGGCTATTGCCACCTGTCGTGTTGAAATTCCATTTAAAGTAAATGGAGGAGCCGTTTGCAATCGAGAGCCCGGTGAGGTTGAAAGATTTGCTGACAATGGTTCCGCCAGTGAATGTGTAGCTGCTGGCACCCGTGGCAAACGCTCCGGAATCGCCTGCGGTTGCCGCTGTCCAAGTCGCCCCGTCCGTCGAGACAAGGAAAGTTACAGATGCAGCTGCCGAATTAATCCGGTATCTTTCGATATCAAATGAAACCGCTATAGCGCTAATTATGCCTCCGCTGTTGTTTCGATACTGAACCATGACCCCATTCGGACTAGCATAACTCCCAGAGGTCATAAAACCGATCGCTCGATCTGTGGAAGTGGCTCCGTCTCCCCAATTATAACGGCCACCAGTAGAAGGAGCACCAGAGCCGGCGGCTTGTGTAGTAGCGGGTACATTCGCTGCCGTTGCGTAGCCAGCGGTTGTTCCCGCACCCGCAGCCGACATTTTCCAACCTGAAGGAAGAGCGGCTGTCGCCGAAGTGCCAAGGGTGTTGAAATTTTCTACGACTGGTGCCGAACCGTTTATACTTACTTGCGCCTGCGCCGCCCCGATCCATCCGGCCGTAAGCACGAGCGCCAGCGAGAGGCGCAACCCTCCGAAGCTCCTATTCAGTTTCCGAGGTTCGGAGCGAAGGAGGGCCATCCTCATAATCCGATTCTTGAATCCGAAGTTTGAGTTACGGAGAATATTTTTCATATTTTTATTTTCCTGTTTTTTATCGGCTCCAAAAGTGTGTCCGCCCACTGCGCAAGTAGTAGCCGAACACACTCAAACGGTTCAGGTTTGTTCCCACAGTGAAACCTGCTCCTCTTTAGCCCAAAAGCTAGGACTTTTTTGTGACAATATGATGACACTTATTTTGAGATAAAAATACAAATTATAGCCTATCCATCAACGCTTTATGAGCGTTTTTTGTGCAATATATTTATCGTAGCACTAGAAAATAATTCACATAGTTTGCCTGCTTTTCCACGCATCCACCGATTTTCCTTTTTTCCCTGGCGTCATTTGCGCGCGTCAGCGCGTCCTACCCTCTGTCCTCTGTCCTCTGTCTTCCGTCCTCCGCCCTCCCTCATCAGAAATTAAAAATTAAAAATCCGAAATTAAAAATCTCCCGCGCATGCGGGATCCCGCGAACGCGGGGCAAAATCGCCCGCCCCGGGCGCCCTTCGTAGCTCCTCCGCGAAGCGGTTTAGGAGCGTAGTAGGGCCTTAACCCCTTAACTCCTTAATCCCTTAATCCCTTAATCCCTTAACCCCTTAACCCCTTAATCCCTTAGCCACCTCACCCCGCTTGACCTCCTGACCATTGATCTTAGATTTACCTTATGGATTCGATCGCTCTGGCCGCTACCGTCATCGTAAATCCAGAAATCCTTGGAGGCACCCCATGCTTTGCTGGCACCCGTGTCCCCGTCCAAGCCCTCCTCGATCATTTGGAAAATAATTCTACTTTGGACCAGTTTCTTCAAGGGTTTCCCTCCGTGACACGAAAACAAGCTATCTCCTACCTCGAGCTTTCTAAAAATCATCTGCTCGAATGCGTGTCCTCCTAGACGAGTGTGTTCACGCTGGGCTAAAAAAGGCCCTCCCCCGCCACAAGATCCTCACGGTGTCCGACATGGGTTGGAACGGGATTACCAACGGACGACTCCTCCAACTCATCTCGGGCCAGTTTAATCTTTTCATCACGGTCGACACCAAGATGCCCCATCAGCAAAATCTAAAAGGGTTGCCCTTCGCCATTTTCTTTCTCGCGATTGCTGACAACAACTTCTCGTCCTACACCCCTCTGCTTCCCTTGCTCGAATTGAATATTCCCTCCGCCCTCCCAGGACAAATCATCTATCTCCCGTGATCGGCCAAGCCTAGGTAGGGCCGCCTCTACGTAGGCGGCCGCTGTCGAGGCCGCCACCGCGTGGCGTATTTCAAATTTCCAAATTAAATCCCCCCTTTCCGACCCGCGTCTGCGCCCTGCGTAGCTCAGCAAGGTTTACCGAGACTGAGCGAAGCAGGGTCACGCAACCGCGGGGCGAATTTCGCATTTCGCATTTCGAATTTCGAATTTCGAATTTTAAATTTCTCAATCCTACTCCACCGTCGCTTCCACCTTGAGGAACCCTCGCCCGCCACTCGGCATGATCGCCTCCCACTGCTCATAACCGGAAGGTAACCCACTGGGTTGCAAGCTACTCCTAGTCGGCGTCACCGTTCCGCTAAAGCCCGTCTCCAAGTTCGTCGCCGAACGCACCACATACCGAACCCCACCTCTTTGTCGGTACGTCATCTTCAGCTCCCCCGCCGGCACCTGCACCAGCTGACCCCCGGCCACGTTCGGCACCAACCCAAAGGCATACTCCTGCGCATTACTCCACCCGTCCCCGTCCGGATCCGCCCCCACCGCCGCATTCGCCCCACTCAACCCATACCCCACCGCCCACGACTGGTACGGCGTCTGCGCCGACGTGACCGTTACCAGGAATGTCTCCGTATCGGTGGCCACACCGTCGGAGACGGTGACTGTCACGGTCGAACTTCCCGTTTGTCCAATCGTCGGCGTGATTTGAAGGCTTCGGCTTAACCCACTTCCCAATATTTGAATATTACCGGCGGGCAACAGGGTGGCGTTACTGCTCTGCGCCTGCACCGTAATCACCTCGGGCGCACTCACCCGAAAAGAGCGCACCACCGCCATATGTTGCATCCCACTCACCCCACTGTCCCCAGATTGCACGGGGGATACCAAGGAGAGATTTGAGAAAACCCGACTGTCAAATACTAGGCCGGTCGGAAAGGATAACGTTCCAATCGTTACCGGCACCTCCAAAGCGTCCAGCTCCGGCTCCGCCATCACCCAATCATACGGCGAGGAGCGACCAGCGTTGGTGTCAGGATCCCCCCGTTCATCAACCGGACGCGGGGCCGAAACATCCACCACGGAGCCCAAAGTCGCGAGGCAAGCCTCCGAGTAGCTGTAGGTATTGCAGTCTCCGCCAACCATGAGGTAATCATTGGCCGGCACGTTGGCCTGAATGTAGGCCACCAGTTGTTGGGCCTGGCTCTGTCGCTGGCTAGCAGAACCGCTTGAGGCCTTAAGATGAACGCTGATCACCCACAGGTTTTTCTCCCCTGGAATGTCGATCTGCGCCCAGGCAAACCCTCGATCTCCAATGGTGGTATCATCCCACGAGCCAGATTGCAGAATCGGCCATCGGCTAATTACCCCATTGGGAATTCCGCTATAATTCTCGCAAAAAAAACTGTAATGGGCACCAAACGTTTCATCCACCCAACTGCGCAGGACCGACGTGCTGGTGTTGTTTGCCACCTGAAACTCTTGGATCATGACAATGTCAGGCTTCAGGCCCTGAAAAATCCGCGTGCCTGGTTCCTCATAACTTTGGTCGTTACCCGAAGTGGTATTGGCCGCCATCATTCGCAAGACCCGAGAATCTTCAAAGCCACTAAGGGACAAATGGATGGCAGGAATATTTTGTCCAGCAGTGTGATTCTGAGCTGGAATGTTGCCAATCGTCTGCCCCCACGCCGCACCCGCTCCCAACCCGAAGGCGAAGAGCACACCCCAAATGCGGAAAAAGGTCCGGACAATTTCCATATGGGCAAAATAGCACCTTTCCCCCATTTTTCCTGATGTATTTTAACGTCCCTTTCTGACCACTGCAGGCCCACTCAAGTATGATGCTTAGGTAGGGCCGCCTCTACGTAGGCGGCTGCCGTTGTTCGCGCTTAACTCAAACCTTTTTTCCGAATTCCGCTTTCCGATTTCCGAAATCTCCCGCACATGCGGGATCCCGCCACCGCGGGGCGAATTTCGAAATCCGCGCATCATCCCCTTACCCCCTTAATCCCTTGGCCATAGGCCATAGGCCTTCCTACTTAAACGTTCCAACAGCCTTTGTGTTCGTCGTCGGATCCACCACCCAAACCGCCACACTGGAAGGGACCAAGTAATTACTCGACCCGACTGTGTTTGTTATAACACCCGACCCGTTCATATCAATCGTGAGAAAAATTACTTCCAAGTTCCAATCGTTTTTCCTGAATTTCGAGGATCCACGAACCAAACAGCCGTAGTCGCCGTTAAATTAATTCTCGTTGTCCCATTGGTCACCGAAATTTGCCCATCGTAGTCGTGATCGACCGAAACCGACAGGTTCGATTGTCCGCCTGCGTAAAATCCACGAGGGGTGACGATCCCACGATTGCTGATATTGCCAAGACCATTCAACGTAAAATCTGAAGGCACCTCTAAAAATGAAACTTGGCGAGGATTGTCGTTCGTGGAGGAGGCACTTCCCGTGAGAATCAGAGCTAAAGTAGATGCCGTCGTACCCACCCCTTGGGTCATTCCATTTGTGGGAAAATAGCCATACTCCGTGTTAAACTGCACCAGTGCCGTTCGCACTTGGTGGGCGAACGCAGAAACCTTCGCCTTTTTCGCAGAATTCATCGCACCACCCACCGCCGGAATGGAGAGGCCAGCCAATAATCCGATAATCGAAATAACTACGAGAAGCTCAACCAAAGTGAAACCCCTTATCGCCAAGAAACGATTGGTCATAATCGCAACATCCTCTTTTTGTCGCTCGGCGTCAAGCCCCATGCGACGGTTTGCGTCACTCCGGCCCACCACCACGGGATCATCCCGCCTGGTAATTTCCCTCTGCCTATTCAACGACGTGATTCCTGGTATAAAGAACCTTGAGGCTGTAGTTTGTGGTCACTCCGCTTGCGTTCGTCATTGGAATCCTCTGAAAGACCGTCTGTTTCCTGACCTCGGCCATCACATTGGTTCGATTCCCCCGATTCGTATTCACCACCAGTCCTTGGCCGGCCGACCATACGGTGAAAGTATCGGAACGTGTCGTGACAAGATCCATAAAGGACCTCAATCGGCCCTCTAACACATCCTCTCCTAGTACTGGATTGGCACTGGTATCCTCCGCTACTCTAGCCACCTCCAAAATTTCCCCCGCCAAAAGAAACCCATTCCTAGGAAAATTGTTTGAATTGGCCTGTCGGTAGGTACCCCAGGCACCCGCCGAGGGCCAGACACTCGCTTGATTGGGGCTGGTGCTTACGTTAGTAAAATTCTGAGCAACGCCGGGGATGTCCGTGAAAACCGTGCTATTGCTTCGAAGGCTAGTTGGAATTCCGTTGCTGGCGCAAAAATTGTTATCGCTCACAGGAATTTTCGAGGCCGCACCCAAGAGAGATGCGACGGAAAGAGCCCGCGTCGAAATCGTGCCATCCTCATTCGTAGCAATCCCTCCGTACATCCTAGGGTAGCCGTTCAAGCTGACCATCGCTCTTGCGCTGGCTGAATTGGTGGCAGAGAACACATCCAGCAAAACCCAATCGGGCAGGGAGTTGGTCGCGCCGTTGGCCGCAGCCATTTCTACCGAAGGTTGGGGTTGGAGCCGAAGCGTTCTCCAAGGAATGCCCGTATGGATCGCCCCCAACTGGGCTACGGAACGAAACCCATTGGTAGGCCGGTATCCTGGGACAAAGTGGGGATGGTTCCTCACATCGTTTACTCCAGGAGCAGGATCGGGCCAAAGATAGGCTAGCCCTGTAACCGAACCATTCGTACTTACGCAATCGAAACTGGCGTTTTTGCTCCAAGCCTTGGGAATACCCCCAACGCCACGCCGTAAAGTCCAGCCCCCAGTCTTCATTAGTCCCATGTCCGCAGGAAGGTCACCCGTTTTCCAGAAGCTAAGTGGGAAACGAACCTGCGGATCGATTCTTCGAACCCCCAAGGATGTAGCGGACGCAAAGTCGCTGGTGCTTAGAGGCGCAAAGCTGGTAACTTGAATCGGTAAGGGTCCGTTCCCGGTGCCAGGCGCGTCGCTGAAATCAAATTGCCCATAGTCATTTTGTGTTCTGAAAAGACCTTCCATGGCCAGATCATCATGCGTTAACCAATCTCGCAAAGAAAAAGAGTCAGGGACATTTTTGTTATACAAACAAACTTGATCTAACATGACATACGCATACCTAACTATAGGATCAGTAGCAGGTGGGTTTGTCGCCTTCACTGTGTAACTGATGATCGAATCAAAAAAGGTATCTGAATAACTGTTGCTTCCCACTGAAATTGTTTTTGAAAATTTTTTACTCGTAGGCCATGTAGGGTCGCTTTTCCATTTATCATTCTCTAAAATTGGAGAATTCCATTGTGGACCGATCCAAAGTGGGCTCTGATTTTCTGTCTTGTGCCCCACATAACCGGAAAGAGGCGCTGTACTGGTTTCATTGGTTATAATTCCATTTGCTACCGTGCCGTAAATAAATTTTCGGGGTTGAACAACGAGGGACCAGTCGTCAAATTTGACGTTATAGGGATTCACCACCCGCACCCAGATGCCTAGGCGTGCCTCCACGTTGGTTTGGGCCTGAATTCGGTAATCGACCCGAACACGAACCTGATCAAGGTAAGGTCCAATATAATGACTCGCTACTTGGAGCGGTAGATTATTTCGATGTCGTTGGGCCTCATTATCTCCAACGGGAGTGAAATAATCCCCACCATTCGTCAAAGTAACGGGTCTGCCAGCTGCCGCCATGATATTGGCCGCAATTTGCTGGAGGATCAGGTCGCCGTGGTTATCCAGGTTGGTGGATGTGGTAGTCCCCCCCCCATATTTGCGCGCCAGATTTTGGCCGACAGGAAAGAAATTGGTAAAGGCGTTGGTCGCCAGGGCACTCTTCACCGCCAACATCCCTGCCTTCGGATTGGGGTAGAGGGTTGTATTCGTCAAGTCGGCCAGATTCAACTTCGCCGTGCCCCATGGCGTCAGATCAACGTTCGAGGACCATACCGTCACACCGCCCTTGATTTGGCGATACACACTGCTGCTAATGCTGTTTGTGCCACTCGGATTGATGAGATTAGTGTCTTTGACCGATTCCAATGTGGGCAAATAGTTTGTCCGAGCAATGAGAGCACTCGCTCGAGAGGCCGAGGCACTATTGGTCACTAACGTGAAAGGATTCGCAAAGAGCCAATCCCCCATGATTGGAAACGCATTTAAAAAAGGAAGGTAATTAGTATTCTGGCCAGTCGCATTCAAGTTGACTTTGCTACCCTCATCGTCCACCCACCAAGCATATCGACCAAATGGGACATTCGGGTTGCCACCATTCGTCACGACATTGGTCCAACAGGCCGCAATCAAGCCGCGCGCTGCGCCGGGCAGACTCAAGATGAGGGAATTGGTGCCGATCCGATCTAGCCATTTGATCTGCGCGACACTATTGGAAGAAAAAAGATCCACTTCCCTTTTCCCGGCAGGCCCGTTGACCTGCATCCAACCTGGTCCGGTAGCGGTCGGAAATCCAATAGAACTGGTGCTGTTAGATAACACGAGTGCCATCGCCTCTCGGGCACCTAGATCCGCCATCTGCTCGGCGGCTACCTGATACGTAAGGTTGCGGGCGGCTGCTTGTTCGTTCCGCATGACGCCGGCCAAACCCACCACCATCATGACCATGATCGACATCATCATCAGCGTCACGATCAGGGCGACGCCAGAAGAGTGACAAAAATGAATCAGCCTGCCCCTCACTGGTTTGTCCTGTTTTTAAAATAAATACGTCGTTCGAGGGTGAGAACGGAAGTTTGCAACGTGCTGCGAAGATTCGCGGGGACGGCGCTCCAGTTGGTGGGAATGCTGGAGATCACTGCTGCGCTTAACGGATTTCCACTGCTCAGACGATTGAGCCGTTCCGCACTCCTTTCATCCACAACGCACATCGTAATGACAGCGCCGAGGGGCAACCCTTGAATACCGGCAGGGTTACCAACCCAGCTTGCATTGGTACCCGTCACAGTAGGCTTGCCCCAAGTTGCGTTCGTCACTAACACGCCACCGCTGTTCGTGTAGAAAAATTGCACATTAAACTTAAGACAATTATCGACGAAGGGAACACGGTTCGTGGTGGAAACTCCAGTAGGCGTCTCATGCCAATTGGCTTGCGTAATAAAATCGTTCACGGGTTGCGCGTTGGCAACCGTGTCGCTTGTGCTAAACTGCAACGGCATATGGCGAAGAAGAACGTAACGACCGCCCCTCATCGTGCTATATCCATCTTGCTTGGAGACAAAAATTGGAATGTAACCCACCTCGCATAAATCCCCCGTCCCAAGGTTGAGGCTGGGCAGGTAAGGGGTAACTACAAAAATATAGTCATTCGGCTCGGAAATCTTGATGTCGCCTGATGAGACAAGCCAGGATTGAACTGCCGACGCCTGATTGGCATGCACAAAGCCATACGCATAGTTCGTGGTGGTGCCCCCGAGTCGAGGCAAAGCCACGTTGGCTTGGGCCACGGCCACGCAGTTCTCCAAATCGGAGGCGATCTGATCCATGGCGAGCCGCGCCACCTGAGAAGCCTCCACCCGTCGGTTGGCCGCCTGCCAGCCCGCGGAGGTCTGTTGCAAGATGCCGAACATGATCGCCATTAAAATCGAGAGAATGGCTGTCGCCACAAGAATTTCGACAAGCGTGAAGGAGGGCGAGGATGCACAGGAATCGAGCGGTTTCATATTTTCTTAGAAATTTCTTATGACATCCGTTACAAAGGTGCGCCTCTGAACACTTGTGCTGTTGGTCGGGGCTGCTGCTGGCCAAGAGAGCGTAGGGAAATACCGGCAAGACGAGGAACTAGGCGTTCCACTTCCCTTGATAAATTCCAATCGAAAATAGGCGCTGGGTTGGTTTGTTGCTACTCCTTCCCTATCGAAGTAATCGGTACGCAATCGTGCCCCATCTTGAACTTCCGTGATTTGGTTATATCCAGTAAGCGAGTATCCGTTCGTGCTAAGGTCTCCGATCGCCCCGCGCACTATCTGGGTTGCCACAGTCTCAGCGTGAACTTGTCGCGCCCCATCGAGGCCGACAGGCAACAGAGATAATACTCCTACCATCCCTATGGCTAGAATGCCCAGAGAAAGAGCCACCTCCACCAAGCTGAAACCAGCAGAAGTGGTGGAATTAATTCTCATCGATAACTCTCCCGATTCCTAACCCGCACACGACCCACGAAGGAGTCTGTCTCGACATAGTAAAAGTTGTTGGTATCCGTGATGGCAATTTGGTCGGATTTAACGAACCCTTGCACCAGACGAACCCCCAGTCCCTGCCGATTGCCCGGATCACCATAGAAGGCCCTGCCTCCGGGATAAAAACCAACAAATGGGGTATTGTTAAGGGTCGCGATTGGCGTAGTAAGATTGTCAGGTCGATGAATATCGAAGTTAGTAAAACTCTCAAAAAATTTCCATTCGCTGTTCGGGGTTCCTTTTTGGGCCTGTGGGCGAAATAATGCTCCCAAGGTGGCCCCTTGGAAAGGATCAGGGTTGATTGTGTTGTAATTAGCCGTAGCGATGTTGCAAAAGATCGCCCCATCAGGAAGGGCACGCCAGTCGGTTTTGGCAAGGTAAACAGGATTGGGGGTGGTGTTGGTACCGAAAGGCGGTTCATTGGCAGAATCCCCTGGGGGCAATTCCTCAAAAATCGCATACGACCGAAAAATATTGGTGGTGAGGCTGTTGTTCGCGATGGGAATGATGAGAACGTGCTTTCGTCCCGATGCGATAGCCATTTGCCTTGTGGATTTCAATGCACTGGCAAACTCGTTTGCGGCCCCGGCCAATGCCGGGGAACGCAGGCCACGCAGTGAAACCGCCGCAACCCCTGCCAGAGTTCCCATGATGGCCACGACAACTAACAGCTCCACGAGGCTGAAAGCCGTCGTGGAGCCTTTCATACGAGACTTAATTCCAGCTGGTGATGTCGTCAACATTATTGGTGTCGCTTCGATTTGGTGTGCTGTTTGTAAATCCTGATTTTCCATTCGCCCCGACACTCCAAACTTCCACCGATTCACTTGTCATATTGATGGCCCCAGCACCGGAACTAGTCTGATTCGTAACTAATCGATACCAGTAAGGATATCCGTAGGGATCAAGGATCTGTGGTCCCAAAGTCGGGTTCGTAACAATCTGGTTCGTACGGAACGTCATCACATTTGTAAGGTTAGTATAAAGAGCCGATGAAGATGGATTTGGGCTAACAACTGGGTAGCCACCTCGCTCCCCCCGGTGCCTTTCAAGCGCAACTAGTATGCTCTTAATTTCTGCTTTTGTTTGCTCCTTTGCGGCCTTCTTCTGTACCCCACCCACAGCAGCCAAAACAAATCCGGCGACAACCCCGATAACAGCGACAACAACCAATAACTCAATCAGAGTAAAACCAAGGCTAAAATAGCCGGTGGACGCAACTCGGCCTTCAAAAACCGCCCCAGGCACCACCCTTGTACAAGCTGAAACCGGGACACTCTCTAGAATGCATGGAGCTTTTGAACCGAAATTTTGCTTGCGAATACATTTAAGCAATTTTTTATTCATGTATTTACTTTGTATGTTAAGTTCATTTAGTCAAATGTGGTTTTTATTTATAAGTTTGCCTTATGGCAAAGCGTTTCTAAAAAGCAGAAATCGTTGAAGTCGGCCTTGCCCGCTTAGCGAACAGTCTCTTACCCAGCGCCCTCACCCCAAACACTTCCGTCTCCCGATGCCCGCCTAAAATCAGGTTGATACCCAGTTCCCTGGCCTTCACCTCCGTCGGATAGTCCGCCTCGCCC
>Ga0114976_10001431_pt1 | contig 14929 bp, 11 predicted proteins | sample S_130805_EF_Meta_FD_87319 | JGI IMG/M metagenome (GOLD analysis project Ga0114976, IMG submission 87319) | Freshwater microbial communities from Lake Simoncouche, Canada to study carbon cycling - S_130805_EF_MetaG | ecosystem: Environmental > Aquatic > Freshwater > Lake | place: Lake...
GATTCCAAACCGATAAGGAGGCGCGCGAAACGCTCGCCGGATTAGCCGACGGCACCATCGACATGGTGATTGGAACGCACCGTCTGCTCAGTGACAACGTGAAGTTCAAAGACCTCGGTCTTGTCATCATCGACGAAGAGCAGCGATTTGGCGTCGAGCACAAGGACGCACTCAAAAAACTCAAAACCAATGTCGACATTTTGGCGATGAGTGCGACCCCGATACCCCGCACCCTGGAGATGGCTGTCACGGGAATACGCGAGATGTCGACTCTCGCGACTCCGCCCGAGGATCGGCATCCCATTCTCACCTTTGTCGGCCCGTATTCCGAAAGACAAGTCGCCGCCGCCATTCGTCGCGAACTCTTGCGCGAAGGGCAAATTTTCTTCGTGCACAACCGCGTTTCCAGTATCAATCGGGTGGCGGCAAAGCTGGCTGAACTCGTTCCCGAAGCGCGAATTGCGGTCGCTCACGGTCAGCTCAGTGAGAACGCACTCGAACAGGTGATTGTCGACTTCTGGGAACGAAAGTTTGACGTGCTCGTCTCGACGACCATCATCGAAACCGGACTGGACATTGCGAACGCGAACACGCTCATTGTTGACCGCGCCGACAAATACGGTCTGAGTCAACTGCATCAGTTGCGCGGTCGCGTCGGCCGCGGGCGTGAGCGCGCGTACGCATACTTGCTCTATGACGCCGAGACCCCGCTGAGTGAGACCGCGCATGACCGGCTCGCGGCACTTGCCGCCAACAACGAACTGGGGTCGGGCATCCAGATTGCCCTCAAAGACCTCGAGATTCGTGGGGCCGGAAACCTACTCGGTGGCGAACAGTCGGGTCACATCGCGGGTGTCGGCTTCGACCTGTACCTGCGCATGATTGGCGAGGCGGTTTCCGTTTTTCGCGGTGATGTGGCCGAAGGTCAAACCGAACTGCGTCTCGAAATTCCGGTGGATGCCCGAATTCCCGAGGACTATCTCGACTCGGAGCGACTCCGACTCGAGGCGTATCAAAAGCTGTCCATTGCCAGCTCGCCTACGGCGCCCGACGGACAAATCGAACTCGTGCTGGACGAACTCACCGACCGTTATGGCACGCCACCCGAGGCTGTGGCAACGCTAGCTCGGGTGTCTCGACTCCGTCGACGCGCACACGCCGCCAACCTCGGCGAAGTCGTCGTGGTGGGACCCAACCTGCGCCTCACGCCGGTGGACCTGCCCGACTCGGTTCAGGTCAGGCTGGCGCGCATGTATCCGGGAGCAAAATACGCACCCGCACCGCGCGTCGTCACGATTCCATTGCCAGACGTCACTGCCCCTGATTCGGGTGATCTCGTTAACTGGGTCGAAGGTGTTCTGACGGCGCTCTTTCCTTTAGCGAGCGTCGCCACGGGTTCGCGATCGAGCGACGCGGGCGCGCCAGGCGACGAGACTTCCGCCCACCAGGATTGATACGGCCGAACCCGCCAACACGCCGAGCACGCCTTGATCGCGCAGAGCCGGGTTGTCGGCAAAGGCAAGCTGGTTCATCAACAGAGACACGGTGAATCCGATGCCGGCGACGGCCGACACGGTTACGAGATTCGCCCCTCGCACGCCTCCCGAGGCGCCGGAGTGGTGAGCCGGGCTCCGACGACGGGGGCGGGTTATGCGTCCAACGATCCATCCGCCCACTGTGATTCCCACGATTTTTCCCACCGGCAGGGCAACCGCGATCGCGAAGAAGACCGGCCCGAGCGCATCCAGCCCGCCGCGCGGGAGAATCACGAGCGACGACACGAATGCGAAAAGCGGGAGGATCGCGGCATTCACGAACGGTTGCAGGGCGTGGGCGGCTTTCTCGGCGAGCCCTGGCCTCAGCACGAGCCCGAGAGCAACGCCCGCGATGGTGGCGTGGATGCCCGACGAATACGTCGCCGCCCACGCGGCTATCGCCAGCACGACGAGGGCCACACCGCGCAACGTTCGCGTCCACCGCGACGTCAGGCGAAGACATCCCACTCCAAAGAAGAGCGCGATGGATCCAATCGCGGCCACGAACGACGCGAGATCGAATCCGTGCGCAAAAAGTGCGGCGATCAACACAATCGCGATGAGGTCATCGATCACCGCGAGGGCGAGCAGAAAGACGCGGATGCTCGCCGGCAAGCCACGCCCGACGAGGGCAATCAAGCCGAGCGCGAACGCAATGTCGGTCGCGACGGGAATCGGCCATCCGCGCGCGAAGTCGGAACCCGCGATGAGCAGGTAAACGAGGGCGGGCAGGGCCACTCCCGCGGCAGCAGCCACCGCCGGTGCGAGTGCCCGAGTCGGCGAATTCAGTTCGCCTCGGGTGAGCTCGTGGCGAAGCTCCACGGCGACAATGAAAAAGAACAGGGCGAGTAATCCATCGGTCACCCAGTGCCCGAGACTGAGCTCAAGGTTGGTTCCCGGCACTCCAAGAGGTTGGTGCGTCAACTCGATGAGACCAGGCCCGGCAACCGAGTTCGCCAAGGCGAGCCCTAACACGGCGGCAGCGAGCAACGATATGGCGGAGTAACGCTCCGAGCGAAACACAGTCACGAGTGTTCGGCGTCGGGTCATGTGCGACAGCCTATCCAGTCGGGAAATTAGGTTCCGGCTTGCGCGTGCCGGTCGAGGAACGCGTAGACCTCCGCGTCGTCGACTCCCGGAAAGGTGCCCGTGGGCAACGGCGACAGCACATGCGCGTGCATCCGGGCGCTCGGCCACGCTTTTCCGGCCCACCGAGCAGCCACGTCGTCGGCGGGATTCTTGCAACACGTGTCATTCGGGCAGGTTGACATTTGTCGATTCGCGGTGTCGCGTCCGCGAAACCATTTCGCGTCGTCGAACGGCACGCCCACGCTGATGGAGAATTCTTCCGACGTGGAGGTACCCGTCTGAGTGGAATCGAAGAATGTGCCACTCGGTGTGTCGGTGTATTGGTAGAACTCGGTGGTGCGATTCGTGCGGTTGAAGGCGAGTCGAGCCGCCCACCGGCGGCACACGGTTTGCCCTTCGATTGCGCCGTTGATGTCGGCAGGGATCGGCAACCCATCATTCGCGTATCCGCGGAATACGCCACCGTCGTCGTTGACACGCAAGAAATGCGTGCGCAGGTCAAGGTGATGCGTCGCGAGGTTGGTGAATCGCAGGGCGGCGGCTTCATGCGTGACGCCGAACGCATCGCGAAAGTCTTCGATCGCGATGTTGCGTTCTTTTTTGGCGGCCTGCAGAAAGGCCACCGCACGGGTGCGGGGCATGAGGCACGAGGCAGCAAAGTAGTTAATTTCGAGGCGTTGCCGCAAGAAGTCGGCGTAGTCGACCGGCTGTTCGTGACCGAGCACGCGGTGCGCCACGGCTTGTAACGCCATGGCACGCAGGCCGTGTCCACCCGGAATCGACGCAGGTGGCAGATAGATTCGACCATTTTTGAGGTCGGTGACGCTTCGGGCCGAGTGTGGCAGGTCATCCACGTAAATCAATGTGAAGCCGAGAGACGCGGCGATGTCGGTAACCGTTCGGTGCATGAGCGCACCGGTCTCGTGTCCGGCCGCTTTGATCATGTCTTCGGCAATCTGGTCAATGTCGGGAAGGTAGTTGCCTTTCTCGAGCATCTCCCGTTGCAGTTGCGTATTGGCCCGCCGGGCTTCTTCGGGAGTGGCTGCCGCGTCACGTTCCCGACGCTCCATCTCGCGGTAGAGCCCAACAATCGCTTCGAGGGCGTCAGTCGGCAGCGTTTTGGAGGCCCGCACCGACGGCAGACCCAAACGCGTGTACAGCGCGCTCGACGTAATGCGACCTAACTCAATCTCGAGCTCGGATCGGCGATCGGGTGCTTCCGTCGATAACAGGTCTGTGACATTCACGCCGAGAGCTTCGCTGAGTGCAGTCAGGGCCGTGAGCTTTGGTTCGCGCTTGCCTGTTTCAATCAACGACAGCTGGCTGGGAGTCATCCCCGTTGTCTCACTCAATTGTTCGAGTGTGAGGCCCGACCGCGTACGAAAGTGGCGGATGCGTTTTCCGAGAAGCACGATATTCGGTGACATATTTTGACTATATGAAAAGAAAGCCAAAAATTTCTATTCATTTTGGCAAATTGACCAAGATTTGTTCGCAAATTGCAAAAGATAATCGATTATTCGCCTTTCCAAAACTGCACACCACGGGAGACAACGTGAAAACTGCACTGGAGTTAAATGCACCCGAGATGGTCACCAATCGTGCACTCTTGCACTGGTTGAGTGACATCGTCGAACTCACCAAGCCGAAAGACATTCACTGGTGTTCCGGTAGCCAGGCGGAATGGTACGAACTCTCACGCATGCTCATCGACCAGGGCGTCATGACGCCACTCAATCCGGAGTTGCGACCCGACAGCTTTCTGGTGCGCAGCGACCCCAACGACGTCGCGCGCGTCGAAGACCGCACCTTCATCTGCTCGGTTAATGAAGCGGATGCCGGTCCGACCAACAACTGGCGCGACCCGGACCTGATGAACGACGAGTTGCGTACCCTGTTTGACGGCAGCATGCGCGGTCGCACGATGTACGTCGTTCCATTCTCGATGGGCCCACTCGGCGGCCCGATCTCGCAGGTGGGCATCCAGCTGACTGATTCGCCCTACGCCGTGCTCAACATGCGCATCATGACACGCATGGGATCCGACGTGCTGCACCTTATCGACGACGAAACCAACTGGGTTCCCGCCGTGCACTCGGTCGGGATGCCCCTCGAAGACGTATTCGGAAGCAGCATCGATGACGTGCCGTGGCCGAGCAACCCCACCAAGTACATTTGTCACTTTCCCGAGTCACGAGAAATCTGGTCGTTCGGTTCGGGCTATGGCGGCAACGCCCTGCTGTCGAAAAAGTGTTTTGCCTTGCGCATCGGCTCGTTCATGGGCAAGCAGGAAGGCTGGCTCGCTGAGCACATGCTGCTGCTCAAGCTGACCAATCCTCAGGGCAAGGTGTACCACGTGGCCGCCGCATTCCCCTCGGCCTGCGGCAAAACCAACCTCGCCATGATTACCCCGACTATTCCGGGCTGGACCGCAGAAACAATTGGTGATGACATTGCCTGGCTGCGCCCCGGCAAAGACGGACGCCTCTTCGCGATCAACCCCGAGGCGGGCTTCTTTGGCGTGGCTCCGGGCACCGGATACCGCACGAACGAAGTCGCAATGAACACGATGTGGGGAAACACCATCTTCACTAATGTCGCACTCACGGACGACGGCGATGTGTGGTGGGAGGGCATGACAGACAACGTGCCCGAGCACCTCATCGACTGGCGGGGCGAGGACTGGACACCCAGCTCGGGTCGTCCGGCCGCTCATCCCAACTCGCGGTTTACCGTGCCCGTCGAACAGTGCCCCACACTGTCGAACGATTGGTTCGAGACCGCCGGAGTTCCAATCGACGCGATTATCTTCGGTGGACGCCGGGCAACGAACGTTCCTCTCGTGGCCCAGGCCTTCGATTGGAAGCACGGTGTATTCATGGGAGCAACCATGTCGAGCGAACAGACCGCTGCCGCGGAAGGGACGGTGGGCGATTTGCGCCGCGACCCGTTCGCCATGCTTCCCTTCTGTGGTTACAACATGGGCGATTACTGGGGTCACTGGCTGGACATCGGTCGCAAACTCGGAAAGAACGCACCGAAGATTTTCCAGGTCAACTGGTTCCGCAAGGATGACGATGGGTCGTTCCTGTGGCCAGGCTTTGGCGAAAACTCACGCGTTCTCGAATGGATTTGTCGCCGCATTGACAACACCGCGAAGACGTACGAGGCCGCTATCGGTTACGTTCCGGCGCGTGGGTCGCTCAACCTCCAAGGGCTCGAGATGCCCCGCGGAGCGATGACCAAGCTGTTCCGGGTGGAACCCGAACGGTGGTTGGCCGAGTGCGACTCGACCCAAGAGTACTTCTCCATTTTTGGCGACCGGCTCCCGGTCGAAATGACGAAGCAACTTCAGGCACTTCGTCGCCGCTTGAAAACGGCGACGGTCTAAGCACGAGTCCCGCTGACCATGTCTCTGGTCGGCGGGACTCGTCCAGCGGGAGAGTCCTTCCATGAAGGCGCTCCTTGCGAGTGAGAAGATGGGGCTGCACCTGGGAGGGAACCTGATGAGCAGCCCCATCTTTTCCGAATCGTCGTCCGACGAAATCAACGAACTATCGGTCATCATCGATCAACTGCGGTCGGCAGACGGATGCGCGTGGTGCGCGGAGCAAACACACGAGTCGCTCGTGCGCTACCTCATCGAAGAGTCGTACGAACTCATTGATGCCATCGAGTCGGGCAATCGCGACGACTTGCTCGAAGAACTTGGTGACGTGCTCTATCAGGTGCTCTTTCACGCCGACATCGCGAGAAAAACGCACGGTGAAGACTTTGACATCAACGATGTTGCCCGAAACACGAGCGCAAAGATGCGGTCGCGCCATCCGCACGTCTTCGGTGATGTTCAGGCCGGCACCCCCGATGAAGTGGTGGCGGTGTGGGAGCAACTCAAGCGTGAGGAAAAGTCGGATCGGTCCTCCACGCTCGACGGGGTGCCGCACGGGATGCCCGCACTTCTACTTGCCGACAAGTTACTCGGCAAGGCAGACAAACTCGGTGTCGTGTCGCTCGACGGTCCCTCGCCGTTTCAGTTTGGCGATGAAGCGGAACTCGGCGGCGTATTGCTCGCTCTCGTCGCGTCGGCACGAGGACAGGGTTTCGATGCCGAGCGCGCATTGCGCGGCGCCTTGCGAGGGCTCCAAGATGACATTCGCGCGGCCGAGTAGGCGCATCAATATCCTCCGCGCTCCTAATCCCCTCGCGACGCGCGTGGGATGATGGGGGCATGGCGAACAATGTGACGGCCCCGCGCGGAATGCGCGATTTTCTCCCCGCCGAGAAGGCGCGCCGCGAACGCGCACTGGCCGTGATTCGCCAGACCTACAGCGCGCACGGTTTCGAAGAAATTGAGACGCCGGTTGTTGAGGACTACGAGCGCTTGCACTCCGGCCTCGGCGGAGACAACGAGAAACTTTCCTTCAGCGTGCTCAAGCGCGGCTTGACCGCTGACGATTTGGCTGCGGCACACGCATCCGGTGACGCTCACGACCTGGCCGATCTCGGCTTGAGGTTCGACCTGACGGTGCCCTTGGCCAGGTTTTATGCGACGAACCGGGCCGACCTGCCGAGCGTGTTTCGCGCTATTCAAATTGCTCCGGTCTGGCGTGCCGAGCGCCCACAAAAGGGCCGCTACCGCCAGTTCGTTCAGGCCGACATCGACATCATTGGCGAACCAGGCCCCCTCGCTGAGGTCGAGCTCATCACCGCCACGTCGGCAACGCTGAGTGCCTTGGGTCTGAACGGTTGCACCATCCGGCTGAACGACCGCCGCATCTTGTTTGGTCTGCTCGACTACTGCGGTGTCGCGACAGAGCGCCGAGAATCCGCTCTCATCACAATTGACAAACTCGACAAAATCGGAGTCGCGGGTGTCGTTGCCGAACTCACCGAGTTTGGACCGGATTCGGCCGCTGTGCTCGGTGGCTTCCTGGAGAAGATTGAGCCGCACCTCACCGGTGGAGGCGTGCCACTCACGACGGCCGACATTCTCGCGGTCCTCCCCGACGGAATCGACCCGGAGGCCGTTGCGTCACTCGAGACAATCGCGAATGCATTGACCGAGTTACCCGACGGTGTGCAGGTGCGCTTCGACCCGACACTCGTGCGCGGTATGGGCTACTACACGGGCACGATCTTTGAGATTGCGCATCCGGAATCTGGCTCGTCGGTCGGTGGTGGCGGACGATACGACGGCATGATTGGTCGATTCCTGGGGATTGACGTACCTGCCGCGGGTTTCTCCATCGGGTTTGAACGCATCGTCGATTTGCTTCCCGACGACGAGTCGGTGCGAGGCGGCGTGGTTCTCGTTCACGACGCACCGTCGGTTGGCGCGATTCCCGGAGACGGGCTCACACTCGAAACGCTTGCTCGAATCAAGTCTCAGGCCGTCGCCTCGGGGGAGCGCGTGCGCCTCGAGCGTCGCGCGAAAAACCTCACCCCGATTCTCGACCGGGCCGCCGCTTCGGGATTCACTCATTTTGCATTCGTGGATGCGCACGCCACCACATTCGCCGACCTCACGCGCAAGCCTCTCGCCTTAGCCCACCGGTAGAATTGGGGTCGAACATCCCTCCCTCTCATCGTCTTTTTCTACCTAGGAGTCTGTAGTGGCCGACATCATTGCCCTCAACGCGCGCGAAATTCTCGATTCTCGCGGCAACCCCACCGTTGAGGTGGAGGTTCTGCTCGATGACAACACGGCCGCGCGGGCCGCGGTGCCGTCCGGTGCATCCACCGGCGCCTTCGAAGCGTACGAATTGCGCGATGGTGACAAGAAGCGCTACCTCGGAAAGGGCGTGCAAAAGGCTGTTGCCAATGTCATCAAAGACATCGAGCCCGCCATTGTTGGTTTCGACGCCACCGAGCAGCGCGTGATTGATGACGCAATGATCGAGCTTGACGCTACAGACAACAAGAAAAAGCTCGGCGCCAACGCCATTCTCGGCGTGAGCCTTGCGGTGGCGAAAGCCGCGGCAGATTCAGCCGACCTGCCCCTCTTCCGATACATCGGTGGCCCCAACGCTCACACGCTCCCGGTGCCGCTCATGAACATCATCAACGGAGGTGCGCACGCCGACACCGGTGTCGACATTCAAGAGTTCATGGCCGTGCCGCTCGGTGCACCCACGTTTAGTGAAGCCCTGCGTTGGGGTGTCGAGGTTTACCACTCGCTCAAGTCACTTCTCGCGAGCCGAGGTCTCGCGACCGGTCTCGGCGATGAAGGTGGGTTCGCGCCCGAACTGCCGAACAATCGCGCGGCCCTTGAACTCATCGTCGAAGCCATCACTCAGACGGGCCTCACGCCGGGCAAAGACGTTGCGCTTGCTCTCGATGTCGCCTCCACTGAGTTCTTCTCCGGTGGCACGTACAACTTTGAGGGCAAGAAGCGCACGGCAGCGCAAATGTCGGAGTATTACGCCGACCTCGCCGCCGCCTTCCCGCTCGTGTCGATTGAAGACCCGCTCGCCGAAGATGACTGGGAAGGATGGGTGCACCTGACCGAGCAACTCGGGTCGAAACTCCAGCTCGTCGGGGATGACCTCTTCGTGACCAACCCGAAGCGCCTCGCGGACGGCATTGCCCGGGGTGCCGGCAACTCAATCCTCGTCAAGGTGAACCAAATCGGCACTCTCACCGAGACTCTCGACGCAGTCGCGCTTGCGCAACGCTCGGGGATGACCGCAATTCTCTCTCACCGTTCGGGCGAAACCGAAGACACGACGATTGCCGACCTCGCGGTCGCCACAGACTGTGGTCAAATCAAGACGGGTGCGCCGGCGAGAAGCGAACGGGTTGCCAAGTACAACCAGTTGTTGCGCATCGAAGAAGAATTGGGTGACGCCGCCCTGTATGCCGGACGAAGCGCCTTCCCACGCTTCACGGCGTAGCTCGCCTTTCGAAAGGGACTTTTCGCACATGGCAAAACGCCCGTTGTCACGAGTGAGCGTTGCTGACGCTCGCGAGCTTGTGTCAACGTGGACGTCGTCGCTACATATGTCGGGGGCGACCTTGCTCTGTCTCGTACTCGTGGTTTTCGGCGTTGTCGTGCTGTCTAACCCACTCCGCACGCTTTTCGAACAGCGGCAGCAGGTCGCAGATTTGCAGGCGCAGCTCGACCAGAAGAACGCTACGTTGGATGCGCTCACCACGCAACGCGCCCGATGGAACGACCCGGCATACATTCGGGCGCAAGCGCGCGACCGGCTGTTTTATGTGATGCCCGGCGAGACCAGCTATTTGGTGATCAACGATGTGACGTCCGAAAAGGATCGTGTTCGCACCGTGTCGGCTGACCTCACGCACACCGACGTCGACTGGGTGCACGGGCTACTCACCTCAGTGGTTGTTGCCGGACTGAGCGATCCGACACCAGCCCAGATGGACTCGGTGACAGGGGAGAAGTGACGTCCGCGTATTCGCGCAACAATTGACGTATGCGTCCTCCGTTTGAACCGGCAACCGAGCGAGACATCGCCATTGTCTCGGCGCAACTCGGACGCCCGGCTCGCGATGTCATCGGTATTCCCGCACGATGTGTTTGCGGCGCCCCCACTGTCGTGGCGACAAACCCGCGTCTCGCCGATGGTACGCCGTTTCCCACCCTGTATTACTTGACTCATCCTGCGGCAACCGCGGCGATGAGCGATCTTGAGGCGACGCACGTCATGGTTGAGTTTGCCGAACTTCTCGAAGTCGACGGTGAGATGCGCGACCAGTATGCGCGCGCACATGAGCAGTACGTGAGCGATCGCGAGAGCATCCTTGCCGTCGATGAATTGGCAAACGTGTCTGCGGGCGGAATGCCTGAACGCGTGAAATGTTTGCACGCACTCGCAGGTCATGCGCTCGCGGTTGGCCCGAACGTGAACCCCGTCGGCGACCTAGCTTTGGCTCGGGGCGACTGGTCGCCCGATGTGTGCGAATGCCGAGATTATGGACTGGACACTGCGCCGGACGGTTCGCATGACGCTTGAGGTTCGCGTGACGATTGACAACGGGCGAGGCCGCCAACGGCTCAGATTCGCGTCTCTTGTCGCCACCATCGCCGCAGGTCTGGTGCTCATTCCGGTGCTACCCGCGGTGGCCGACTGGACGCGGGATAGGGAGTACTGGCTCACCGACTATGGCTTCACCTCGGCCTGGGCGTCTACCACGGGTGATGGCGTTCTCGTGTCGGTCATTGACTCTGGAATCGCGGATGTTCCCGAGCTCGCTGGGGCTGTCGTGGGCGGCGCCGACTTCTCGGGTCAAGGCAGTGCCGACGGGCGCACACCTGTCGGACCGTCACCGAATCACGGCACCCTCGTGGCCTCGGTTCTCGCCGCCCGTGGCGAGGGTGATGGTGATGGGATGATCGGCACGGCACCAGGTGCGCAATTGCTGAGCGCATCCATCTCAATCGATCCGGATGCTCCCGTGCCGTTTGACGATCAGATTCCGCAAGCCGTTCGATGGTCGGTGGATCAGGGAGCAACCGTCATTAATATGTCGATTACCCGAGGGAGCCTGAGCTGGCCAGAAAGCTGGGATGACGCGTTTCTTTATGCGGCCGAACATAACGTGGTGATTGTTGCCGCCTCTGGCAACCGCGCTCAGGGTACTGACGAAGTTGGGGCGCCCGCGACGATTCCCGGCGTGCTGACTGTGGCAGGTGTCGATCGCCAGGGCGAAGCGAGCCAGCAAGCGTCAACGCAGGGGATCACGATCGGCGTGGCCGCGCCGGCCGAGGAGCTCATCGGAGTGAATGCTCGAGGCTCGGTCGTGTCATGGGCTGGCTCGAGTGGCGCATCACCCATCGTCGCGGGGCTCGTTGCACTCGTGCGAGCTGCTCATCCCGAGCTCGACGCCGCGAACGTCATCAACCGCGTCACGTCAACGGCCACCGCCACGGGTGACCCCGCCATTTATGGCCACGGTTTGATCAACGCCAACGCTGCGGTGAACGCCGACGTTGCACCGGTCGTGAAAAATCCACTCGGTGACCTCGCCGAGTGGATCACGATGTACCGACGGGCGCCCTCGACAAGCACACCGATGACGACGATGACGAGCACGCCGCTCCCTCTACCCACTTCGGGTCGACCCTTTGCGAGCGTGTCGCAGTATGAACTCACGCAAGCCGTGGTGCCGTCAATGTTCCTTCTGGGATTCGGTATTCTTATAACGCTCGGGTCCATAGCTGTTGCCCGGCGTTTGTTTCCTCGTCGAACGCCTCCCGCTGACGATGAACTCCCTCCCTCAAACTAGCTGGAGCTTTACTGTGCCAAAAATCCTGATTGTCGGTGGCGGTTATGCCGGTTTTTACACCGCGTGGAAGCTCGAAAAGTGGCTCCGCCACGGAGAGGCCGAGGTCACCCTCGTCGACCCTCGCCCCTACATGACGTACCAGCCTTTCTTGCCGGAGATTGCTGCCGGCTCAATCGAGGCCCGGCACGCCATTGTTCCCCTGCGCTCGCACCTCAAGAAAACGCACATCGTGGCCGGGAAGGTCACAGCGATTAACCACAAGAAGAAGTCAGCCGTCGTAACTCCCGAGACGGGTGCCGAGTACGCACTGGAATATGACCACATCGTTTACACGGCAGGTTCGGTTTCGCGCACCTTTCCCATTCCGGGTGTTGCCGAAAAAGCCATCGGCCTGAAAACCATTGAAGAAGCCATTTACGTGCGCGACCGCATGCTTAACGACTTCGACAAGGCAGCGGGACTGCCGCCCGGACCGGAACGCGATCGTCTGCTCACCGTGGTCGTTATCGGTGGTGGCTTTGCCGGCATCGAAATCTTTGCCGAGCTTCGCTCTCTTGCCAGTGCCATCCTCAAGGATTACCCTGAGATAACTTTTGACGACACCCATTTTCACCTCATCGAGGCGATGGACCGCATCATGCCCGAGGTGTCGCTCAAGACCAGCCAGTGGGTGCTCAAGAACCTCGCCCAACGTGGCGCTCGGGTTCACCTCAACACGCAGCTTCGTTCTGCCGCGGACGGAAAGATTGAGCTCTCGACGGGCGAGAGTTTCGATGCCGACCTCATCATTTGGACGGCCGGCGTGATGGCCAACCCCGCGCTAGGTCACACGGACTTCCCGCTTGATGAGCGTGGTCGCTTGCGTATGCGTGCCGACCTGCGCGTTGAAGGTGAAAACGGGCCACTTCAGGGGGCGTGGGGTGCCGGGGATGCGACGGCCGTACCGGACCTTTCGGGCGGCGGAGTTGGCGGTTTTTGTGTGCCCAACGCGCAGCACGCGGTGCGTCAGGCGAAACTCCTGGCCAAGAACATCACAGCGGATATCCGCGGTGAGAGCGTTCGGGATTATGTCCACTACAACCTCGGTGTCGTCGCTGGTCTCGGTCTCAACATCGGCGTATTCCAATCGGGCAAGTTAGTGCTCACGGGATACCTGGCATGGTTGGCTCACCGTGGGTATCACGGGCTTGCCATGCCCACCTTCGAGCGCAAGGTGCGCGTGATCTGGGGTTGGATCAACAACTTCTTCCTAGGTCGCGACATCGCGTCGCTCACCGCTTACAAGACGCCGCGCGCCTCATTTGAGGAATACGCGATTCGAGTTCGGTAGCCTGTCGGGGCAACCAAAATGACGGGCCCCCATAGCCCAATGGCAGAGGCAGGCGACTTAAAATCGCTCCAGTGTGGGTTCGAGTCCCACTGGGGGTACGAAAAAAGCTGCCCCATCGGGGTGGCTTTTTTCGTCTCCTGAGTGGGCGAGACCTACTCTCGGGCCCCCGCTGGTGGCGTGACGAATGCATCGCATTCGTAGCCAGTCCAGTAGGGGCGGGGTTCGAGTCCCACTGGGGGTACGAAAAAAGCTGCCCCATCGGGGTGGCTTTTTTCGTCTCCTGAGTGGGCGAGATCTAGCTCAGCTCGCCCAACACCGCGTCGATGATCGCGAGTCCTTCGCGCGCCTCATCCTCGGTCACCACGCACGGCGGCACCACGTGCAGACGGTTGTCGGCCATGAACGGGAGGAGCTTGTGCGCCAGCAGTGCATTCTTGAGCTTGCCCATCCACGCCGCATCGACCGGCGCTTTGCTTGCGTGATCGGTGACGAACTCGACGGCCCAGAACACGCCAGAGCCCCGCACGTCACCGATGACCGCGTGCTTTGCTTTGAGCGCCTCGAGGCCGGGTCCGAGAACGGTTTCCCCGATGTGCTTAGCGTTCTCGACGATCTTCTCATCTTCCATCGCATCGATTGTGGCGATGATGCTCGCGCATGCGAGCGGGTGTCCGGAATAGGTGAGCCCACCCGGAAAAACTTTCTCGTCAAAGGTGCGAATGATGGGGTCGCTGATGATCACTCCGCCGACCGGGATGTAGCCCGAGTTGACGCCCTTGGCGAAAGTGATGAGGTCGGGCACGACGTCGTACTTGTTGAACGCAAACCATTCACCCGTGCGGCCAAAACCAGCCATGACCTCATCGAGAATCAAGAGGATGCCGTACTTGTCGCAGAGGGCACGAACACCAGCGAGGTACCCGGGCGGTGGCACGAGAATGCCGGCCGTTCCCGGCACCGACTCAATGAGCAGGGCCGCGATGCCTGTCGGGCCCTCTGCCGCAATCGTGCGCTCCAAGAAGTGCAAGGCGCGCTCTGACTCTTGCTCCGGGGTCGTGGCCCAGTATTCCGAACGGTACAGGTACGGGCCAAACACGTGCTTGTGCCCGCGGGCATATTCGTTCGGGATGCGCCGCCAATCGCCTGTCGACACAATGGCTGACCCGGTGTTGCCGTGGTACGAGCGGTAGAACGAAATGACTTTGTCGCGCCCGGTGTGGATGCGCGCCATACGAATCGCGTTTTCGTTGGCATCCGCGCCACCGTTGGTGAAGAAGATCTTGCTGAAACCCTTGGGCGCCTTGGACAGTATTTTCTGCGCAGCTAACGCGCGCATGTTGTTCGCGTGTGCCGGTGCAACCGTGGTGAGCACATCCGCCTGGGCCTTGATGGCAGAAATTACTTTTTCGTGCTGGTGACCGATGTTGACGTTGACCAACATGCTGGAGAAGTCGAGGTAGGTGTTGCCCTCGTAGTCCCAGATGCGGCTTCCCTTGCCACCGGCGATGACAAACGGCGCGATGGCACCTTGAGCGGACCACGAGTGAAAGACGCTGCCCATATCGGCTTCGCGAACGCTCGCGTTGTCAGCGGGGTGAAGCAGGGGGGATTCAGACATTGGAGTCTCCTTGGTCGGTTGCGTTCGCGCGCAATGTTGTTGGTTAGTTCTGGGGGAATCCGAGGTTGATGCCGCCGTGGCTGGGGTCGAGCCAGCGGCTGGTGA
>Ga0114976_10001432_pt1 | contig 14927 bp, 13 predicted proteins | sample S_130805_EF_Meta_FD_87319 | JGI IMG/M metagenome (GOLD analysis project Ga0114976, IMG submission 87319) | Freshwater microbial communities from Lake Simoncouche, Canada to study carbon cycling - S_130805_EF_MetaG | ecosystem: Environmental > Aquatic > Freshwater > Lake | place: Lake...
AGCCAATGCACAATGGGCCGATCCCGTCACGCTATCCTCCGGTACGCCCGACTGCGGGAAGAAGCACCGGGAAGTGAAATCGACGCCGTCTCCTCCGGCCGCGGTCACGATCAAGCCGCGCATTGCCAGGGCTTCAATCGCGGGCAAGTAGGTCGACCACGCCGTCTCCAGAAGCAGATCCAAACTTGACAACTCGACGAAGTGGTCCATCCGATTACGACCCTGCCAAACGGGCGTCGCCGGCAAAGCGGTACGGAGTTCCTCCGATAGGGGCATCTCGACGGGATGCTCGCTAGGGAAGTCGAGTACGACGAACTCACCCTCGCGATGGCAAACCAGTTCGCCGCTCCGGGTTTGAAACTTCAAGGTGGAAGTGGGATTGGAGAGCTCGGACCATAGGACGTGGGCCGAGGCTAGAGTCGCGTGACCACAAAGATCAACCTCAACGGTAGGCGTGAACCAGCGCAGTCGGTACCCGTCGCCTTCGGGCCAAAAGAAGGCGGTCTCCGCCTGGTTCATTTCTCCGGCGACCTGTTGCATCCACCTGTCGTCCGGGGTGGCGGTCAGTGGGACAACGCCCGCAGGGTTCCCCGTAAAGGGTTTGTTTGCAAATGCGTCAACCAGAAACAGCGAAGGCATACATAGGTATCCTACCGGTTGATGACCGTCGTCGAGTTGAACCTGACCGCTAGCCGCGACCAAGTTCGCGAGCCAATTCTCTGGCAATTAGGCCGAGAATTTGAGGTCCGCGTAAACATCAAAAAGGCGAACATTGATCAAGATTTCGGCTGGGTGAGTTTGGAACTCGAAGGTCCCGTCGAAGAAATTCAACGCGCCACCGCTTGGCTGATGACCACCGGAATTCACGTGGAAGCTTTGCAGCGGGCCGTCGGAGCGGGATAACGGCTCGGCGGGCGAGCTATGGAATTAACCGAGCGTCCCGAAGACTTTTCCCAATTCTGGACCGCTACCACTCAGGAAGCGCGATCCTTTTCGCTTGATTTCCGTCGGGATCGGGCCGCTGATCGCGATACTGGCACCCACTGCGTCGACGAAATACGCTTTCGCAGCATTACCGGAGTGATTCTAAACGGCTGGATCGCCTACCCAACCGGTGCCCATCGCGAGCGTACTTTTGTTTGGTTGCCACCCTACGGACGGGAATCGAAGCTACCGGATGAGTACGGAACCCGGCCCGATTGGGTGAGCGCTTCGCTGAATTACTTTGGTGAGTCGGCCTTTCACCAGGAGGTGTACCGACCAGAGCGAGGCTATTTCGCTGAGGGAGCCGAAGATCCGGAGTCATGGATTTTTCGCCGAATGTACCAGGACGGGGTCATTTTTAGCCGCATCGTTCAGGCCCAAAGCGAGGTGGACGAGGACCGAATCGGGACTGCCGGCATGAGCCAGGGCGGCGGAATGTCTATCTGGCACGGTGCTTGGAACCCGCTGATCAAGGCGGTGGTCGCCGATATGCCTTTTCTTGGCGACATTGCCGAATCCCTCAAATCACGCGTTTACCGATTCCCGCTGAAAGAACTGCAAGACGCGATGCAAGAGATTCCGATTGGTGATGCACGGGTCCCCCATACCGTCAGCTACTTCGACACGATCTATCATGCCCAGAGCTGTCAAGTACCAACGCAAGTGACGGTTGGACTACGGGATCCGGCCTGCAAGCCCGAAACGGTGCGCGCCATTTTTGATTCTCTTCCCGGCGTCAAGCGATATAAGGTGCTGGATTGGGGGCATGATTGGCATCCGGACATGATCATGAACACCGACGAGTGGCTCGGGGAGAGCCTTCGTTGAGGATCGCCCAAGTTGGTTCTTCACTATCGGATTGGGGCGGCATCGAGCGATATATTTGGTATCTGCAGACCGCGCTTCGGGATCGAAACCATCAAGTCACGGTGATCTCTCCGCCGGAATCACGGCTGATCGAAATGACCCAGGGCGTTCCGCTCAAACTGGCGGGAAAGCACGCGTTCTCTCAGCTGCCCGCGTATGTTCGCTTGCTTCGTTCCCAGCCTTTTGATGTGGTCCATGCCCACTACTCTCCCGACTTTGTCGTGCCGGGGATTGCCGCTCGGCTCGCCAAAGTGCCGACCCGGGTGGTTACCCGCCACTTGGCGAACGTCTGGTCGAGCGGAAAAGCGCGGCTGTATGCGAATCTCTGGCCCAACATGATCGCCGTGTCCGATGCGGTACGGAGCACCCTGATCCAAAGTGGCGTGCCCGAGCATCAAGTAGTGACCGCCTACGCCGGAATCCCTGAATTCCCCCGAACGCCGACGCGACCTAACCGAAGGGACAAGTTTGAAGCGGGATTCTTTGGGCGCCTGGTGCCCGAAAAGGGCGTGGATGTGTTGCTCCAAGCCGCCGTGAATACCCCGGATGTCCGGCTGCACATTTTCGGTGACGGTCCATCAGAAAAGGAACTCAAGTGTCTGGCAACGACTCTTGGGCTTGGTGATCGCGTGGTGTGGTACGGTCGCGTGCCCGATGTGGAAGGCTACGTAGAGTCGATGGATGTCATCGTTATCCCTAGCATTTGGGCGGAGCCGTTTCCGTACTCTGGTCTGGAGGCAATGGCGATGGGGAAAGCGGTGATCGCCTCAAACGCCGGCGGTCTGCCGGAGATGATTCGTGACGGAACCGACGGGTGGATCGTGGCTCCATCGGACCCGGCCGCGCTTGGAAACGCGCTCACATTCGCGAGTCAGAATTACGAGGAAACGCTTCGTCGGGGCGAAAACGGCCGCGTACGGCAGCAGTCCGAGTTCACGCTACCTAAGTTTGGGGAGCGAATCGAAGCGGCCTATCTACGCTTTCAGAGCTGACCGAATATCCCGGACTTGGCTGAGGAGTTCTCGCGCCCGGTCCAGCGGCCATTGCGTCGCGGCATCACTAAGGGCATTAGCGGGGTCTGGATGTACTTCGAGGAACAGGGCGTCGATTCCCACGGCGGTAGCCGCGCGAACCATGGCGGGGATGGACTCCCGCACGCCCCCGGTCGAGGTTCCCTGGCCTCCAGGGCGCTGAGCACTGTGGGTGGCATCGAAACAAACTGGGGCACCGAACGAGCGCATGATCTCCAACCCGGGCATGTCAACGATCAAGGTGTTGTAGCCAAAGGACGTCCCGCGTTCGGTGAGGACCACTCCCTCCGCTCCAAACGCTCGTAGTTTCTTGACGATGTTCTCCGTGTCCGACGGTGCCATGAACTGGCCCTTCTTGACGTTAACGGGTCGCCCGGTCGCCGCGGCCGCTTCTAACAAATCCGATTGCCGCGACAAAAACGCGGGAATTTGCAGGATGTCCACGGACTCTGCCACCGTCGCACACTGATCCGGGAGGTGAACGTCGGTCGTGACCGGCACTCCGTGCTCTTTTCGCACTAACCGCAGGATGTCAAGCCCAGCCTCCATTCCCGCGCCGCGATTGCTGGTGTGGGATGTCCGGTTGGCCTTGTCGAACGACGCCTTGAAGACGTAATTGAACCCAAGCTCGGCGCAAATCGACTTCATCGTCTCGGCGACGGCGAGGCAAAGCGCGTCAGATTCCGCCAGACAGGGACCCCCAATAACGGTGAGTTTGCCGTCGCCAATCTGAAAATCGCCAACCGAAAAGGGGGTTACCACTACTTAACCGTAACCTGAACCTTCACCGATGCGCTTGAAGGCGGGTAGCAGGTCCGGTCCGAGCACTGTTGGTAGGCAATATTCAGCGGGATCGTGTATTTTCCGGGCTTCTTGGGCAGTTGGATCTGCATAGGGAAGTCCACCTTGCCCATGTAGACCAAGCTGGACTTCGTGCTGCCTTCCTGAGTCATGCTAACGCCCTTCGGGTAGGTCACTTTGAGGAGCTTAAAACGCTTATCCGTAACGGAAATCTTGACCGGATTTTCGAATGGATCGGAGGGCGGATTCTGGTAACCGTGGAGACCCTCTTCAAATTGGATGGTAACCGTCACGGCCAGCGGCTTGCCGGCCGAAGCGGCCGAAACTTTGACCGAAACCTGCGGTGGAACTTCTTGTGCAATGGCCGAGGTGGCCAGCAACAGGGCACCGAGTCCAAAAATGAGTTTCCTCTTCATTACGCTCCCCATCCAAGCCACTTCTTGATCTTGTAAACGGTGGTGTCGCCGTTCAACTGCGCGATCGCCCGGGTCAACGGTACGCCCTTCGGGCAAACTTTGACACAGTTCTGGGCGTTACCGCAACCAGTGATGCCTTCTTCGGAAGTCAAGAATTCCAGTCGATCCGAAGCCAACTGCTTTCCGACCGGGTGAAGATTAAAGAGAAGCGCTTGACCCAAAGCGGCCGGCCCAACGAACGGTGATTTTTCGTTCACCTGAGGGCAAGCTTCCAAGCAGCAGCCGCACGACATGCATCGGCTGAGGGCGTAGCGCAACTGGCGAACGTGATCGTCTTGCGTTTCGGCGGCACCAAGATCGTACGAACCGTCAATCGGCACCCAGGCCTTCACCTTGATAAGATTCTCAAACATCCGGCTGCGATCCACGATCAGGTCGCGGATAACCGGAAACTTAGTCATTGGCTGAAGCTCAACGAAGTAAGAATCGCCCTGGATCTCGCCCACTTCCTCAATCAGCGCCGTACAAGCCTGACGGATTCGGCCGTTGACAATCATCGTGCAGGTACCGCAGACCTCTTCCAAACAGGCGGCTTCCCAAGCGGGCGGGGATACCGGCCCCTTGCCCAATTCGTTGGGTTTTCGTCGCACTTCCATCAACGCGGAAATGACGTTTAATTTATCTACCATCGGCACTTCAAATTCGTGCCAATAAACCGGGGAATCTTGTCCGTCTTGCCGCTTGATGCGGAGGCGAACCTTGGCTGGTGCGGAAACTGCGGTTGCCGTCATCTTTACTCGTTTATTCTACGCGGGATACGGGGGTAAGAGTTTTCGGGCGGTCCCCAAACTCCAAAGAGATGGTTACCGCCCGGGGGGAATCAGGTCCGACCTTCGGCCTTGACTTCCGGAATTCCGTTCACATCGTACGGAAGGTTGTAGGTGGGAAGGGAAGACCCGTCCGTTGCGAAGATATCCGGGGCCAAGCCGCCCAGCGAAGCCTTACTCTTGTAGGATTTCGCGTGGCCATCAACGAAATTGATGATCATGCTTTCGCTGAATCGAGCCGTACCGGCGAAGTTAACGCTGGAGAACGGTCCGGCCGGAATGCGGTAACCCGGTCCATAGACGCCGTCTCGTCCGGCGAAGTCGGTGGGAACGTCCTTATTGGTTTCGCCCGCTTTGACGTACCGAGCCGTGTAGAACATTCCGGTGTCGGCCGGGAGCGAAATGGAGCCAGCGTTTACGACCGGATCACTGTCGCCAAGCCGCGGAGCGACGGCCGGATCTTCGAACAAACCAAAGTTGAGTCCGGTTGACGCGAACTCAATCGCGTTGCCCGGTCCGGCACTGGTGATGTTGGAAAGTCCCAGCGGAGCCAACAGTGACTTCCATGGAATCGCCTTAGGATCGGCCTGGTCCAAGAAAATGTCCTTGTTCTTGGTGTAAGGAATGATCGCATCGTACGCCGAGTAGACCTGGCAGCCGGATCCCGGAACCACGTAACCATTGGGGGTGCCGATGCAGTAAGCGCTCTGAGCGAAGGTGTCGTCGCTGTCGCTGTTGTACATGATAACGGCAGTTGCGTTTTGCTTCAGATTGCTTAGCGCCGCCGTTTTCTTCGCGGCTTGCTTGGCCTGCGCAAAAACGGGGAACAGAATGGCCGCCAGAATTGCGATGATCGCGATTACGACCAGCAACTCGATGAGGGTGAACCCATGTTTCTTCAAATTTGATTTCTCCTTCGGCTTGGCACACGCGAAGGGGGAAATCCCGACATCGTTGTCGCCGATTGAATCATCTTACCGTTTCGGTAGTCATGGTTAAGGCAGTATTAAGGTCCGATTTTTGACAGGGGAACCGGGGTCGGTATCATCTTGGGCAATGGAAGGCATGGATGCCCCACAAAAACCCGACGTCTCGGAAATCCCCCAGTCCGAAATCCCTTCCGTTGAGATTCTGGGGCTCCCCGTCCATCGCGTGACGATGGTGCAAACGCTGGACATTTTGGATCAGTTCGTAAAGTCCGGCCAGCCGCACTTTGTGATCACCGCAGACGCCAGCGGGGCGGTGCAAGCGCAGAGTGACGCTGAATTCCGCGATCTATTCCGTCAAGCAAATTTAATCACGCCGGATTCGGCGGGTATCCTTTGGGCTAGCCAGCGTTACGGCAAGCCAATCGGCGAACGCGTGAGCGGCGTTGAAATCGTGGATCACATCTGCCGGGCGGGTGCCCGCGCGGGTTACACCATCTACTTCCTCGGGGCGGCTCCGGGAGTTGCCGATGATGCCGCCAACGAAATGCGCAAGCGCTATCCGGGCTGTAAGATCGTGGGCACCCACGACGGCTACTTCAAGCCCGAACAAGACGCCGAAATCGCCGCGCAAATTGCCGCCCTGAACCCCGACTTCTTATTCGTCGCCATGGGGATCCCGCGCCAGGAGAAGTTTATTCTTGGCACCCAATCCACCATAAGGGCGCGAGTGGCTATGGGCGTTGGCGGAACGTTCGACGTGTTCTCTGGCCGCGTCAAGCGGGCCCCCGTGGCCATGCAAAAAATGAAGATGGAATGGCTTTGGCGGGTGATCCAAAATCCGAAGAAAGTGGACAAGGTGAAGTTACTTCCTCGCTTCGTCTCGTTAGTACTCCAAGACACAAAATGAAGATCTACACGAAGACGGGCGACGCCGGCACCACCGGCCTATTTGGCGGTGATCGCGTCGCCAAAACCAGTTGGCGAATTGAATCGATCGGCACCGTGGACGAACTGAACTCGTTCCTGGGATTAGCTGGCCAAAGCGTCGAGCCGGATCTTGCCGCATCGATAGTCGAGATTCAGAGTCGATTGTTCGATGTTGGAGCCGAACTTGCCACCACGCCGGAAGGAAAGTTCACCCTCGAATCGGTACACCAAGAGGATATCGAGGCACTCGAGCGGTTGATCGACCAGTGGGATGAAGTCCTGCCGCTGCTGAAAAACTTCATTCTTCCTGGCGGGACCGAGGCAAGTGCCCGATTACACGTAGCTCGTTCAGTTTGCCGTCGATGCGAGCGGTCTTTGTGGCGATTGGCCGCCGAAGTAGAAATTCGGCAAGAAATTATGATGTACCTGAATCGTCTAAGTGATTGGCTCTTTGCGGCGGCTCGCCTGAGCAATCATCGGGCCGAAGTTGCGGATCAACCGTGGCACCAGAAAACGACCAAGCTCTGACCAAAACCCATCATGATCACGACGCTCATTGCTATCGCGCTGACTGGAACTCCTCTCCCGAGACAAGCCAACCCTGGACAAACCAACCCAGACCCTAAAACTCTGATCTCCGGGATGATCAAGCACTATTACGAGGCCAAGACCATTTCCGGTCGAACCACGGCCGTGCAAACCGCGCTGACAGCAAGGGTGAACGTGATTACCGAGCTAGCCATCCGCCAGCCCGATTGTTTCCGAATCGCGCAGGCGCGGGATGGTTCGGCGGCGCGCAACTGGCTCCTGGTCAGCAACGGCACGATCTTCACCTATGACAAGCCCGACCAAGTGAAAGGGAAGCCCCGATTTGCCGAGCCCCTGTTTCAAAACGGGAAGAAGATGACCAATCGGGATGTCTACCAAGTAATCAGCAGCGCGATGGGGGATAAAAATGCCGCAATTGATATTGCATTTGGACGCTCCGAAGACCTGCGGGCTCTGGTCAATCTTTGGGGCAAAGAGTGGGTGAACCACGGACTGGTTTCGGTGGGCGGTCGCCAGGGCTACCACCTCACCAGCAACATGCGGCCCTACGTCGAGGCCGGGTACTGGGATAAGGTCGAAATGGTCATTGATCCCGACTTCAATCTGATCAATTACAAGACCATTCAGAAAGTATTTCCTCCCAATCAACGCGAGGCGGTTTACGTTACAACCGACATGAAAGTCGAGCTCACGATTAACCAGGAGATTGCCGATGCCGTCTTTGCCATCCGCTGATGTGACGCGGTTTTTTTGACGCGTCAAAACTTTCATTTTTTGGGTAGATTAAAAGAATGGTTCAGCTTGAATCACCGTCTTCCGCGCAGGCAATTCGATTTGTCGACCTGCGTCAGGGGATGACGGCTCGGGTGAGTGCGGTCGATGAGGACTGTTTGGTGAGCCGACGGCTTCAGGAAATGGGTTTCACGATTGGAACCCAATTTGAAGTGGTTAAGGTCGCTCCCCTCGGAGACCCGATCGAAATTGACTTGCGGGGTTACCGAATCTGCCTGCGACGTCTTGAGTGCGACTGCATCTCCATCGAACTTGTCTAACCACACCATCAATCCGCCGCGTAGTTTGCGGGTAGCGGTGGTTGGAAATCCCAACGCCGGCAAGACCACCCTTTATAACGCCCTCACGGGCGCTTCCCAAAAGGTCGGCAACTATCCGGGGGTAACCGTCGAAAAGGTTACCGGCAAGCTCAAGCTGGCGGAAAGTACCGTCGACTGCATCGATATTCCCGGGCTTTACACGATGAACGCCGTCTCGGAGGACGAGCGCGTGGCGGCCGAAGTCGTGAGTTCGAAGTCGGTGGAACCGGCCGATCTGTTCATCTACGTCCTGGACGCCACCAACCTGGAACGGAACCTCTTCCTCTTCTCGCAGATTGCCGAATTTGGTCGTCCGATGATGGTAGCGCTTACCATGACCGACCGCTTGGTGGGGAAGCCGCGGGAAGTCGATGCCGCTCGACTTTCGGCCGAGCTTGGCGTGGATGTGGTGCCGGTCGTCGCGTTTAAGGATCGTGGCATCGCGCAACTAAAGGCGGTCATCGAGCGCAATTTGGCCAATCCGCGCGTTCCTTCCCTAAGCCTTGACATCCCAGCCGAAGTGTTGGAAGAAGTTGAAATTCTTCGGGATCGCCTAGCTCGCGCCGGAATCGATGCGACCGTGGGCGAGACTCGGGCCGAATTACTGGCTCCCTCCGAAGCGCCCGGGCTGTTCATCTCGGAATTCTCGGAGATGAAGGAAGCCATTGAGGAGTCACGCGCTCGCCTCGCCGCGAAAAACCTCTTGCGGCCCTCAATCGACACCCAGGCTCGTTACGCGTGGGCGAGAGCGGTGCAGGAAGCCGCCCTGACGCCGATTCGAGCGGACATACTGGGTCAAAAACAGAAGAAGGCGCCGTCAAGAACCGACCGAATCGACGCGGTACTGACCCACCGCGTGTTTGGTCTTGCGATCTTCACGTTCGTGATGTACTTGGTCTTTCAGTCGATCTACACATTCGCGACGCCGGTGATGGATCTTATTGACGGCGGATTCACGACGGTGAAGGATGCCGTTAGCGCTCGTCTCCCCGATAACGATTTTCGATCACTCATTGTCGATGGGGTTCTGAATGGAATCGGCTCCGCGCTGGTGTTCCTGCCCCAGATTCTCATCCTGTTCTTCTTCATCGCCATCCTTGAAGGAACCGGATATTTGGCGCGCGCCGCGTTTCTGATGGATCGTCTCCTCGGATGGTGTGGCCTTAATGGACGCGCTTTCATTCCGCTGTTAAGTAGCTTCGCCTGCGCGATTCCGGGAGTCATGGCCGCCCGCGTGATGCCCGACTCCCGCAGCCGGTTGGTGACCATTCTGGTCGCGCCGCTGATGTCCTGTAGCGCTCGATTGCCGGTCTATCTGCTCCTGATCAGCACGTTTGTGGAGCCGCAGCTGGGTCCGTTTTGGGCGGGAGTGGCCCTCTTTGGCATGCACTTGCTCGGCCTGGTGGTTGCCATCCCCGTCGCCTACTTCCTCAATCGGAAGATGATAAAGGGAAGTCGGCTGCACTTTGCCCTTGAGCTGCCGCCCTATCAATGGCCCAAGTGGCGCGACGTATGGCTCGCAATGTACGGTCGGGGCAAAACCTTTGTCCAGACCGCCGGAACCATCATTGCCGCCATGTCGGTCGTGATCTGGGCGCTGTCGTACTATCCTCGCGCACCGATCATCGAGGGCTCGGACGCCGCCCAGCAAGAGCATCAGCTCCAGCAATCATTCTTGGGCCGCGCTGGGAAGGTCATTGAGCCGGTATTTGTGCCGGCCGGGTTTGACTGGCGCATTTCGACTGCCATTCTGAGCGCGTTCCCAGCTCGAGAAACGGTCGTGCCGTCATTGGGAATCATCTTCTCACTGGGGGGAGATGCCGATGCCGAATCGGTGGATCTGCGAAAGAAGCTGCGAGAAAGCACATGGCCCGACGGCCGTCCGCTCTTTACACCCTGGGTTGCGGCAGGTCTCATGGTGTTTTTTGCCCTCTGTGCCCAGTGCATGGCCACGCTCGCGGCGGTGAAGCGCGAGACCAACTCGTGGCGCTGGGCCGCCTTTATGTTTGGCTACATGACCTTGCTCGCCTACGTTGCCGCGGTCGCGATTCACCAAGTGGCGCGCGCCCTGGGCCAAGGCTAACGGATCGGGCCGAAGGCATCGGTGCAATTCACCCCGAGCAAAGTGTAAAGTCTCGGCGATGTCAATCCCCATCGGGCTTCAGCTCTATTCCGTCCGCAAAGATGCGGAGCAAGATCTTCTCGGAACCATCGCCAAGGTAGCGGAACAGGGCTATCAAGGGGTTGAGTTTGCGGGCACATTCGGCGTTTCGGCCAGCGATATTGCGCGGACCCTAGATGCGTCCGGAATCACCTCGCCTAGCGCGCACGTTGCCTGGAATCTCCTCACCGACGATAAGATCAAGGAGACCACCGACTTCTACGGCGAATTCGGCTGTAAGGGAATGGTGATTCCGTGGATTCCGGAAGAGAAGCGAAACACCGACGCGGCGTCTCGCGAAACTGCCGCCGAACTTTCGGACCTGGTTGCCAAATTAGAGGAGCTGGGATTCTGGACCGGGTTTCATGCCCACGATGGTGATATGAAGCCGCTGGACGAGGGCAGATCCGCTTGGGACCTGATCGGCTCCTACACTCCCGCATCGTTCGCCATGCAGTACGACACGGGTAACGGCATGTCGGGCGGTGCCGACCCGGTCGCCCCGATCAACCTTTTCCCCGGTAAGGGCCGATCCATCCACCTGAAGGAGTATCCGTTTGAGGGCGCTCCGATCATCGGCGAAGGCTTGGTTCCGTGGAAGGACGTTTTCGCCGCCTGTGAGGCCGGCGCCGGTACCGAGTGGTACATCGTCGAGTACGAGGCCGAGGGTCCGTTCAGTGCGCTGGACGCCGTCGACAAGTGTCTCCAGTACCTTCGTAGTCTCGGAAAGTAAGGAATCAACCCAAAAACGGGGGGTGTCCGCACCCTCCGTTTGAGAACTTAAACCGAACGATGCACCTTTTCGATAGGTTCATCACGTCTAACAACCGTCATCTTGGGGGATGTAAAACCGGAAATGGTGTTCTATAATGCCGTTGTGCCTGAAAATGGGTCTGGTTTTTCCGTTCGCCACGAGGGCAAAGTCCAAAAGGTCGTACCGATCGAGAAGTGTCTAATTTGTTATTAACTCGAAAAAGTGTTCGCAGCACCGCCGTGCTCGGCATGCTGGCGGCAACCGCCGTCGTTGCGTGGGCAGGCAGTATCATGCCCGCGGGAACGAAGTCAAATGTGGTTACCGCCGACGCCAAGGCGCGGGTCGCGACGAATTCGTTGCGCTTCGTCGAAAACGCTGGTCAGTGGGATTCCCGTGGCCGCTACCTGTTCCGCACTGAAAGCATGCGGTACTGGGTAACGGATCGGGGCGTGGTGCTGGACTATCTTGGTTCGGCTAAGCGCAACGGTAAGGAATACGCTGGTCAAGCCATCCGGGTGGACTTCGTCGGTGGCGGCGTCGCCACTTTGGACCCGGTCAATCCTAAGCCGATTACGACCGACTTCATCACCGATGTCAAAAAGGTCACCAACGTCAAGAGCTTTGGTGAAGTTTGGAGCCGCAATGTCTATCCGGGAGTGGATGTTCGAAGTTACATCGATCAGGCTTCTCCTCGCTACGACATCGTAGTGAGCCCCAACGTTGACGCCTCGGCGATCAAGATGCAGTTTGTTGGCGCCAGTGGCGTCGAAGTCTCCAAGAAGGGAGATCTGGTCCTCAAGACCGTTCTCGGCGACCGAAAGCAGGTGGGTCTGGAAGCCTTCCAGATGATCAACGGAACGAAGGTTTCGGTTGACGTCGAATTCCAGAAGCAGGGCGACAATCAGATTGGATTCAAGCTCGGCAAGTACGATCGCAGCGAAAAGCTGACGATCGACCCGCTCATTTACGGTTCGTACTACGGCGGCGATGATGGTCCCGACGAAGTTCACGCCACCGTGTCGGATACCGACGGCGGCGTTTACATGACCGGAAAGACCCGCGCACCGAAGTTCCCGGCTGTGGTTGGCCCTTACGGCTTCAACCTCGCTGGTGGCTACGACGCCTTCATGACGAAGCTTCAGGGCGACGCCTACGTTCACGACTACGCCGCTTATGTTGGCGGCGCGCAGAATGACAGCGGCGACCGACTTCAGCTTGATCCGTTCGGAAACGTCTGGATCGCCGGTAAGACGGAGTCCAGTAACTTCCCTGGTAACGGCCGCGTAAACGTCCAGTTTCTCTCCAAGACCACGGGAACGCCCACCGGTGGAACGTTCACTGCGACTTACAACGGAATCGCCTCTCAGGCCATTCCTTTCAACGCTTCGATCAAGGAAGTCCAAGTCTTCTTGGAAAATATCTCCGCGATCGGCGTTGGTAAGGTCAAGGTTGAGTTGGATTCGGGAACCGGCACCTTGGATACCGGAGCCGTCTACCGAGTCTCTTTAAGCAACGATCGACCGGGCTTGATTTCCATCACTAACCGGTTGACGCCGACGATTCCGGCCAGCCGGTATGCCATCAGCAAGTTCACCGATATCTTCTTGATGCGATTTAAGAAGTCCGGTGCAAGCCTGAATCCGCTACCGACGCGCGCTCAGTTCTTCGGCGGTAACCGTGATGAGACTCTCGCTGGTTTCTCGATCGTGCCCAAGGACAGCCCGGCGCCGAGCGATCCGGTTATCCTCTCGTTCGCTGGTATCAGCACCGGCAAGAACCCGGATATTCCCGGTTCGTTCGTCGGCAGTTCCTACTACGCTCGCTATACGTTCACCGAGACGACTCGATTCGTCCGCGACAATAACTGTACGAAGTACTTCACCGACACGCTAGAAACCGAAATTGGTGGCTTGGTCACCGACTCGGAAGGCAGCTTCTTCATCGGCGGCACCGTCTTCAACAACGGCACCATCGATACGTCGATTGATCCCCAGTTCGTCACTAGCGACCGTGCGTTTGAAAATGGTCGGTTGCTTCGTGGTAGCGATATGTTCGTGCGTAAGTACGACACCACCGGCAACATGATCTACTCGGTGCTGGTAGGTGGAAACAACAGTGAAGCTATTGGCGGAATTGACTACTCTCCGGAAGGATTCACCGTCAACACTGGCAGCGGCATCGCCATCGACAGTCAGGGCAGCGCGTACATTACGGGGCGCACCAATTCGTTCAACTACCCGCGAACTCGCGGAGTCTTCGGAGAGACGTTCAACAGCAATGCCGTCGTGGTTGTCACCAAGATTAACTCCGATGCCAGCCAGATCGTCTACTCGACGAACTTGAAGAGCAACGGAGAAGTTGTTCCTGGCGGTATCGCCATCGACTTGGCCGGTAACGCGTACGTCACCGGAAATATCCATCCGTTCGCAAACTTCCCTGATACAGCTGGCGGTAATCCTGCCGACCCGAATCAGCCGACTTCGACCGGCACCGGCTCCATCACGCTCACTTCGGACGCGTTGGATCCGACCTACGACATGCCCGCTTCGCCGAAGATCCCGACCACCGAAGGCTGGTTGACGGTTCTCAACGCGACGGCAACCCAGCTGATCTACTCCTCCTACCTCGGCGGTCTGCTTGATGATATGGTCTTCGGACCCTTTGTCGACCGCTTCGGAGATGTGTGGGTGAACGGCTGGACCGACTCATATCGTGGTTATGCATTGTTCTCCGATACGGGGACCCCGACGATTCATGAGGACACGGCGAGCCTTCCGGGTGCGCTGATTACTCCGCTGGCGTTCAAAGCTCAGGGCGATGCGGCCGGTGGATTCCAGCTGCAGAATCTCTTCGGACTTCTTGATCCGCTCTACTTCGTCACGGGTCCGGTTCGCGGTAGCCCTCTAACCGGTCCGAAGCCGACGTTCCAGGTATCCCTGCAACGAGACGGATTCGTGATTCGACAACGAGTCGCTTTCCCCGGTGTTCAAAGCCTGACTGTAGCGCCATCTTCGGCTCCGGGCGGCCTTGGCACCCAGCTGACCGGCACCTTGACGCTGACTTCGGCGGCTCCGATTGGCGGCGCTGAGATCACCTTTGAAATTAACAACTCGGCCGCTTCGTTCGACGCGACCAATGTTGTTTCGAAGCAGACTCTGATCATCCCGGCGGGCGGCACAACTGCCACCGTCACGCTCTTCACTCGACCGGTGTCACTCAACACTCCGGTCCAGCTCAAGGCCAGCTACCTTGGTAGCTTCAAGATCTCGCAGGCGGTTGTCATTCCGTGGTTCTCCCAGCTCAGCCTCACGCCGAGTGAAGTTGTGGGTGGTCAGGAATCCACCGGCACGATCACCTTGGCGGCTCCGGCTCCAGCGGGTGGCGTAACCGTAGATCTTCTTACCGACACCCCGAGCTTGGTCAGCTTCCCGAACGGCGCTCAGGCGACGATTCCGGCTGGTCAAACCACCGGCACCTTCAAGGTGGCGACGGAAGGCGTCGTAACGACGCAATTCCCAACCATCACCGGTAGCCTCCTCGGAGTTGGTAAGACTCAGACCCTCACCGTCCAACCGATCTCGCTCAGCGGC
>Ga0114976_10001434_pt1 | contig 14915 bp, 13 predicted proteins | sample S_130805_EF_Meta_FD_87319 | JGI IMG/M metagenome (GOLD analysis project Ga0114976, IMG submission 87319) | Freshwater microbial communities from Lake Simoncouche, Canada to study carbon cycling - S_130805_EF_MetaG | ecosystem: Environmental > Aquatic > Freshwater > Lake | place: Lake...
AAACCTCGTGTCGCCCTCGACCAGATTGGAACAACATTGTAGGTAAGCATCGAACTGCCGCCGGTCGCAGACATAGAATCCACGACGGCCCGTGCCCACATGTTGGCGTAGTTGTCGGTCAAGTTGGTGGAACATCGGCAGCGAGGCCGACTGGGTGAGATAGAGGCTATTCATGGAATCCCCATATTAGCGCCAGGAGCAAAAGTCGGCGCACCCATGAGGCTTCGGGCCTCTGCCGCCCGACGGAACACCGCCTTGTATTCGGCTGCCACCCGCACAATCGAAAAATAGTCGTGCCGCTGCTGTAACGTTGCCTGCATGCGACCATAGCCTTCCCTCATTCTGCGCAGAGCTGGTTCCACCCCTTCATCGAGCGCGGCGCCGTGGGCCTCGGCCAGTTCAGCTGTCCCGCCTAAGCGGGAAAAAAACACTGGCAAGCCGCAAGACATAGCCTCGAGCACCGCATTGGGGCAGTTGTCTTTCTCGGAAGGATGCATAAAAACGTGGGCTTTCTGACGAAAAAAGCCGGCCATCTCGTCGTGCCCCAGTGGCCCGAGCAATCGGACCTGCCCAAGAGGCACATCGTCCGGCCAGAGGCCGGCGTGATAGCTCTCCACACCGGGCAGTAGCGAGAGGGCCGAAATCAGGTCGAAGCGCTTTGTCCGGAGCCGACTCATGGCCGATGAGACAACCACTAGGGGTTGGCCGGGGCGCCAGACGATGCGGCCACGAGAATGAAACACTAACTGGTCGACTCCGTTGTTAATAATAATTGGGGCGAGTTTTGCATAACCTGCTGCCTTAAAAATCTCATACTGATAGCGGGTCTGGAAGATATCTGCCGTAGTATAGCCCAGAGCCCGGAAAAGGTCGATTTGGGCGCGATCCGTCTTTCCGTAGGAGTGTTGTGCATGGTTGACCAGACGGCAGACAATGGCAGGTGGCCGAACTGCCCGCCCAGTGAAACGCCAACTTGCAGCTCGCCAAAGGTTGCTCGTCCCCGTGTCGCGCAGCCGCCTCAGCTGCGGGGATGAAATAAATTTTTTACTAAAGCGTGGCCGTCCCGGACCCCGATAAAGTTGGTTGAGGAAAAACACGTCGCATTCCTCATGTTCGTTCAAGACGATTTCCACCTCAGGGTCGGCCGCCAACGCGGTTTGCAGGGCCCGTAAGAAGGAGTTGGCGCCACCCCAAGGACCTTCGACAATCCTGTAGTTAAAGAAGATGCGCAACCGTTTAGTCATGGGCGTTCGGAAATTACCCCGCTTTCTCGCAGCGCTCCAGAAGACACAATATCTCCTTCGAATTTCCCTGAGTACAACGGGTTGTACAAACCTTCGGACGAGAGGAATTCATATTAGATGAAAGTCAATGCGGCCAATCAAGCCAAGAACTTCCTCTGCTGCGGAAGCTATCCTGAAATGTTAACGATGGCGTTTCGTGGTCGATGAAACGCAGATCAGTCCGGGACGATGGAGCAATGTGGGCAAGGTGGGTCCAGGCTTCGTACCTCACCTTTGCACCCAAGAGACGCTGGCAGACGAATACCGTGCTCACCCTCTTGTCGATCAGGCCGGAGATTGGCTGATCGCTTTGACGGACGAGATGGAGGAAATCCAAGTTACACGTTTTGTCTCCATCGACTTGGGAGTCATACGCCGGGCCATCGACGAAAACGAACTCGTAAGGACGCTCCGGTACATCGCGATAACGCACACCTCTAAATAGGGAAATGTTGTCTTCGATAGTCGGACTGAGGCGCAACTCGGTGCAATCGCGATAGCGATCAGGCAAAAGCTTGTCCGCGATCTCATACCATTGGAAATGTTCCTCCATGGAAGTGACGCGCCCCAAAGGAGCTCCATCCGCTGCATTGCGTTGAAGGGCGGCGGCGATGACAAGAGTGGACACGCCTGTACCACATTCCAAAACCTCTCGCGGGCGGCTCGTCCGGATGTGGCGGTAGAGAGCATAGTAATCGATGTGCCCGCAACCAGTGGAATGGCTCTCCGAGATGTAAGCTTCCAGATCCTGCCAGAGGCGCGCGTCGGCCTGCAGACCGCGCATTGCTGCACGCGTGGCCAGCCGGCGGCGACGATTCAGAAACCTATCGCGAAAAAACCGAAAAGGACTCATGGGGAAAAGCTTTCAGCTTTTTTACCTTCGATCAAATGGTCTGCGTTTCTGCGGCGTTTCAGAAGATGGGCGGGGACGCCGGCCATGACAGAAAAGGGCTCGACATTTTTAGTGACCACGGCGCCAGCTGCGATGACCGAGCCACGGCCGATCTCAACACCGTCCAAAATCGTCACGCCAGCGCCGATCCAGACGTCATCCTGGATCAGAATGCCTCGGGCCTCGATACCCTGCTCCTTGATCGGGATGTCGGTGCGCTGGTAACGATGCATCGACGCGACGATCACGGTATGCGTCGCGATCCGAACATAATTGCCGATGCGAACGCCGCCCCTGCCGTAGACCAGTACGTGCGAATTCAAAGACGAATAATCTCCGATCTCGATCCAGCCTCCGGCGCTATATAGGCCCACTCCCGGCCAAACTCGGCAATGCGCTCCAATCCGGATGTGGCAGCGGTCGCTGCCACCGAGCGGACAGTGCAGCGATGCGTTGTTTTCAATCCGAGTACGCTCACCGAGCGAAATCGCCCCACCCTCGACCTCGGTTCTCCATCCGAGCGAGGCCCCGGGGGGCAGAGAGGCGGCGAGCCGCAACCAGTCGCGCCGGCGGGCCGCTTCATGGCGCAGACTGCTCCAAAGCGTCCCAATAAGAGTTTCCAAGTGTTTGCTCATGAGCAGACCGCGAGCAGTTTATGCCACCGATGGCGCTCTTGGTCGGTGCGGTAAAAGCGACCACGCTTGTAGGGAGAAAGTTCAATCCGGGAAAAGAAGGGTGCGAGGGTGTGTGTGAGCCGTTTTGCGTTGTAGCGTGTCACGTGGGTTGGATCGTCTAACAATCGGCGCCACTGCCTCAATGCAACGGCATCCAAGACATCATAAAGGCGCTTGATGGGATAATTCGGGGTGGTGATCAGGAGGTGCGCGCCTGGCTTCAGCACCCTGCTGATTTCCTTGAGGTAAAATGCGATTTCGCCCCGAGGAATGTGCTCAATCACCTCCACCATGTTCACGAAGTCGAAGGTGCGGTCCGCATAGGGCAAGGGCTGGTGCAGGGGAAGATAGATCGCATGCTGCCATCCGCGTTTTTGGGCCGTTCGGGTGCGGATTTGGGACGGTTCCACCCCGTGGACTTTATCGGCCTCAAAATGACCAAGGTAAAATTCGTAGTAACGTCCGTCTCCAAACCCAAAGTCGAGCACACGTGCCCCGGATGACACTCTGGGACGGATGTGTCGTTCAAAGGCATCGATCCAAGTCTGCGCGACTTGCCCGCTCTGAGACTTGGTTTTTGCGTAGAGTTCAAAATCTTGGGAGTTCATGATTTCAAAGTGATTCTGGGCCTGTCGACACCACGAATCGATAACTGCGTGAGCAAGCCACCGACCGCTGCGCAAATTAGAATTTGCCCCAAAAGTGCGGCTAGGTTGTAAGTCTGCCACCAGCTGCGCAATCCCAGGCTGAACAACGCCAGCAAGCCGCCGGCGAAAACCGCGGGAGAATGCACCTGCCACGCAACACGAACCAAGCTCAACCCGGCTTGGCGTGCTTGCGCGACCAGAAAGATGCTCATGGAGGGCAACACCCAGAAGAGGGACCAAGATAAGCCGATCTGCCATAACGGAACCTGACGCTTCCCGGCCACAAGGGCTGCAGCCAAAGCGATCACAGCGGAACCCAACGACCATAAAAATACTTTCCAATGCTGACCCGTGCCTAGCAGGGTCGACTTAATCGCGGTGTAGGGCAGGCCGATCATCAGGCCCATGGTCATTGTCAGCAGCAATAGCTGAGCATTCAGGTAATCTGCGGTAGACCAATCCGAACGATGGAACAGGAGCCGCAAGATGGGATCGCCGTACGAAACCAGCCCGGCTAAGGCACAAGCGGCAAGCGCCGAGGTGGCAGCGCTTACGATCCGGGTTGGCACCACGATACGCGTCAGCTCCTTGCGACTCTGCCACTCGCTAGCGAGTGTCGAGAAGGACACACCGAGGGAGGAGAGCAGGGCCTGAATGTTGTTAACCAGCAAGAAACACACACCGTAGATTGCCGCGGCTTGCAAACCGTAAGTGACACCAACTAGGAGCCCGATACCTTGGGAATAGAGCACTGTGCTTAGACTTAACCCGAGGGAGCTGAATCCCAGGGAGAAAATCTCGCGTATCATGTCTACCCGCACTCGCGAACTCCGTAGCCCCCAAGGGCCGGTCATTTTCCACGCAACCCAGACCAGCACGATATTGGCCGCCACCGCCACGGCAGCAGTCGTCACTGCAAGGTGGCGCAAATCAAGCCGGTCCGCCTTTGCCAGCATTACAACTGCGAAGAAGGACAGCAGGGCCTCAAGTATTTTCCCGGTGCCGTGTGGACCATATCTTTGATGACCGGCTAGAATGCCGCCTCCGACCCTCAATAAAAGCAGCAGAGCCGCCGCACCGCCCCCGAAGAGGAACGTGAAACGAGTGTTCTCAACCAGCACTGGTGGCACTTTCAGCAATCTAGGGACCAGCCCGCCAAGTGATAACGTCAACAACAAGAGTAGGACGGTGATCACGGCCAGAATCCCAACAGCGGTGCTAAGCAGGACAGGGAGCTTATCCGGATCGGTTTGACGATACCGCGCGACGAAGCGGGCTATGCTACTCCCTACCCCAATGTCGGAGAGACTGATAAAAGACACCAAGTTCCCTACCAAAAGCCACACGCCTAGCTCCTCCTTGCCGAGGTGGGCAGCAATCAGGGGCAACGTTACGATCCCAGTGACCAGATTGATCCCCCGATAAAGCCACGCAGTTACGGTGGCCGAAATCACCGTTCGGCGGGCAGAAACAGGATGGGCAGAAATTTTGGCAAGCATAGAAATGTAAGATGATCTAAGTCGGATAGGCTCGTCGGTAGCGCTAGAAACAGGATTGCTCAGCAATGCCACTCTTAGGTTCTGAAAGCTGACACAGTTTATACGCATCAAGCGCACGCAGAACATAACTTCCGTCGTTCTCTGCAAAACTGGGTTGCCCATCGACCACCAATCCCAGATATCGCGTAGTAAGTTCTGGCAGCTGTGCTTTCAGATACGACTTAGTTATCAGAGCAGGCCAAAACAATTAAAAAGCTGAATTTCCTCCCTTTGACTGTAGAAAGAAATATTTCAATTTTGCTCTTCCATTTCACTAGATTAAAGGCCCTTTTGTCGCCTGAATAGAAACTCGGTGATCTTAAAATCTAGCTCCGAATCGATATCGAATGCCCGTTCGCACGGTATTTGGTAACCAAATGCCCTGCCATCAAGAAGATGGTTGGATGACTTGAGGTATTTTGCAGCAAGCACGTAAACTCCAGCTACGTGCTCAAAAACGGCCGGCGCCTGCTGGCGGGCAAGAATCACTTCCTTTTTGTCACACTTGCTCATCTTTAGTACGCCCTCCATATCGGGCTCAACCAGATTGAAATACGGGTTGCGTCGAGCAACAGACACAGTAAAAATAGCATCCGGACTAAGACCATCCTGCGTCAGCTTCCTAAACTTTTGTATCGCTCCCTCTATGTCACTGCTTTCAATTAACGGATTGGTGCAATCGATGTCGATATAGAGATCATACGCGACCCTGTCCTGCTGCTCGCAAGCCTGCAGTGCGTGTTGCCAAACCTGAAACTTGCCGGCATTTGATGATGCGAGCTCTGGAGGGCGGACGAATGGCACATCAGCTCCCGCTGCCCTTGCGACTTCGGCAATTTTTTCCGAATCAGTACTAACAACCACCCGGTTAATTCCAGGAACTACCCTAGCTTTTTGGATGGCCCACGTGATGACAGGCTTGCCTAATAGGGGCCGGATATTTTTGTCCAGCACCCCTTGGCTTCCGCCGCGTGCGCTTATTACACACAAGATTTTTTCGCTGAAAATAGGCCTCAGTCCTCTATTTGGTGTACCTGTCTGCCTCGAAATGAATTAAATTGTGCTTAATCCATTCGATCGTCTTTGCCAGACCTTGGGGGAAAGACACGAGAGCTTTCCAGTCCGTCAGTGATTTGATCTTACTGGTGTCTGCCAGTAAGCGATTGACTTCACTGTTCGCAGGTCGGATTCGCTCCTCATCCGAGATAATTTTGACCTTTCGACCCACGATTTCGCACAGCAGATCCACTGTCTGGGCGATCGACCATTCCTCCCCTGAACCAATATTGACGACTTGCCCTTCTGCCTTCTTGCATAGGGCCAACGCAAGCATGCCAGCTGCCGTGTCCGTCACAAAGTTGAAGTCTCGCGTCGGTGAAAGAGCCCCGAGTTTCAGCACTTTGTTCCCTGCCAGTAGCTGGCTGGTTATGGTGGGAATGACCGCCCGCGCAGTCTGCCGCGGTCCGTAGGTGTTGAATGGACGAGCCGTAACCACGGGGAGACCGAAGGAAAGATGGAAGCTCTCGGCCATTTTGTCTGCCGCAATCTTGCTAGCAGAGTATGGTGATTGCCCAACTAGCGGGTGGTTTTCGGAAATCGGCACCTTTTGCGCGGAGCCATAAACTTCGGATGTCGATACGTGGACCAAGCGGGTTAGAGCGTCACTCTCTCGGCAGGCCTGCAAAATATTCAGGGCGCCGGTCACATTAGTGTCAACGTACGAACGGGGTGCATCATAGCTGTAGGGAATAGCAATCAGGCTGGACAGATGAAAAACATATTCACAATCCCTCACCCCTTGCCGCATGCGTTCTGCATCGCGGACATCACCCACCCATAGCTCCGCCTCGTCTAACGTCTCCTTTGCTACGTCTCGTAGCCAGCCCTTCTCGTTCCAGGAATTGTAGGAGACTAAGGCACGCACCCGGGCACCTGCCGCTACCAACTGTTCGACCAAATGGCTGCCAATGAAACCATCTGCTCCAGTGACAAACACTTTTTTACCGTTAATTGTTTCTGTCATTGTTTTGTTCCTTTTGAAAAAAGGCCCTGGTTTTTTCGAGGTCATCCGGTGTTCCGATGTCACTCCAGTATTCGTGAACAGGGAAAACGGCTACTGACATCGCCTGCTTCAGACACGCTTGTATAATATCTGTCATGTTAAGCGGGCCGATTCCGTGCAGCAAGTCCAGAGCCTCCGGGGAGACGGCATAAATACCTGCGTTACATAAGTATCTCTGCGAAGGCTTTTCAACAATCCCTCTCACGTGGGGTCCTTCACTGCTAATGACGCCATAAGGTATGTTGACCCGGTAATCTACTGCCGCGACTGTAATATGGGCACTATGGTTTTGATGAAAGGCATGGAGGCTGCCAAAATCCGAGGTTGTAAGGACATCGCCGTTCATTACAACGATCGCACCCCTTGGCCTTTCGGGCAGTAGGGCAAGCGCACCAGCAGTGCCCAGCTTTGTCTGTTCGCGCAGGTATAAAATCTCAATTCCAAAATTTGCACCATTCCCAAAATGGCTTTCGATAACATGACTGAGGTAATTCACGGAAATATAGACACGTTTAAGGCCAGCTTTCGCCAAACGCAGGATCTGGCGCTCCAACAGAGGTGCACCCCCAATATCAACCATGGGCTTTGGAATTGGCCCAGTGACGCGGCGTAACCTTTTGCCTTCGCCCCCAGCCATAACAACAGCAAATTCAAATTGAGAACTTATAGATGACAGATTTTTTGGACACTCCAAATCCACAAGGTGTACAAGGCGTAGAAAGCGCCCTTTATTGTCGGTAATAGGAACCGCCATCACATTACGCTTACGCATAAGATCCATAAGGTAGCTACTAGACGCCCTCTCATCAGCAACCAAGGGGGAGTGATTCATAGCTTCTGAAACTGGCGTCTCAAGGTTGCCTTCCGCTAATAGGCATCGGCGCACATCCCCATCGGTGAGTGTGCCAAGCAGATTTCCATCATCATCAGTGACGATGGCGATACGACGGTAACTGGATTCGATTACACGAACCGCATCCATGAGGACTGCATTTAACTTTATAGTCGAGTTATAGATCATTGAAAAATAAAGCTCAACGAAACCAACCGTCCCTGACCTCGCCCCTCAAAGTCATTTTTTTGCGAATTAGATTTTGATCCAGCGTAACCTCTGCAAGCACCTTGGCTATCTTCGGTCCGGCATCCCCTAACCAATATGGGTTTTCAGCTGTTCGACACGTGGCGCGAAAGTCTTCATCGAAAAGACAGCGCTTGATTGCGGATATAATTTCTTGGCTGTCATATCCGACGCTCACCAGATTTCCTCCGCGCAACCTGCCTTCTTGACGAGAACCGATATCAACTGCGGGACATCCAAATGCAGGCGTTTCCTTCAGTCCGGAGGAGGAATTTCCCGCACAGGCAACACGCATCGAAGGATTTTTTGCTAAAGCCAGAACCCCGTGATAAAGGTGACGCCCAAGAGATCGGTGTATTTGGATATTGGCAACCTTGCGTTTGCTGAATACCTCAAGCCGCTCGATGATCTGTCTTCCCCCTGCATCATTGTTGGGATAAGTCAGGATAATCTGTATCCCATCATTTGCGGTAGCCTCAAGTGCGCTTAAAGAGAGCTCCAGTTGCGCAGCAGCCTGGTTGAACTCTGTTGTAACAGAATGCTGAGTAAATAAAACAAGGGGACGCTTCAGGTCGAGCCCGAGTCGTTCAACGATCTCGTCCGGTTGGGCATATCGGCCTTCTGATATCAAATCAATCGCCGGAAAGCCGACGGTATGAATACGCCAAGACTCTTCACCCATTCCGAGAATTCGATTAGTAGCTTGCTGATTCGTTGTGAAGTGAAGATGCGACAGTTTTGTCATGGCATGTCTAACCGAGTCGTCCAAAGCCCCACCTTCCGTTAAATCCCCGCCCTCAACGTGAGCAGTGGGAATATTCATCTGGCTCGACGCAATTACTGCAGCAAGTCCCTCGAAACGATCTGCGTAAACCACCATCATATCTGGGCTGATCTGTGCCAAAGTCTTGCTGATTTGAATCACACCAGATCCGATTGCCTGCGCCGTGGAAAACAGAGATCCTGCATCCATTTCAATTTTGACCTCAGCGTCGATACGGAATCCGTCTTTACGGATTTCCTCGAAGGTGCGACCAAAGTTAGCATCCAGGTGCGCTCCAGAGACGATTAGCCGATAATCCAAATCAGGATGCTGATCGATGGCGCGCAAGATCGGAAACTGAAGACCATACTCGGCTCGGTTTCCTGTAAAGACAGCGATCGTACGCTTATTTTGGCGCATATCTTTTAATCTTCGTTTCAACTAATTTGCGAATCCCATCTTCCAAGATTGTTTTAGGGGCCCAACCGAGAGTTTTTTTTGTAAGTTCAATATCAAGGATTAGATTATAAGATTTGTTTAGTGGGCACAGTTCTATTACATCCTGTTTCTTCTTTAATTTAGATTGCACCATGCTTACGAGTTCCCGAATAGAGGTTCCGCGTCCACTACCCACATTGAATACTCCTGATGCTTTTTTTTCGATTATAGCGAGAAATGCTGTTACAGCATCCTCGATCCAAAGAAAATCACGGACAGGGCCAAGCGAACGCATAGTTATAGCCCTGTCTAAACCTGCCTGGTTAAGAATATGACTGACAACATTTTCTGTTGACATTCCCGGCCCATATAAATTGGCCAGTCTGACGACCGCTCCTCCGCTTGAAAGCGCTAGGCTCTCGGATGACATTTTGATTCTCGTGTAGGCATCCATGCCCTCAATTGGGTCAGTGACCTTTCTTGGAGTCATCGAGCAACCTGCGTATAAGGTCGCCGATGATGCGTAAATTACCCTTCGATAACCTTTTTTGAGCAATACTTTAAACGTTTCGTAGCAAGCTAGCTCCTGTTCTGTGCCACTCTTCTCAACATCTGATCGGTTATTCGGCTCGGCTAAATGGATGAGAATATCGCCTAATGGGGACTCCTCATAACTTTCTACAGTGAAAAGATCTAATGACTTTTTGCGAGTGATTCCTATGCAATCAATATTATTTCCCCTTAAAAGCTTTATTAAAGCGCCTCCAAGAAAGCCAGAGGCACCAGTTACAACAACTCTAGCCACAGTTATTATTGTAGTTTATCAAAGCCTGATTCTAATCATATTAGCCCAGATAGCCATTATTGCGACATTGAAACATTAAGTGCAATTAAGAGAAAGACGTGAGGCTATGAACGATTACGATGCAGCGTTAAATCCATGCGCTTGCCCAGAAATTTTATTCTGGGGTGGTATGATCTTGGATTTCTTAATAAGTGATCTGTGATCGTTTTACCTGTTGTCCGCTTATAATTGAATATTTGGCAGTTTTGCCCATAAGATTCTCGTATTCCCGAACACTAAAGTCCCCGCCTCCGGGTCTCTTGACCCAGATGTTTTCTTCGCTTAGTTTTTCGCCGGGCTGGATGTCCTTTATTGCGACTACAGACGCAAAAGCAAAAGCAATAGTTGGCTCCTCGGCTTTTACTGAATTTTTTTCTCCTCCACGCGCAAGAAAGATGGTCGAAGAACCTTCGATAAGCTCAGAAAGCGCTTTAGGATCCATCGAGCAGATAATGTCAGGACCTTCCCGCTTCATGCTGTCAGTGAAATGCTTTTCAAGGATCGATGCGCCAAGTGCGACTGCGCCCAAACATGTGTAGTTGGATGTGGTGTGATCAGACAATCCAATCACTGCGTCCGGGAATGCCTCTCCTAGTTTCGTCATTGCACCCAAACGAACAAGTTCCGGCGGAGTAGGATACACGTTTGTGCAGTGAAGCAGTGCAAAAGGAATTTCTTCATTCCGCAATATCTCTACTGAGGACCGGACTGAATCGATACTGTTCATACCAGTACTTAAGATCACGGGCTTCCTCATTTTTGCTATATGTCGGATTAGGGGATAGTTATTGCATTCACCTGATCCTATCTTTATTGCGGGAACATCAAATTGCTCCAGTCGGTCTGCAGCAGCTCTTGAAAAAGGAGTGCTTATAAAAATTGCCCCTTTGCTTTTTATGTGTTTCATTAATTTGTACTCCTCCCCCTCAGATAAAGAGCACTTTTGCATAATTTCATATATTGAGATTTTTGCGTTTCCCGGAATCACATATTTAGCTTCATTTGACATTTCATCATCCACAATGTGAGTCTGATGTTTAATCACTTCTGCTCCAGAACGAATGGCTGCATCCGCCATTTCAATAGCAACGGACAAAGAACCTCCATGGTTTATTCCAATTTCCGCAATGACGAGTGGAGGGCATTCAGGTCCGACAAAACGTTTCCCAATAAAGAATCCGTTTTTTATATTTTCCATTGACTGTAAAACCAGAGGTTACTTGCAATGACTCTACTGAGTCTTCCACTTTGATAGAGTTTCCTCTAGGGCTTGATCAACACACCGCATCTTTACCGATGTATTAAGCAGTTTGAAAGAATCTAGGACACAATTAGACCTTGGTGTTGAGGCCCCAAAACGATAGAACTCATTGTCACTCTTCCAAAACTCTGGTCTCCAGGCAGGCCTTAGCCGTTTCTGAATCTTTTCCACAACTTCCCGTGTTGAAACATACCCAGGATTCACCACATTATAAACCCCAGTAGGGATTTTCTGAAGCCAGCTATCCAGGCAAGCGGCGACAAAATCCCCGCGATGGCTGATCGAATTCCAGTTCTGATACACCTTGGCGTAGCGCTGAACCTTAGAAAGATAATTGCGCGACCCGTCAAACTCATCAAAAGGAATGCGCAGCCGCCACACATAAAATTCTGGAAATTGAGCCATGACCACCTCAGCCAGCGCTTTTGTCCCGCTGTAAAAGCTACAGTTGTTGTGGGTGAAACAGAAGTTAGGCTCATCACTCTCGCTAAAGCCAGCAACACGTTCCGATCGCTGGGAAAGTAGTTCGCTTACTAGTGGCTCAGTAAGGTTATCCTCGACGGCCCACGTGCCGCACTCACGCTGAACTTTCGCCCCAGTGTAAATACAGCCAGACGAGACAAATCCCAATTGGATGCCAGCCACATCACAAGCCGATGCCACTGTCTGAGCCAAAGTCACATTCCCCGTAACTGTTTCCCCTTTCTGGCTCTCACAGGCATCCACATTTGGTTTTCCGGTAAACCCTGCGCCATTAACCACAAAATCTGGCTTTTCTTTCTTTAGTGCCCCGAGAAGAGTTCGGAAATCGGTGTAATCGAGGTTTCGTCGCGATACCGACCGATAATCCAGTTTTCGCTTTTTAGCTTCTGCCACAAACGCCTCGCCGATGTAGCCTGATCCACCTAGAATCCAGATCATTTTTTCAGATTATGTTAATACTCTAGCAGAACGCGTTCGAAGCACTTGCCTAAGCACGGAGCATTTGTTGCTAATTTTCAGGTTTAGGTTTCATCATGCTTTCGAGTTCTCGGAACTATTTACCCAGGACCAGCTGGCCAAAAATTAGAAAGTAATGCTATAAGTTTGTTATTCCTTCTTTGATTTGAATTACTGGTTTATAACCGAAGCTGAGTCTCGGTTTAGTAATATCAGCTAAAGAGTGGCGAATGTCACCTTTTCTACATTTCAAGTAGACTTTTCTTGATGATTGAGCTCTTGTTTTAGGGGGTAAGCCTTGTCTGTTATTAATCGCTGAAATAATCAACCCGTGCAGCTCATTCAACGAAGTACGTGCGCCGCAGGCGACATTATAAATCTGATTCAGGGTTTTTTTACTTTGTACTGTTCCTGCGAGAATGTTAGCCTGCACAGCGTTACCCACATAACAGAAATCCCGACTCGTCTTTCCATCCCCGTAAATCTGCACCGGCTCGCCTTTCTTGATTGCGGCAATCCACCGCGGTATTACGGCGGCATAAGGTCCATTCGGATCCTGCCGTGGTCCGAAAACGTTAAAATACCTTAGGCCTATTGTTTCCAGCCCATAACTCCTACCAAAGACTCTTGCATACAGCTCGTTTGTATATTTAGATGCCGCGTAAGGCGAAAGCTGATTTCCTATTCGTTCCTCTCGTTTCGGCAACTCCTTGCTATCCCCATAAACAGAGCTGGAGGATGCGTAAACAAAACGTCTCGCCCCCGCATCTCGAGTCGCGATCAGCATGTTCACAAATCCCGTTACGTTTACCTCATGGGTGCTTAAGGGATCGTTAATAGAGCGAGGCACACTGCCCAAGGCGGCTTGGTGAAGAACGATGTCAACAGAGTGAGAAGTATGCCGTGAGCGGTTAGCAGTAACTTTCAAGCTTCTGCCCAACTTGGGTATTTCTAGACCGAAAGCTTTGTAACAGTCATTCATCTTTCGGATATCTCCGCGAACGAAATGAAAACGTTTCCAGGCTTTTTTTCCGACAACTTTTCGGACGAGATTCAGGTTCTTTCGATGCCCAGTAGCGAAGTTGTCTAAACCAATCACTTTTTGATTTAGTTTCAGCAATGTCTCAATTAGGTGAGACCCGATAAAGCCAGCGCAACCCGTCACTAGCCAAGTCCGCTGCTGACGTAGCATCTTTCTTTTAACGGATTCGTAATATGGGTTTTTCAAAATCGAAATTTAGGATGCAATAGGCTGTTAGCAGTTAGCCGTGACTCCGAACTACTGCCCACAGCTAACTGCATACTCACCACTAACAACTACGCTTGAAAATACAGCTTGGGCCGATTAACAGGCGAAACGCAATTTCTCGTATCCACCAAAGGTACCTTCAACTTGGAAAAGTCATAAGTTTTGAACGGGCCGTGAGCTGTGGAAATTAGAAGCATATCGCATGCAGTGTCGATCGGGACTGATTTTCGACCAGCTAGGTGGGAATGCTCTCGGCTTGGCCTGATCGCTGGGACATAGGGGTCGTGGTAATCTACCTTCGCGCCTTTGTCTTCTAGTTTTTCGATCAGAATGTAGCTTGGACTCTCGCGATCGTCATCCACATCTGCCTTATAGGCCAATCCAAGCAACAGGATTTTTGAGCCCTTGATCGGCTTACCCACGGTGTTGAGTGCCTCACCCACTTTCGCCACGACATGATCAGGCATGGCGGTGTTAATCTCCCCCGCCAACTCAATAAAGCGGGTGGCATGACCAAATTCTCGGGCTTTCCAAGTGAGGTAGAAGGGATCGATGGGAATACAGTGACCTCCTAATCCAGGCCCCGGATAAAACGGCATATAGCCGAACGGCTTGGTCTTGGCCGCCTCAATTACTTCCCAAATATCGATCCCCATCGAGCCGTAAATGATTTTTAGCTCATTGACCAAAGCAATATTAACGGAACGAAAGATGTTTTCCATCAGCTTTGTGGCCTCTGCAGCGCGCGTGGAACTGACTGGCACCAATTGTGTGATTGCCTTTCCATAAAGTTCCTTCGCCCGCTCCAGACAGGCCGGAGTCAGTCCCCCCACCACCTTGGGAATTTCTGCGACCTTGCTCATTGGATTTCCGGGGTCTTCCCGTTCCGGCGAAAACGCGAGATGAAAATCCAATCCCGCTTTTAATCCACTTCCCTTCTCCAAAACTTTCCTTAGATCCTCATCCGTTGTTCCCGGATAAGTCGTCGACTCTAAGACTACCAGCTTCTTTCGCCCCCCGCCTTCCGGCTTCAGGTGTGGCGCAATCGCCTCCCCACTTTTCAGAATATAAGAGATATCTGGCTCGCGGTTTTTTTTCAGAGGCGTTGGCACGCAAATGACTACCGCCTCGGACTGTTTGACCAACGCGAAATCTGACGAAGCTGAAAATCGACCATCTTTGACCTGCACAACCACATCCTCGGCGGGAATGTGTCGGATATAGCTTCTCCCCGACTCGATCTCTTT
>Ga0114976_10001435_pt1 | contig 14915 bp, 14 predicted proteins | sample S_130805_EF_Meta_FD_87319 | JGI IMG/M metagenome (GOLD analysis project Ga0114976, IMG submission 87319) | Freshwater microbial communities from Lake Simoncouche, Canada to study carbon cycling - S_130805_EF_MetaG | ecosystem: Environmental > Aquatic > Freshwater > Lake | place: Lake...
AGCGCCGTGGCTACCGAGGCACCCTCCGGCACGCGCTCCGGCATGCCATCCACCAGCACCTCGTCGGTCGCCGCGCGCTCAGGACGCAGCGCGAACATCGAAGCGTCCGGCGGTGAAGGGATCGAGCATCGGGTCGAGCGACCCTTGCGCGATCATCGGCGCGAGCAGCCGGCTATGCGCGCCGGCGAGCGTCACGCCGGAATGGCAATTGGCGGTGAAGGCGCCGGGGAAGCGGGTGGACTGGTCATAGATCGGCAGCCCGTCGGGCGCCATGACGCGCAGCGCCGACCAGGCGCGGACGATCGACAGATCGCCGACCCAGGGGAAGCTGCGCACCGCGCGGTCGGCGATCATCTGCATCACGTCGGGCGTCTGGCGGAGGTCGAAGCCGACCTCCTCCATGCTGTCGCCCATCATCAGCGAGCCCTCCTGGGTCTGCCGGATGGTGGTGACGGGCATGGGCAGGATCTCGGCGGCCCGCTCGGTCACCAGCACCTGGCCGCGCTGTGGGCGGACCGGCGCCGCAAGGCCGAAGCGCGGTGCCAGCTCGGCATTGCCGAGGCCCGCGGCGAGCACGATGCGCGGGGCGGCGAAGCGGCGGCCAGCGGCGGTGACGGCGAAGTCGCGCGGCGCAGCGTGGCCGTCCGTGACCTTCGCCTCCGGCACGTAGACGCCGCCGGCTTCGACGAAGACGCGGTGCAGCGCGTGCAGAAGGCGGAGCGGATTGGCGTGGCCGTCATAGGGCGTCCAGGAGGCGCCGACGACCTCGGGCCCGAGCCCCGGCAGCATGTCGCGCAGCTCAAGCGCGCGGATCATGCGATATTCATAGGGGTAATTGCCGGCCTCGCGCTTCATGCGCTCCATGCGCGCGGCGCGTTCCTCGAACTCCTGCTCGCTCAGGCAGAGGTGCACGCCGCCGGGCTGCTGCAGGCCGACATCGGTGCCGGTCTTCGCCTGCAGCTCGGCGGCCAGCTCCGGCCATTCGCCGGCCGAGGCGCGGGTCCAGCGCTGGTACCAGGGCGCGCCGAGGCCCTTCGACTGCACCCAGACCAGGCCGAAATTGCCGCGGCTGGCGCGATAGGCGACGTCGCCCTCGTCGAGCAGTACGGTGGCGAGGCCCTGGCGGCGCAGCCCCCAGGCGATGGCGGCGCCGACCAGCCCGCCGCCGACCACGATGGCGTCGAAGCTCTCGGTCCTCAGTTCCATCGCGGGTTGCTCACGATCAGCAGGCCGAAGAAGGCCGCGAACAGGGTCGCCGGCACGGCGAGCAGCGCCAGCAGGGCCTTGCCTGCCGCGCTGCGACCGCGCCGGTGCAGCGCGACACCGCCGAACAGGATGCCGCCGACGCCGCCGATCAGCATCAGCCACATGACGATGTTGAAGGACGAGACCGACCCATCCGCCAGCCCAACCAGGAAGAAATAGCCGACCACGAGCGCGACCAGCGCATCGATGCCCAGCAGGGTCCGGTAGAGCAGCATGGCGCATGCTTCCCGACCGCGCGCCGCGGCGCAAGCCGGTGTCGCCCGCGGCGCGCTGCGTCAGGCGTTGGCCCGGGCCCAGGCGCGCTCCTCCATCCGCCAATCCTCCAGGAACTCGGCGGCCCGAGCGCGGCCATGCTCGAAGAGCCTGCACAGGAAGGGCTGGCTGCGATCGAACTTGCTGAGGTGATCGAGGTGCCCGTCGAAGGGCTCGAGGTCGATGAAGCCGAGCGCCACCTCCCGGTAGTCGAGGCCCGCGGGCGGCTTCTTCCTGTTCAGCTCGCGCACCGCGCGGGCGACCCGGTTCATGGTACGCACCGCCGCGATCTCGTGCAGCAGGGAGATGTTGCCCGCCAGCTCGTTGCGACGGTCGTCGATGGCGGCGAAGCTCTGCGGCTCGCCGTGGCCCTCGAGCGGGTTGATGCGGATGACCCAGATCTCCTCCGGGTTCAGCTCCGGCTTATCGCGGGTGAAGAGGTCGGGCAGGTCGCGCACCGGCGGATTGGCGGAATAGAGCGCATCCCAGTGCGGCGCGGCGTCGATCGTCACCGCCCGCATCAGCGTCGGCAGCGCGGACGAGGCGAGCAGGCACTCGATCAGCCTGTCCACATTGCGGCTGCCGCGGAACACCACGAAATTGGTCTGGCGCGCCTTGTGCTCATCGGCGTCGAGCAGGCTGTCGGCGGGGGCGCCATGCGCCGTGCCCTCATGCGTCCTCGCCACGTCGACCGCGCCGATCAGCAGGTCGGGCGCGCCGGGGCGGCTCGCCACCGTGCGCATCCGCGCCAGCACCTCTGGCGGAAACCAGGCGTGCAGCAGCGCGCGCATCAGCTCCTGCGCATCGAACTCGCGCCGCATGGCGCTGTCCGGCAGCAGCGGGTTCAGCGCGCGCCAGGCTGGCGGGGCGAAGGCGGTGGCGGCCGCGACGGCGGGGCCGGCGAGGGCATCGAATCTGGCGAAGAGCCGCGGCCAGGCATAGGGCCAGGCCTCGGGCGTCCACTGCACCGGCTGGTTGGCGAGCAGCCCGAGGCTTGCCTGGAACACGCGGCCGCTGGCGGCCCGCGCGGCATCGAGCAGGGTCAGCGCCGCCGCGGTATCGCCCAGCGCGGCGCGCTGCCCGAGCCCGGCCGCGTCCACCCAGCCTGCGGGCGTGGCGAGGTCGAGTGCGGCATTGCCGCCTGGGTAGGGCGTGGTCCAGAAACCGCCGAGCGCGGCCCGCGACTCCGCATCGCCGAGCAGCAGCGCGCGCCAGGCGAGCGCGGCGCAGATCGCCCCGCCCGAGGTGCCGCTGAGCCCAACGATCTCGAAGATCACAGGAGGCTCGCCATCGGCGGTCGCGGCCCGGCCATTCTCCTCAAGCAGCCGGTCGAGCACGCCGGCGGTGAAGGCGGTACGCGCGCCGCCGCCCTGGCAGGCGATCGCGACACGCTGGACGATCGGCGACGCGGGGGAACCGGGACCGGGTGCCTCGGGCATGCTGCCCTCCCTTTTGGCACAGACGTGCTGCGGTGCAGCATAGCACGGGTTTCGGCGCTGCTGCAGCAGCTTCCTGCGCGCGGCGCCGCCCGGCAGGATGCGGGCATGACGCTGACCGTTCTGGGCAAGGCCTCCTCGATCAACGTGCGCAAGGTGCTGTGGACCTGCGTCGAGCTCGGCCTCGACCCGGCGCGGGAGGATTGGGGCAGCGGCTTCGCAGATACCCGCGTGCCCGAGTTCCTGGCGCTCAACCCGAACGGCCTGGTGCCGGTGCTGCGCGAAGGCGAGCGCGTGCTGTGGGAGAGCAACACCATCTGCCGCTACCTCTGCGCGCGCGAGGGCCGGACCGACCTGCTGCCGGCTGCGCCCTGGCCGCGCGCCCTGGTCGAGCGCTGGATGGATTGGCAGGCGACCGAGCTGAACACGGCCTGGCGCGGCGCCTTCATGAGCCTGGTGCGGCGCGACCCTGCGCATGCCGACCCCGCGCGCATCGCGTCGAGCATCGTCGCCTGGAACGCGGCAATGGCGATCCTGGAGGCGCAACTCGCCGTGACCGGCGGGTTTGTCGCGGGGCCGGACTTCACGCTCGCCGATATCGGCATCGGGTTGTCGGTGAACCGCTGGCGGATGACACCGATGGAGCGGCCCGACCTGCCTGCGGTGGCGGCCTATGTCGCCCGGCTGGCGCAGCGCGCGGGCTGGCGCCTGCATGGCGACAACGGCATTCCCTGAGCCGTTGACCGCGCTCGCCCGGGGCGCGAGCCTTGCATGCCCTGCCGGAGACGCCGCGATGGACCAGCTGCCACCCCGCCGCAACAGCGACCTCGAGGCCGCGCTCGCCGAGGCGCGCGAGCGCTACATGGCCGCGCGCCCGAAGAGCGCCGCCATCCATGCCGAGGCGCGCAGCGTACTCGCCGGCGGCAATACCCGCTCCGTGCTGTTCTACACGCCCTTCCCGACAGCGATGGCGCGCGGCGAGGGCTGCCGGCTCTGGGACGTGGATGGCCACGAATATCTCGACCTGCTCGGCGAATACACCGCCGGGCTGTTCGGGCATTCCGAGCAGCGGATCCTGTCCGCGGTGAAGGCCGCGCTCGACAACGGCGTGAATCTCGCCGCGGTCGGGGCGAAGGAATCGCAGCTCGCCAAGCTGCTGGTCGGGCGGTTCCCCTCGATCGAGCTCGTCCGCTTCACCAATAGCGGCACCGAGGCGAACCTGATGGCGCTCGCCGCCGCGCGCGGCTTCACCGGGCGCAGCAAGACCATGGTGATGCGCGGCGGCTACCATGGCGGCGTGCTGACCTTCGCCAGCGAGAAGAACGCGGTGAACGTCCCCATCCCGCTCTGCTTCGCCGACTACAACGACCCCGAGGGCGTGCGGCGGGCGATCCTCGTCGAGGGCGACCAGCTTGCGGCCGTGCTGGTCGAGCCGATGCTCGGCTCCGGCGGCTGCATCCCGGCGAGCCCGGCTTTCCTCGGCGCGCTGCGCGAGGCGACGCGGCAGACCGGCGCGGTGCTGATCTTCGACGAGGTCATGACAAGCCGGCACAGCGCCGGCGGGCTGCAGCAGCGGCTCGGCGTGACGCCCGACCTGACCACGCTCGGCAAGTACATGGCGGGCGGCATGAGCTTCGGCGCCTTCGGCGGCCGCGCCGACATCATGGCGGTATTCGACGGCCATCGCCCCGGCTCGCTGCCGCATGCCGGCACCTTCAACAACAACGTCGCCTCCATGGCCGGTGGCTGCGTCGCGATGGGGGAGATCTTCACGGCTGAGGCTGCCGAGGCGCTGTTCCAGCGCGGCGAGCGGCTGCGCGCCGAGCTGAATGAAGCGTGTGCGGGCGTCGCCATGCAGTTCACCGGCGCCGGCTCGATGATGACGGTGCATTTCCGCGGCGGTGCCATCACTGCGCCCTATACGGCGACGCCGGCCGAGGAGCAGCTGCGCGAACTGTTTTTCCTCGACATGCTGGATGCCCACATCTACCTGGCGCGCCGCGGCATGGCGGCGCTGTCGCTGCCGGTCACGGATGCCGATTGCGCGCGCTACGTCGAGGCGGTGGCCGAGTTCGTCGCGGCGCGCCGCCCGCTGCTGGCCGGACGGGGCTGAGGCCAGGCAGGGGGCGCATTCGGTGCACGGCGATTTCTCGCGCTGGCTGGACGACCCGGTCGCGTCCTACAGCCGCGTGCTGTTCCAGCAGGGCCGCGTCCAGCTCGACCAGGACTTCAACGAGCAGATCGCGCTCGGCCTCGCCCTGCAGCGCCTGATGCTGCGCGACCTGATCGGCCCGCATGGTGCGGCGCGCGGCGGCAGCGGACCGGATGCGCCGGGCTTCGCGATCGGCGGGCCGCCCGACAATCCCGTCGCGGGCGCCGGGCGCTACTGGGTGGAAGGTTGGCCGGTGCGGAACGCGGCCGCGCTGGCGCTCGACCGCCAGCCCGCCTGGCAGCCGGAGGAGGAGGCCGCGCGCCGGCAATTCGTCGGCGGGGCGGGGCTCGTCTGGCTCGACGTCTGGGAACGCTCGGTCAGCGCGGCCGAGCAGCAGGCGCTGAGCGCCGCCTCGCCCTGGGCGCCGGGCTTCCTCGATCCCGCCCTCGGCGGCGCCGAGACCACGCTGCGCGCACGCCTCGCCTGGCGGTTGCGCGTCGCTCCCGGGCAGCGCGACCCGCAGCGCTTCGTCCCGCCGCGCACCACCGGTCGCCTGGCCGTGGCCACCGCCGAGGCGGGCTATGCCGGCCAGGAGAACCGGCTCTACCGCGTCGAGATCCACACCGGCGGCGACGCCGCGACCGCCCGCTTCACCTGGTCGCGCGACAACGGCGCGACCGCGCTGGCGGTGCGGGCCATGGCAGTCGAGCCGGGCGGCCTGCGCATCGAGGCGCTGCGCCCGGGGGGCCTCGCCGGCAGCGGCCCGCGCGCCGGTGACTGGGTCGAACTGATCGATGCCGCGGCGGCCGAGGGGGTGCGCCGTGGCCCGCTGGCCGAGGTGTTGCAGGTGGCGCCGGACGGTGCGGTGCTGCACCTCGCGCCGCCGCAGCCGGACATCGCCCTCGCCGGCCCGGTGCTCCTGCTCCGGCGCTGGGACCAGCGCCAGGCGACGCTGCCGGTTGCCGGCCAGGGCGATGGCCGGCATGACCTCGAGGACGGGCTGCGGCTGCACTTCACGACCGAGGATGCGCGCGGCCAGCCGGCCCGCTTCCTCGCCGGCGATGCCTGGCTGATCGCGGCGCGACCGGCGATCGGCGCGATCCTCTGGCCGCGCGAGGCGCAGGCATCGGGCGGCACGATCGCGACGGCGTGCCGGCCGCAATGGCCCTGGCGCGGCCACGCGCCGCTCGCGGTGTTCGATCCGCGGGCGCGCCGCTGGCGCGAGGCGCGGCGGCTCTTCGACCCGCTCGGCGGCTGACCGCCTGGCGTTCGACTTCCGCGCCCGCCGGTTCTAGCCTGTCCTCCGCGTTGGAGACTCCCATGGCGCTGCCGACCCTGCCCTCCCGTGCCCTGCCCAACCAGCCGCGCCGCGTCCTCCTGCTGACCGGCGCGTCGCGCGGCATCGGTCACGCCACGGTGAAGGTATTCTCGGCCGCCGGCTGGCGCGTGCTTACCATCTCCCGGCATCCCTTCCCGGAGGAATGCCCCTGGGAGGCCGGGCCCGAGGACCACATCCAGGCCGATCTCTCCAGCGTCGAGGACACCGAACGCGCCATCGCCGAGATCCATGAGCGGCTGATCCCCGAAGGCGGCCGGCTGGACGCGCTGGTCAACAATGCCGGCATTTCGCCGAAGGGCGCGGGCGGCGCCCGGCTCGGCTCGATCGACACCCCGGTCGACGACTGGAAATGGGTGTTCCAGGTGAACTTCTTCTCCTCGATCATGCTGGCCCGCGGGCTGATCGAGGAGCTCAAGCGCAGCCGCGGTGCGGTGGTGAACGTCACCAGCATCGCCGGCAGCCGCGTGCATCCCTTCGCCGGCGCGGCCTATGCGACGTCGAAGGCCGCGCTCATGGCGCTGACCCGCGAGATGGCGCACGACTTCGGCCCGCTCGGCGTGCGCGTGAATGCGCTGAGCCCGGGCGAGATCGACACCTCGATCCTGTCGCCGGGCACCGAGAAGATCGTCGAGGAGCAGATCCCGATGCGCCGGCTCGGCAAGCCGGCCGAGGTCGCCAAGGCGATCTACTTCCTCTGCTCGGATGCCTCGTCCTACGTCACCGGCACCGAGATGCACGTCAACGGCGGCCAGCACGTCTGACGCCGTTGGCGGAGCGGAGTCACGCCTCCGGGCGGCCACGCGCTCCGGCGATCCGATCCGACGCCCCTACCTGCACTCCAGGATGCCGGTGCGGCCGATATGCCGGCACCCGCTGGCATCCGGTGTTCCCTCTGGCGCGCAGGCCGCCATCGCCATCAGCACCAGGCCCGCCATCGCCCGCATCAGCATCCCTGCCCCCTCGTCATCGCGCAGCCGTCATGCCTCGGCCAGCGCGGCATCGGCAAGGGGCCGGCGCGACAGGATCGCCCAGCGCCAGAGCAGCAGCGCCGCCACCACCGCAAGCCCCGCCGCCAGCCCGACCCATAGCCCGACCGGCCCGAAGCCGATGCCATGCGAGAGCCCGAGGCCGATCGGCATGCCCAGCACCCAGTAGCCGAGCAGCCCGGCCAGCAGCGGCACGCGGGTATCCTTGATGCCGCGCAGCGCGCCGGCGGCGGCCACCTGGATGCCGTCGGCGAACTGGAACACCCCGGCGATGGTCACCAGCGTGACCGCGAGCGCGCGCGCGGCGGCGGCCTCGGCATCGACCGCGCCGATGAAGCCATCGGCGATCGGTCGGGCCAGCAGGATCAGCAGCAACGCCATCGCCGCCATGAAGCCGGCGGCGAGCCCGACCGCCGCCCAGCCCGCCCGGCGCGCGCCCGCGGCGTCGCCGGCGCCGGCGAAGAACCCGACCCGCGCCGTCGCCGCCTGGCCGATGCCGAGCGGCACCATGAAGGTCAGCCCCGCGGTCTGCAGGGCCACCGCATGCGCCGCGACCGCCGCCGCGCCGAAGACGCCCATCGCCAGTGCGGCCGCGCTGAACACGCCGATCTCGAGCAGCATGGAGCCGCAGATCGGCAGGCCGATGCGGTAGACCTCGCGCAGCATCGCAAGGTCGACCCGCCAGAACCGCCCCAGCAGCCGGAACCGCCGGAGCCGCCGGTCGCGCGCGATCAGCACCAGAAGCCCCGCCAGCATCGCCAGGTTGGCGATCAGTGTGGCGAGGCCCGCGCCGAAGATGCCGAGCCCAGCCGGGAAGACCAGCACCCAGCAGAGCGCGCCATTCACCCCGATCGCTGCCAGCGCCATCCAGAGCGCCGGCCCCGGCCGCTCCATCGCCGCGAGGAAGCCGCGCAGCACGAGGAAGCCCGAGAAGGGGATCAGGCTCCAGAGCATCGCCCGCAGATACTCCTGCGCCAGCGCCGCGAGCACCGGCTGCTGGCCGAGCGCAAGCAGCACCGGCTCGGCGAACCAGAGCAGCAGCGCGGCCGGGGCGAGGAAGCCGAGGCAGGCGGCGAAGCCCGCCCTGACGCCGCGCCGCATCTGCCGCATCCAGCCGCGGCCGCCGGCGCCGCGCTGCTGCGCGAGGATCGCCGCTGCCGCGAAGCCGGCGCCGAGCGGGCCCGCCATCACCGCCCAGTAGAGTTGCGCCGCGAGCGTCGCCGCCGCCAGCGCCTCGGTCGACAAGCGCCCGAGGATCACCGCATCGGTCAGCGCCATGGCGTGCTGGCTGAGATTCGTCAGCGCCAGCGGCCAGGCGAGGGCGAGCGTCGCCCGCAGCTCGGCCCAGGCCATCCCCCTTTCGGCTGCTCGGCCCGCTGTGACATTGGCGTCCATCGCCGTCCTGTAGCTGCGATGCGCGGGGCCGCGCTATCCTCCGCCCCAACAGTCCGGAGTGAGACCATGCAACGCCGCGCGCTGCTCGCGACCCCGCTGCTCGCCCCCGCCCTGGTGCCCGAGGAGGCCCAGGCCCAGGCACCGAGCCTGGTGACCGAGGAGTTCATGGTGCCGGCCCGGGATGCCGGCATCGAGCTCTTCGTCCGCAACAAGCGGCCGGAGGGCCTCAACGCCTTCACACCCGGGCGCACGCTGCTGTTCGTCCATGGCGCGACCTATCCGGCGCATACCGCCTTCGACCTGCCGCTCGGCGGGCTGTCCTGGATGGACTACATCGCCGGCCGCGGCTTCGACGTCTGGTGTATGGACATCCGTGGCTATGGCCGCAGCACAAGGCCGCCCGAGATGGCCCAGCCGCCCGAGGCCAATCCGCCGATCGTGCGGGGCGAGACCGCGGTCGCCGATATCGGGAGTGTCGCTGCCTTCATCCGCCAACGCCGCAGCCTGCCGCGGCTCGTGCACATGGCCTGGTCCTGGGGCTGCGCCACCCAGGGCCGCTTCGCCGCCGACAACCCGCAACTGGTCGAGCGGCTGGTGCTCTACGCACCGCGCTGGCTGCGCGAGGGCACAAGCCTTGCCGCGGCGAACAGGCCGGCCCCGAGCGGCGCCTACCGTACGGTGACCCAGGCACAGGCGCGCGAGCGCTGGTACGCCGGCGTCCCGCAGGACAAGCGCACGGCGCTGATCCCGCCGGGCTGGTTCGAGCATTGGGCGGGCGTGACCTGGGCGACCGATCCCGAGGGCATGCGCCGCAACCCCGCCGTCATCCGCGCGCCGAACGGCGTGCAGCTCGACGGCCAGGAGTATTGGGAGGCCGGCAAGCCCTTCTACGATCCCGCAAAAATTACCGCGCCGACCCTCCTCGTCGTGGCGGAATGGGACCGCGACACCCCTCCGGCAATGGCCGCCGCGCTCTTCCTGCTGCTGACCAGCTCGCCCGGCAAGCGCCTTGTCATGCTGGCCGAGGGGACCCATTCCATCGTCATGGAACGCAACCGCGGCGCGCTGTTCCAGGCGGTGCAGGTCTTCCTCGAGGAAGCCGCGGCGTGATCCACCGGCGGCTCGCCGCCCTTCGGCTCGCGCCAGACCTCGAGCGAGACCTCGCGCGAGGCCATGATCCGCGCTGACCGAAGCGCGGACCATGGTCAAGCATCGTCGGTGAAGCTGCCATCGACCGCCTGGCCGAGGCTGTGGCCGGAATTCCTGCCGGTGTCCGTGGCCGTCGCGGCGTAGCGGATCGCCTTCGCGTTGGCCGGGCAGGTGGTGCGCGGCCAGCAGCCGGGCGAGGGCCACGACGCGCATGGCGGACGCATGGGTTTGGGCTGGTTCGCGTGACCGGGCTCGGCCCCAAGGCCCATGCACACCTGCCGCGCTCGCTGGCGGGCCGGTGTCGTGAGCGGTGGCATGCGGAGCGCCTGTGGATCGCGGGCGCGGATCAACCTTGCCTTAACCCTTCGCTCCTACTCTGTTCTCATGGGCGCCAGGGCTTCCGCCTTGCGCACCCGCCGCTCCTTGAACCTGTGCATCGGTCCAGCAGCAGCATCCCACCCGAGGGAGGCGCCGATTCCGCCGAATCCGCCCTGAAGCGCCCAAATTCCCTCAAACGTAAAGTTCACCTGCACACAACCTACTGGTGTGAAATACTTTCGACGTCTGATTGCGCGGTCATTCATAAATTGGATTGTGGGTTTTTGGGTGTCTCAAATCCTAAATTTCGCGGCCCCGGCGATATGTCCGAAAACCACTATCCGCTGCCCCGCTGCCCCGCCGGTTCGTCCGAAAACGCCCGCGCCGCGCCCCGCGGGCCGCGTCCCCCGCGCAGGGTTTGTCCGAAAACCACCACCGCACGCGCCCGACCATTCCACCCCCACCCCTGGTGCCACCGACCCCGCGGCATGATATGGTCCCCTCGGAAGGTCGGCGGTGGACGGGCTCCTCGCCAACCCGGTCAGGTCCGGAAGGAAGCAGCCGTAACGGGTTCTCGCCCGGGTCGCAGGTCGGCCTTCCACCCCATCCTGGGATGCGGGACACGGCCCGCCCCACCACCCGAGGGGCCGCCGCCAGGCGCATGTCCGACACCGAGCTTCAGGCCGAAGAAGGGCTGCCCGAGCCGCCGCCGCCCGAGGGCCCCGGCCTCTTCGGCGAGCCCGCCCCGGCCCCGGCCGCACCCAGGCCTGCAACGCTGCCCGCGCCCGTCGCAGCCCCGGTCCAGCCGTCGACGCCCTACCGCGTCCTCGCCCGCAAGTACCGCCCGACGAATTTCGAGGAGCTGATCGGCCAGGAGGCCCTGGTCCGCACCCTCCGCAACGCCTTCGCGCAGAACCGCGTCGCCCACGCCTTCATGCTCACCGGCGTCCGCGGCGTCGGCAAGACGACGACCGCGCGCATCATCGCCCGCGCGCTGAACTGCATCGGCCCCGACGGCACCGGCGGCCCGACCCCCGAGCCCTGCGGCGTCTGCCCGGAATGCCGCGCCATCATGGCCGACCGCCACCCGGACGTGCAGGAGCTCGACGCCGCCTCCAACAACGGCATCGACGACGTGCGGGAGCTGCGGGAGAACCTGCGCTTCCGCCCCGCCCAGGGCCGCTTCAAGGTCATCATCCTGGACGAGGTCCACATGCTGTCGAACGCGGCGTTCAACGCGCTGCTGAAGACACTCGAGGAACCGCCCGGCCAGGTGAAGTTCATGCTGGCCACCACCGAGCTTCGGAAGGTGCCGGCCACCATCCTCAGCCGCTGCCAGACCTTCCACCTGAAGCGCGTACCGCAGGCCACCTTGCGCGAGCATTTCTCGCGCATCGCCGGGAAGGAAAGCGTCGCGGTCGAGCCCGAGGCGCTTGCGATGATCGCCCGCGCCGCCGATGGCTCTGTGCGCGACGGCCTCTCGCTGCTCGACCAGGCCATTGCGCTCGGTGGCGCCGAGGCAAACGTCACCGCGGAGGCTGTGCGCGACATGCTCGGCCTGGCTGACCGCGCCCTGGTGCTCGACATCATGGAGGCGCTGATGGCGGGCGATACGCCCGCCGTGCTGTCGCTGATGGACCGCGCGCATGAGCGCGGCGCCGATCCTGCCGTCGTCCTGCAGGACCTGCTCGAACTCACCCACACCCTCACCCGCCTGCGCGCCGTCCCGTCGCTGAGGGACGACCCCGCGCTGACCGAGGGCGAGCGCACCCGCGGCGCGGCCCTAGCCACGAAGCTCTCGATGCCGGTGCTCGGCCGCGCCTGGCAGATGACACTGAAGGGCCTGGGCGAAGTGAACGAGGCGCCCGACCGCCGGGCGGCCGCCGAGATGGTCCTGCTGCGGCTGGCCCATGTCGCCGACCTGCCGACGCCGGGCGACCTGGTGAAGCGCCTGACGGAGGGCGGCGCCACGCCCGCGCCGCGGCCGGCACCGACTGGCGGTGGCGGTGGTGGGCTTCGTGCGGTGGCCGGCGGCGGCGCGGCTGCCGAGGCGGTCGCCGTGGTAGCCCAGCCGCGGGGCTGGCGCGACGTCGTGGCGTTCGCCTCCGGCCGCAAGCCCATGCTGCACGCCTATCTGCTGCACAGCGCCCACCTGGTCCGCTTCGCGCCGGGCCGGATCGAGCTGCGCGTGGCGCCCGACGCGCCGCGCGACCTGGCCGCCGATCTGTCCGCCCTCCTGATCGACCGGACCGGGCAGCGCTGGACCATCGCGCTGTCGAACGCCGAGGGCGAGCCGACCCTCGCCCAGCAGGGCCGCGCCGCCGAGGCCGATCGCCGCGCCGTCGCGGAGAGCCACCCGCTGGTCCAGGCCGTGCTCGCCGCCTTCCCCGGCGCGACCATCGAGGCGGTGCGCGACGCCAATACCGACGATTACGGCCTCGCCCTAGCACCGCCCCGCGACGATGCGCCGGAGGCCGAGCCGGGCGACATCCCGCCGACCGAGATCGACGAACCGCCCGATTTCGACGACGTTCCACCCCCAGACGAAGAGCGATAGAGACGCGCCATGAAGAACCTCGGCAACATGCTCAAGCAGGCCCAGCAGATGCAGACCCGCATGGCGGAGATGCAGGCCAAGCTCGAGGCCGCGTCGGTCGAGGGCCAGGCCGGCGCCGGCATGGTGAAGGTCGAGCTGACCGGCAAGGGCGACCTGAAGCGCGTCGCCATCGACCCGACCCTGATGACCGCCGAGGACCGCGAGGTGCTGGAAGACCTGCTTGTCGCCGCCCATGCGGATGCCAAGCAGAAGGTCGAGGCCATGATGGCCGAGGAGATGCAGAAGGCGACAGCGGGGCTGAACATCCCGGGCGGCCTGCCCGGCGGCCTCAAGCTGCCCTTCTAGCCGGGCCGCCAGCGCCCAGCCGCCACGCCAAGCCTGGGCACTGGCGATGAGCTGCGACCATCATGGATCCGATTGAACACCTGATCGGCCTGCTCGCCCGCCTGCCCGGCTTCGGCCGGCGCAGCGCGCGGCGCGCCGTGCTCAGGATGCTGATGAACCCCGAGCAGCAGATGCTGCCGCTCGCGGACGCGCTGTGCACCGCCGCCGCCGCCGTGCGCCCCTGCGAGACCTGCGGCAACCTCGATGCCGAGAGCCCCTGCAGGATCTGCCTCGACCCGCAGCGCGACCGCAGCCAGATCTGCGTGGTGGAGGGTGTGGCCGAGCTCTGGGCGCTCGAGCGCGCGCATGCCCATCGCGGGCTCTATCACGTGCTGGGCGGCACGCTCTCGGCCCTGGGCGGCATCGGGCCGGAGGATCTGACGGTGCAGCCGCTGCTCGCGCGCATCGAGCAGGGCGGCGTCGCCGAGGTGATCCTGGCGCTGCCCGCGACGGTCGATGGGGCAACCACCGCGCATTACCTCAGCGACCGGCTGCGCCCCACAAGCGTCGCGGTGACGCGCCTGGCGCAGGGCGTGCCGATCGGCGGCGCGCTCGACGTGCTCGATGAAGGCACGCTGGCGGCCGCGCTGCGCGCACGACGCGAAGCCTAACCCGCCTTCTGCACCACGATGCCGAGCGAACTGCTGACGTAGCGGCCGATCTCGAGCTTCAGGTGCGGCAGCGCATAGGGCGGCGCGTCGACATGGGCGTCGATCTCACGGTCGCCCGGATGCAGGTTGAGCGGCCAGCAGCGGTGCCCGGCATCGAGCAGCCGCGACAGCAGCCGCTCGATATCCTGCCGGCGATAAAGCGAAAGCCCAGGGTCCTCGAAGGTCTGCTCATTGGACTCGAGGTTGAACTCCGTCGTGTGCACGGCGAGGCCGCCCGGCCGCAGCGGGCCGAGGCTCGCCTCGATGAAACGCAGGCCGTGCTCCAGCGAACCGAGATGCTCGAGCGCGCAGGCCGACCAGCAGAGGTCGAAGTCCTCGAGATCCGCTGGGATGGCGTTCATGTCGACCGCGCGGAAGGCGACGCGTTCGGCGAGCGTCGCGCGCGGCACAATGTTCGGGCGATCCAGCGCGTCGAGGCTCGCGGCATGCTGGTTGGCCTCCGCCCAGCCCTGCTCGGCGATCAACTCGGCCGGCGCATCGGTAGCCAGCACGTTCAGTCCGCGCGCGGCGAGCATCGCGGGCAAGGGCTCCTGCCCGACGCCGAAGCCGAGCGCGCGGCAGCCCGGCCGCAGCAGCCCGGCCGCCTCGATGACGGCGCCGATCCAGCAGAACTCCCAGGTCTTGCGGTGCAGGTTGGGCGTCAGGTCGAGCGCCCGGCACCAGGCGATGAACTCGGCGGAATCGAGCTGCGCCGCAGTGCAGAGCTGCGAGACCGGTGCCGCGAGGCTAGGCGGTGCCGGCGCCCAGGGGATGCGCGGATCGGCCGGCGGCGCCAGCAGGAAGAACGGCACCCGGTAGTCATCGCCGCGCCTGATGGCGCGCATGTAGACCGCCCATTCGGCGGTCTCGGCGAAACCGCGCCGCAGCGCTTCAAGCGTGGCGTGGTTGCGGTGCAACTCGACCTCGGCCTGGTCGACCGGCTCGCGGCCGAGGAACAGCCGGATCGCCCAGCGCGCTGCCTCCGCACTCACCCGCGGTGTGGTCTCGGTCCCGCCTCGCCAACGCACGCG
>Ga0114976_10001436_pt1 | contig 14914 bp, 21 predicted proteins | sample S_130805_EF_Meta_FD_87319 | JGI IMG/M metagenome (GOLD analysis project Ga0114976, IMG submission 87319) | Freshwater microbial communities from Lake Simoncouche, Canada to study carbon cycling - S_130805_EF_MetaG | ecosystem: Environmental > Aquatic > Freshwater > Lake | place: Lake...
ATAATAACAATCTATATTTCAGGTGCCTAGGAAACTAGGCACCCTTTGACACAACAAAGGGTATAAATGAACCATCTATACATAGGTCTATTCATACTTGCCACTATAATATTTGGTTTGATATATATTTACATCTCTATCTTTTGTCAAACAAAACGTTACTTAAAAAAATTAAAACAGTTAAAAAAACTTAAACTGTTGTCTTTAAAAGGTAGAAGAAAACGTGGCTGGTAAAAAACCTAATTTAAAAACTTTAAAGAAAAAAGCACCAAAGATACCTGACTTCACTTGTCCTGATATAGACCATATTATTAATTATATTGAGAATAAAGACTTATTAAATCGTACTCAACTGGCCTATTTCAAAAGACGTATGGAAAAACTACGTGATTCTAATGATAGACTAAGAGATGGTGGTATTTACTGGTATGAAGAAATCAAAAAGCTGTTGACAAAATAGTCAAATAGTGATATATTAGACATATGAGAATATTATTATTAATATTAATGTTTCTACCGTCTTTGGCGCTGGCGAAGGAAGTAGAAATGAAAGTGTATGATTATAAATTAACAAGAGTATTAGATGGTGATACAGTAGGTTTTGAAGCTAAGTTTCTACCAGATCCACTTAAAAAAGAATTACTGATTCGTGTCTATGGTGTTGATACACCAGAAAAAGGATTTCGTGCTAAGTGTCCAGAAGAAAATACAAAAGGATTAGCCGCTACCGAGTTCACTAAGAAAACAATAGCCAATGGTAAGAAAATACAAGTTGCTATTGCTGATTGGGATAAGTTTGGTGGTCGTGTATTAGGTGATGTATTGATTGATGGTAAATCGTTACGTGTAGCTTTAATACAAAACGGATATGCTCGAGAATATTACGGCCTTGCAAAAGAGTCGTGGTGTAATTAATATGTTAGAATTAATATTGAGTACATTATTCTTCGTGGCTGTGATTACAGTAATTGGTCTTTGGATATTAATGTTTAAAGATATACTTCGTAAATGAAGAACATACGTATCATAAAAGAGAATATAGACGTATCAGGTATTGCCAAACAATTGGAATCATATCCTGAAGATTGGGGTAATGTGGGTCGTATGAAAGGCACTGATCGCCAAGATCCACACACCAAGTTAGTTAAATCAGGTGTACTTCAATTAGTAATGGGAGGTATTTCAAAACCTGGTGAGTTTATTGGTGATACAGAAATATGTGTACCCACTGAAGCCACTACGAGACACACCGAGATCCAACGATTCCTGGCAGAACAAAAATTAAAAGTAGGCCGTTGTGCTTTTCTGAAAACACCAATTGGTGAAATTACAGGCAAACATATAGATCAAGGAAAGTATTATTTAACAAAAGACCGTTATCATTTAAGTATCACAGGCACTTATAGATACAGTGTTTGGGACCACGGCGATTTAGAATTTACAAAAGAAGAAGTGATTATAGAACCAGGTACTTTCTTCTGGTTCAACAATAAGAAGAACCATATGGCCGAGAATATAGGAAATTGTGAGAGAATTGCTTTTATATTTGACGTACCAATGTCGCCAAATAATCCTTAGACTTTGTATATAAACATTTTACCACAATAGAAACAAACGGCTTTAGTTTCACCGTCCTTATATTCCTTTAATGTATAGTAAACTAATGGATGAGTGGCCTCTTGTTGAACCTCGTCATAACCATCACAAGAAATTGTTTCTTCACTTGTGTATATTACAGTTTTCATAATACCAATGCCATCAATGTAAAGGCCAGTATTGTAAATATAATTAAAACCAAATATTGTATAATCATTAATTTAGTGCTTTGTTTCATACTTTAAATATATCCAGCATATAAACAAAATAGATATGTAATCATAGAAGTACCACCAATCCATAGTATATCAGACCAGATTGCTTTTTTATTCCATTGTATCATATATTCTTTACAAAAATATAACAAATAACAATATAAAGAAAACCACGATGAGTACCATTACCAAATCTGTGCATTTGTCCTTTTGAAAATTCATTGCTACCATTATATATCAAACCTGGAACAGTGTCAAGCCACCAGGAAATTTTTTGACGCTATTTAAGTGAGATATATTTACGAACCTGGACAACATAAAAATATCCTCCAGGTTTCCTATAGGAATATCATATAGGCCAGTATGAGAATATCGGCCTGTCTTAGTTGTGATACACCATTATATCACTTTATAGATTACAAAAGCTTTCCAGCCACTGCTGGCCTTCGCTATTCACAATCTAAGGGTTAAGATCAATCGTATTACCTGTGATGACCACTGTGCCTGATGTGTTATGAATAGAACCACCTTCAACAATTTGATTAAACTCGCCGGCCACTCTTACAGTCATATTGCCACCTACTTTGAGGTTATAATCACCGCCAGCGTTCATATTAATACGGCCATTGGTACTGTGTAAATTTAAATCTCCATTGTCTACGTGAATGTTTACGTTGGCCCCTGGCCCTACCTGAATATCGTAATGGTTATTAGCCTGGCCATCCTTGTTTATGAATAACTTATGTCGGCCATTGATTGTGGTATCGGAGTCGCCTTGTATATAAACCTTTGTATCACCTGTGGTTAATGTGTAATGGTCACCTTTGATTATATTTGTTTTTGTACCATTGGCCGATATTTCGTATGAAGTGCCTGATCTATGGCGCTCGTGTATTCTTTCAAATCCTGGTGTATCATCATACTCTCTTATGTGGCCTGATTCGGTTTCGTATACGTGATTGTAAGGATAGGTTGCGTTATAAGGTATTTCAGGTTGATTCCATATTGTACCATCTGAAGCGGCCGCTGTTGAACCATCGGCGTTGTCCATTGTGTTGAAGTCGGCCGTTGCTATACCTGTAATTCTTGTATCTCGTCTTAATGTTAAACTTAAATGTGAATTGGCCTCCTGGCCACCAGTGTCCTTTAAATTAACGGCCAGTCTATTTACATCTGGCTCATTAATATATTTCGGATAAATTCCATAAGGATCATTAAATCCTTTTCTATTGTCCGCCAACTCGGCAGGCCTTCCAGGTAAACTACCCATTATGATAGGCTCTTGTCTGTAATGGCCATCTTTATAATAACCAAACACCCAACTTCCTTCGAGCAGTCCGACGGCCGACTGGCCCACTCCAGAAACACCTGAAGAAGTAACCGGTAACATAACACTGGCCCACGGCAAATCATCCGTAGGTAATATTGTTTTGCTTTCTGTATTATGACCCAGTATTCTTACTTTGAGACGGCCTGCTTTTAGTGGGTCTTGCCTGTCCTCTACAACACCTAGAAACCAGATAAATCCATTAAGGCCTAAAAAGTTCTCGTTATTCATAAATTTTTCTCGTTAGCTCGTTTGATAATAACACAACAACATACGTCATAAAACACCATTTAAATGGCCTCTACGCCGGCCTTTCCATATATGTATACCAGCATAAAAACACGAGTATACTGGCGTATAACCAAAACTGACTGTTTAATATGTACGCTACGCTGACTTTATCTCTAAGTTTCTTTAATCGCTCAATTACTCTACTATACATAGTGGCCACCTTTCATATCCTTTATTTTTTACACTTACATACTTTAAATGAGAGTTTGCCTGTAAGTTTTCTTAAAATTTCTTTAATTCGTTTATACATATGACCTTTCATTATCTTAGGTTGTTTCTATATTTATGGGAGCTTTCACTCGGTTGTGGTAAATAGGCCATTGGTGTATTATCCATACATAGCCGTCGGAGCGGCGGTCTCGGAGCATTTCTCATAGATTCACTATTTAAACAATTCATTACCAGAGTTTAGACCATTTAATAATCTATCATCTAAGGTATATTGATCTATTACGCCATTATCGGATTTTTCTCTATCTGTAAATGTATCTAAGGTCTCGGCAACGTAAGGAATATTAACACTGTCTTTTAAACACTGTAGGTGCATTGTGTGCTTGTTAGCAATTTGAGATATGACGTGTCTTACTGTTGATACTAGGTAACGACCTGAAGCATAAGGATCTCTATCCAATGGATCTTTAGGATCGTATGAAGCATAACGTGGCGCTATAAAGGTAATGACATCTCCTGCCGATAGGCCTGTAAATCCTGGCACTGTCATCTCTAAGTTATATGTTTCAAAACCTAAATGTTGTGATAATCTTTTTTGAACGTAATCTTCTACTGGTGGTCTTTCTAATGAATGCAAATTAGAAGTATTTGAATAAAGGTAAATAGTACTTTCAGGCGTATCTGAAATAAACTTGTCTTTGTATATTTTAGATAGTGGCGTTAAGAATTTCATATCTGATTTTTCACCATTTGGGCCGTGTTCTGTATGATGAGACTTGGCAAATTCGGTATGGTAATCGTAATTGTGTTCTTTAATAGTTTTATTAAATGAATCGTGTGCTAATAGTTTACTAGAATATACACCATTTCTTAAATTCTTTAATGTGTCAAATTGAGTCTTTATAGAGTAATTAGATACAACGGTCATTTCTTTTAATACATCATAGTTTCCACCTTCTCTTACGTTAGATGGGCCTGGTGAAAATTTAGCAACCGAAGGTCTAGCTATATTATCGGTAATGGCCAACATACTTTCAATTGATCTATAATTAAAACCTAATGATGTTTCATATAAATGATATCCGGCATTATAAAATCTTTTACTTCTGGATTGTTTTCTTAGAATATCAGAACCACCAAAAGGATCAATTCTAGGCATAACATATTTGTGATTGCCTAAAGTTTCTTCTACGTAAATATCCTTTTTAGAGTCTAAGTAATCTGAATTTCTAATCATATCAACTACCATATCAGATTGTAAACCTGTATAGGCTCTCGATACTTTTGTTTGTTCGTTTAATATTAATTCTTTACTACAAAAATGCAATACATAAACCTGTGTTCTAGGTGTTACACCTTGTCTCTTATCTAATTTGTATATAAACATTGGGTGGCCTGTTTCTTCTGTGAAATCAAAAGACCTATTAATTCCCGGCGTGTTTAATTTAAATTCTACTCTTTCTAATCCTGTCAAAGGTAATGTGGCAATAATGTTTGTAGCATCTGTAACTACAATATTACCTGAAAGAGTTTTATTGAAAATACTTTCGTAAATGTTTATTTCGGTTACTAATGTTGTAATGGATAATTTGTAAGGTTGACTTGTGCCATCAACGCCTTGATAAGATACTAGATTAACTGAATTTAAAGAAAAGTTACCTGCTCTGGATAATACATCACCACTTAAATAACTATACATATTAATCTCTTGTTATTAACTTTTTAAATTCATCTATGAATAATCCAACGTATGCTGGATTTAATATTTTTATTTGTCTTATTTTATCTTGTATTCTATCTTCATATTCTCTATTAGATACTGATACTGCCAATGGAGTATCACTATTAACTTCTATGATATGAGAATAATCATCAGGCCCAAATCCTGAAGTAGATCCACTTGATTGTGTAATTTCGTAATGATGAACGGCATCTGGATTTGTATATTTGTCTTTTAAGTAATTTTCGTAATCGTTTGAATTTAATGGCCATTGATAATATCTATCTGTAATATTATTAGTTAATAAAATAATCCAATGAAGTTCTGAATCTCCATATATCTTAAATGCTAAACTTTCTGGACTATCTCCTTCTATTACATCATACAAATCGTATAAACTTGTTTCATTAACTATACTTGATCTAATTTTTACTCTCCTCATTAAATCAACAACTAGTTTTGGATTGCCATCCTTTTTTAAATCATATAAACCTTTTGGGAAAGCTGAAAAATATGCCATAATTAAAATCCTTCTGTAATTCTTTTCTTAGTCATAATTTCTGTTTCAGTAAATGTCATTGTCATTTTAGTTAATGTTGGAAAGGCACCCTTTTCATCAGCACCGAATGTTGTAAATACTCCTTCAGGAGATTGGTCAACTTCTAAACTAGTTAATACACAACGGCTAATTCTAGGAATATATGAATTGATATTATCCAAATACATATATGTGATTTGAAATTCTGATGGCACAATTAAGAAATTAGATGAACCACCCATAATATTTAATGTTGTACCTTGAGCTTGCTCAGGTTGCATATGAAATTTAAATAATTGTATTATCTTCTGTACAGCATCAACTTCTTTTTGATTTTTAGGAGCAAATTCATAAGTATAACTAAAATCTCTAAATGGTACACTTTCAAATACCATTTCAAAATTAGGATTTTGTACTGCCCCTCTAAATTTTTCTGTAACAGCTTTTATATCACCTACTCCAGGCACGGCACTTAAACCAGCAACTATGGCAGCTTCAACAGCATAAGCACCTAGTTTACCTGTTCTTACTAAAGCATCAATAGCTCCTTCAGATTGACCTAAAAACCCAGCAAAACCTGTTTCAGCATTTTTGTAATTTACTTTATATGATGTTTTAACTTGTGGTGGTGTATAAAGAATAATTGAATCTGAAATGTGATTATGTGTATTATTTTGTTTTTGTATACCCGTATCTACTTTTACTAATCTTTTTTCTAAATTTTTATTTTTAATATCTTCTACTCTTTTACCACTTGTTGAATAATTTTCTCCTACTTGACCAACATCATCAATCCCTTCATAACCAGTTCCGGATCTATTTACTAATGAATTATTACTAAATGTTTTATTTTTGAATTTAGAATCTTGGTGCATTACTATATCAAAGATCATATAGTGGCCAGTTCCTAAATTAGCAATTTCTGAAGGATAATAAACAGTACCATAATCATATGGATTATTTGATAACGCAGCTGTAGGAGTATTAGTTATTTCTAATGGAGACTTGTTTAATATTTTAGCGGCGGCAGCATTTGTTGCCTGATTATTAAAAACACCACTTGCCAAATTACCTACATTTTGTGAGAATATATTTGCTATCTTTTCGAACACGATAAATACCTTATATGATTAATAGTAATATTTATATGTGATATGAGAGCAAGTTATAAAGGAATATACAAACCTACACACCCCAAAAAATACATTGGTGACCCTAATAGAATAGTATATCGTTCACTATTGGAAAGACGTATGATGGTTTATTTGGATAAAAATGATGCTATAGAATTTTGGGCAAGTGAAGAAGTGCCTATAGTTTATCGTTCACCAATAGATTATCGTATTCATAGATATTTTCCAGACTTTATCTTTAAGTTAAAAACAGGTAAAAAATATATGGTTGAGATTAAACCATATAAACAATGTTTCCCACCAAAAGCCCCTAAGAAACAAAGCAAGTACTTTATACGTGAACAGTTAGAATATCTTAAAAATCAGGCCAAGTGGACAGCAGCCAAAACCTATTGTGAGGGTAACGATTTAGAGTTTAAAATCTTTACTGAAAAAGACATAGGTGTCTATAACTAACATAAATATATTAAATGGCAAGTATATTAGATAACCTAGTTAGTAAACAAGGGGACACAAAAAAATCAGCAAGTTGGTATCGTAATGCTGTTGCTTCGGTAGCAGATAGAATAACAGCTGGTAAATTGATGAGACAAGGCCAATTAACAGGCCGACTTAATGTAGGTTTATTAAATTTGTTTTTTTATGATCCAAAATATAAAAAGACTTTACCTTATTATGATACTTTTCCATTAGTATTACCTTTAGAGGCAATACCAGGAGGTTTTAGTGGATTAAACTTTCACTATTTGCCACCACAATTAAGATTTAGATTACTAGAGCAAATGCAAAGATGGGCTACAAATAATAAAATGGATTCAACAACAAGATTTGATGTTAGTTGGTCAAGGGTTAAAAATATACCACTTGTTAAACCAACTATTAAAAAGTATTTGTATAAGCACGTAAGATCAAGTTTTCTTAAAATAGATTTATCACAAGCTGCTATAGCTGTTTATTTACCTGTTCAACAATTTCAAAAACGTTCTGCTGCTGGTGTTTATTCAGCATCAAGGAGTTTAACCTAATGGCAATATTAAGAGGCGGCACAAGAATATTTGGTCAAGATATTAGAATAGGTATTCCTAGAGATAGATCGTTAGATGATGTAGAAAACGATCCAAGGTTTAGACAGAAACCAGGTGGCAATCCTGAAAGTACTATGGGTCGCTATCAATCAATGGTTAATGAAGCAGAAGGATTTGCTCGTAAGGCTAGATACTATGTAGAATTTTATTTACCAAAACCAGGTGGATTAGATTTAACAGGCATTGATGATACAGGTCAAGTTGGTATTAGTAATGCTAGTCAAGAATCAATTGCTTCATTTAGAAGTAATAATGAATTAAATGCTGTTCAAATGGCCAATGCTCGTAGAGTTCAAGCATTTTGTAAATCTATTAGTATGCCTGATAGAGATGTACAGATGAAAGAAATTAAACACCACGGTCCTGCTCGTAAATTTGCTTATGATTATAAATCAGCTCCAATTACAGCATCATTTTATACAGATAAATTTATGAGAGAAAGATCATACTTTGAATTGTGGCAACAATCAGCATTTAGCCAAGTTTCAAACAATTATAATTTTTATGACAATTATGTATCTGATATTAATATATTCCAATTAGGTAGTTTTGAAAGCAAAAATGAAAGAGATGATATGACGTATGCTGTAAAACTATTTGATTGTTATCCAAAAATTATTAGTACAGTAGATTATGCAGCTGACGGTAATGAAGTTCAAACTTTTTCAGTAACTTTTGAATTTAGATATTGGATTAATTATTTCCTTGATCGATCAGGCAATATTCAATTGGGTCAAGCAAACTTTAATGATGTTACAGTTAAGAGTAAATATGGTGCTTTTGGTTCATTAATAAATAAACTACCACCAGAATTAAGAAGAGCTGGTACACAAGTACTAGAAGGACTAAAAAGAAGAATACCTATTGGCGGAGTTACAGGTGGAAGAGTGTTTCCTCCTTTTGGCAATTTCCCTCCATTCGGTGTATAATTATTATAATATAAAAGGAGTAAATTATGTTACCTAAAGTTGAAGTGCCAACATATGAGTTGACATTACCATCTACAGACAAAAAAATAAAGTATAGACCTTTTCTTGTAAAAGAAGAAAAAATACTTTTTATGGCATTAGAGTCTAAAGACAATAATGAAATGATAACCGCTATTAAAGAGATAATTAAATCTTGTACCTTTGATGGCATTAATACAGATACAACACCTCTATTTGATATAGAATATATATTTTTAAATATAAGAGCTAAATCAGTAGGTGAAGTTGCAAAATTTAAAGTTATATGTCCTGATGACGGCGTAACCTATACTGAGGTTGAAGTTGATATGACCAAAGTTGAAGTTCACGTTGATGATGAACATACAAACAAAATATTAATAGATCAAGATAAAAATTTAGGTTTAGTATTAACTTATCCTACATTGAATGTTTATAAATTGGGTGAAAATATGGAGAATGCTACTATTGAAACAATGTTTAATGTTTTAATAAATTGTATTGACCACGTTTTTCAAGGCGACAAAATATATTCATCAAAGGATTTTACTAAAGAAGAAATAAAAGAGTTTTTAGAAAATTTACCACAAGATAGTTTTTCTAAAATTAAAAAATTCTTTGATACAATGCCTAGACTGAAATCGGTTGTTGAAGTTATTAATCCTAAAACCAATGTAAAAAGTAACGTTACATTTACAGGATTAGCAGATTTTTTCGGATAAGCCTCTCCCATAATAGCCTAGAGGCCATATACGAAACTAATTTTGCATTAGTTCAACATCATAAATATTCATTAACTGAGATTGAAAGTATGATACCTTGGGAGCGTGATATTTACGTTCAAATGTTAATTAATTATATAAAAGAAGAAAACGATAGAAAAGCAAGGGAGAAACAATGAGCGTAGAGAATAAAGAAACAAGTTTTAATACTAAATGGCGTCCTGCTATGGGTTGGTTATATCTGGCCGTTTGTGCTTTTGATTTTGTTATATTTCCAATTCTATGGAATTTAGCACAAGCAACATATTTAAAACAAATAGTGTTTACACAATGGAATCCATTAACGTTACAAGGTGCTGGATTCTTTCATATTTGTATGGGTGCTGTATTAGGCATATCTGCTTACGGTAGAACACAAGAAAAGATTGAAACTAAAAAATTAGAAGCTAAAAGAGAAGAACAAATAGGTTAAGATGGCCATTATTAAAGACCCAAAAGATCCTCAAGGTTTGATGAGAGCGTTAGGGCCAGGTGCTATGGGTATGGGTTCGTCAGAAGAAAATCTTATTGGAGATGAACCAACAAGTAATTTAGATCCTTTTTTAAAAAAAAGTGATGAAGAAGGTGAATTTTTACAAATAGTAAAAGATCTTGCTAAAAAAAGAGGAGAAGATGTACCTATTTCTTTTTTAAATCATTTATTTGATGAATTAGGTCAAAGTTTAGAATTGTCGATTAAAAAAGAAATGTCGGCTTTTGCTAATGTTATATCACCAGAAATTCAAAATGAATTAATATCAATCACAAAATTGTTTACTATGGGTGAGGAAAAAGATAGAGATGAAGCCTATAGAAGATTGCAAAAATTTGTAGATAAATTAGGATTAGATTTAAGTAAATATAGTAAAGCAATTGGCGAAAACTTTGACAAATTAAAAGATTTCTATGACAAAAAACAATTACAATTAGAACAAGAACAATCACTTAAAAATGATAGGATAGATTTATTAAAAAAAGAACAGGTTAGATTAAAAGAACAAGGTGTTATTACTAAAGTTAATGAACAATATCAAAAATTAGAAATACTTACTAAAAAGGAACAAAGAATTGAAGAAAAAGTATTAAGAGAAGATGAAAAGAAATTTATTGAAAGAAAAGAAAGAATAATAAGAGAAGAAAAGGATTTATTAAAAAAACAATCATTGACAACGGAAGAGAAAGATAAAATAAGAGTAGGTAGAAGATATATTCAATCTGGCGAATCTTCATTAACAAATAGAGCTGAATCATTAGGTGTTGAAAGAAAAGAAGGAACAAAACTTGGAAGATTTGCTAGAGGTACAGGTGCTTTTATTAGAGGAGAAACTGGACCATCAGCTATTAGAAATGTAATGGGTGGTATATATCAAGGATTACCAACAACACAGCTAAAACAATCAATTGAAATGATAAATGAAAGTTTATTAGGAATACCAGGTAAAGTATTAGGTCCATTAAATACATCAGTTAAGAAAATAGGCAGTGTAGTATCTGATAAAATGAAAGATTTATTTACTACTGCTTTTGATCCATTAAAAACTAAGATTACAAAAGAATTAATACCAGCATTAGGTAGAATGAGTGGTGGTTTATTGAGAGGTGCTGCTGGACTTTTAGCAAGCCCTGCAGTTTTAGGCATTGGAGCTGCTGCTGCTGCTGGTGGTGCTTTAGCATATGGTAGAAGAAAATTAATAGATAAAAGATCAGAATTAATTGAGAAATTAAACGTTATTGACGAAGAAAAAAAATCAAACCTAGTTAATGAAGATGAAAAAATTAAACCTATGATGGAAAAAAATCAATTTCAGGAATCTTTAATTAAGAGTAGTAGAGAAGGAACATTACCTAAAGTTTCAGATTTATCAAATTTAAATACTAGTATTGGATCAGATAGTAAAAAGGCACCTTTTGTTTATACTAACGCTCCTCAAAATATAGTTAATCAAACAAATCAATCAACTACAGTAACAGTTGATGTTAATAATCCGGATAAGACTTTTAATATAATTAATGTTTAAATGTGGTGGCCATTTCTGGCCACCATCAAAGTATTAGTAGAGAGAGATTCTACTCGTCATCTGCCAATTTACTAAAGTAAGATAACGTATCGTCATCATCACTAGCAGCTGAAGTAGTTTTACCATTACTTTTTACTGTACCGTTTGATTTAGCTGGAGGGAGTTCAGCGTTCTCAACAGTGCCAGTACTTCTAGTTCCCGTAATTACCCTATTCAGTTTCTCTTTGAGTTCATCATAGGTCTTAAAATTACTAGGGGCCAAGAAAGGCGTTAGAGCGTATTGTTTTGCCCAAATAGCTTTGATCTTATCATCACTATCGGCAATTTGAGTAACAGGCTCAAATTCAGATTTATCATAGTTCCAATAACCATCTACCTTTCTAATTTTTAGTTTAAAGTTTGCACCTTTCCAAAAATCAAAAGGGTTAATAGCTTTCTCATCTTCAAATGCTGGTTGCATTGCTTCTGTAATCTTATCAAATATTTTTTTACCATATTTGAATATGAATGTTTTACCTTCATTTTCTGGATGAGCAGGGTCACTTACAACTAATATGTTAGAGAAGTAAGATAATTTTCTTTTTCTTTTTCTTGCTATCTCTTTATCAGATTCAACACCTGAATTCCATAGTCTAGTATTTTCTTCACTAACAGGATCTTTTTGATTTAAAGTTGTTAATGAGTTCTCAATATACCAACCACCTTTATCTTGGAAGGCGTGAGACCAAACTCTTACCCACGGCATTTCCTCTTTTTCGGATGCTGGTAGAAAACGAAGTACGGCATAACCACTACCAGTTTTATCTAGTTCAGGTTTCCATATTCTGTCGTCAGCGTATTTGTCTTTTGATTGTTTATTAATATCCTCAGGATTGAGGTTAGCTTCTAATGCTTTGGTAAGTTTATCAAAGTTAGAGTGGCTTGTTTTTAATGTATTAAAGTCCATTGTATTTTCTCCTTATTATTATATTTGTGTTAGCTGTATAATCGCTATCATTATTATTTATATGACTTTTTGTTCTTAGTTGCCCATTCCTTAACAGTCATACCTTTAGAAGTGGGTGTTCTTGCTTTATCTCTTAAACTATTCAAACCTTTAATTAAATAATCTAGTATTTTAATATACATGTTACCAATGTATCACAATTTTAGTAGGTTGTCAAGCTCATTATAATCAATATACTTCAAGTTGTTAATCTCGTGCCATTCATTGATAGGCATATTAACACTATCGCTACCATTGATCTCTTTATTGACTTTATAAAAAGTAATGTTTTGATGTTTCTCAAACAATGCTTTCCATTGTACTATCCAATTAATACTCGGTGTAGGACCATGTTCTGATATGACATAATGTTTACTACCTTTGTATAGATTATTTACAAAATTATTCGTACTATTTAAATCGTGTCCTATCAAAAATACTTCTGTTGGAGATTCTTTTACAACTGATATATAACCTGATGTTGGACCTGCTGCCCAGCCTAAATCTATATTGTTAGGCATTATATCGTTTATATTGTTTGCCTTGTCATTATCTTTTACCCAGCTGATGGCCAATTGATTTGAATTAATGTTTTTTTCTTCTACCTTATTTTTGTCTCTATGTAGTATCTTAACTATACCTGATAGATTGGAACCGTGCATTACAAATTCTTTTTCATCAGTCTTTGTATTTTCATTCTTAACATGCCATTTTTTTAATTCATCTATATCAACTTTAGATAGACCAGCGTAAACTAAACTTTCATACATGAAATCTGGACATCTAGTCCAATCTCTAAACCAAGTTTCATTCTTGTAACAATAACCACTGTGATATATCTCGTGCATTATACCATGATCAACCGATACCAATACATCTGGTGTATATTCTCTATAGATAGCATTACAACCATATATTCTTCCAAATGGTTTTAATATATTAAGGTCAAAACCTTTTCTACTTTCACCGTTACCTATTAAAAATACTTTTTTCATTTATGTTGTAACCAATTATACAATGCTATACTAGCTATTATAACAAAAACAATTTGTTGTGTCAATCTAGCGTAATCTTTTTCTTTTAAAGCAACATGCCCCCATAAAAATACGGACATTATTAAAAATACCCAAGCAATCCATTGTATAGTAATAATTGCTGTTGATTGAATTAAAGAAGCTGTAATATTAAATGATGCTGCTGTCCATCTCATTTTACAAATACTTCTTTCATTATTAATTTCACAGTTGTTGGATTATACTTAACAAACTGTGTATATTTCTCTAACCTTTTGGAATGTATTGGCCAAACCACTTGTTCATTAATTTCTTTATCCCATCGCTTAGAATATGATATAATTTTATTAAAAACAATAGCGGTCTCGTATGATATTTTTTTTGATAAAACCAATTGAAAAAATCTAGGATGCTGCCCACCAAAAGAGTTAAAACCATCATCAAAAGAAAGATGCTTAGAAGTAAAGTCATTAAAAATAGATACACAATCACTTCTAAAGTAGTAGTCAAAAGATTCATTACGTTTTTTCCAATCTGTATAAACATCTTTACCATCTTGTTCAGTTAAGCTTTTTACCCACTTGTTACTATCAGTAAGAAAATTAGAAACAAAAAACCCCAGTATATCATCTTTATTGTATCTGGTGCTAAGCTTATGAAAAAAATATCTGTCATTTCTTTTAGTAAAGGTTTCTAACTTACAATTAACCTTTCCTTCATATTTATGGTAGTCATAACTATCTGTTGTGAAGTGAAGTTTAACTGCCAAATATATTTTAAATACTTCAAATCCTCCATACATACTACACTGGCAACTGGCCTGTTTTTGGTAGATAATTTAAATTTTGTGCTTCAATAGTTATTTTATCTTTCAATGCTTTAGTTAGTAAAGGAGCAACTGTTGATGGATCAATATCGTTTTGTTCGCAATATCTTAATACAGCATCCATATGTGAAATGCCTTTTCTTTCTTGTACTAATTTTTCTATTTGTAGTGAAAATTCTTTTGAGTTCATAATATAATTATATCATACATTACAAAGAATGTCAAGTAAATTGTTTAAAACCAAGAAGTAGTGAACAATAATACAAAAAGTATTATCATTATTAACAT
>Ga0114976_10001438_pt1 | contig 14908 bp, 31 predicted proteins | sample S_130805_EF_Meta_FD_87319 | JGI IMG/M metagenome (GOLD analysis project Ga0114976, IMG submission 87319) | Freshwater microbial communities from Lake Simoncouche, Canada to study carbon cycling - S_130805_EF_MetaG | ecosystem: Environmental > Aquatic > Freshwater > Lake | place: Lake...
CCCTCCTTGATCACATCTTTATTTTTATAATCTTCAATAACTTTTAATGCGGATTCTTCGGTACGATGAGTGACGGTAATTGTTCTGGATAATACAAATGTATTGCTATGATCATCAATTATATTATACCAAACAATTTCTTGTCGTCTAACCCAACCTCCATAACTTTGTAATTTACAAGCTTGTGGTATGTAACCCTTCTCTCCGTTATTTTTTTCTTCTATTTTAATTCTGTAAAATGACATATGTTATTTCTTTTTAAATTGTTCAAACTCTTTTTGGATAAACTCCATTTTATCTGATAAATAATCCTTACTTGATAGCCATTCAAATACCTCACTATACATTTTTTTAGCTTGCCATTCAGCACCTAATCTAACGCCATCATAAAAAGATAAATCTATATCATCTTGTAATCCCTTTTGGTAAGTTCTTTTAGCAGCTTCTTCAAGTGTTTCTTTTTCTTTCATTGTTTTTCAATATGGTTATAAATTAATTCCATTACCCAAGCATTTTCAAATTCATACATACCACAAATATCTGCAGCCTCTTGTAATGTATCATAGTAATTGATTTTCCCTTCTTTGTTTTTCATAAAGTCCATATCTATAAGACTTATGATCACATATTGTCCTTTCATTTTTTGACAATTGCATTTGTTAACTGATTAATAAGGCCTTGGACTTCACCAAAATTATGAAATCTAAGTAATGGGTCTGTGTTGAAGAACTCAACATACCATTCATTATTTTTAATCTCTTCATTTGTTGGTGTTATAAACGTTATCCCATCAACAATGTCCAACACGTAATAATATGAATCATCTTCATCGTGTTCTCTAATTTCTTCACTTTTAAACCCTAAAAGTATTAACTCTCTTTCTGTCATTTTAATGTATTTAAAAATTCGTTGAACTCTATTCTTGATGGTGGTCTTCCATCAATATCATAACAAGTATTGTAATAATTTTTGATCTTGTCAATTACCTCCTCAACTTCAGTTTCTTCAAGTCCGTCCATTAAAGTATTGTCCCACAACTTTAATTCTTCTTCGTCCACGTGATAAAATCCTTCTGAACCGATAAAAGGTATTTGTTTCTCATTCATATTATTCCCAATTCTTTTCTAAATTTATTAATCTTAATTCTTGTCACATGAAATTCGTCACCATCACTTGCCTTATGACCCTTACCAACTGCTTCGGTAATTATCAATTCATTTTTCAATATGAAACTAATCTTTTCTTGATTTGTTAACTCATAAGGGACAACTTCAGTTCTAATGAACTCTCTGATCATGTTTCTAATCTTATCAATCTGTTCTGCCGGGTTTTCTCTTGTCCCATGAACCATTACTGAAGTTTGGTAGATTGTTCTACTCAAATCCATTATTTTTTTATCAAATCCCATACAGGTAATTTTAATCTTTTTTTCTTATTACAATATTATTATCTAAATAATATTTTTCAAAAACCGTCAGCCCATCTAACCCAACTTCAAGTATTCTATCTAAAACGTCATCAACGGTTAGATGTTCATCTAAATAAGAATTAAGTTTATTTATAAACTCTTCAGTAAATGTTTTAGGGTTTTCCATAAGCAATTCACTATTGTCTTTAACCTCAAAAGGAACCTCATACTTAGTTAAAACACTTTCAATTTTATTTTTTAACTTTTCATCTAAAAAGAAAATGTCCCACGAATCAACTTCAGATCCACCAGTATCATTTATACCCTTTAATGTTAACTGAATCGCCCATCTAGATTCATCACTTGTCATTTTGTCCCATATTCTTTCTCCCAACTCCTCTGTTGAGAATGGATAATCGTATCTTACGATTTTAAATTCACTAAAGTCTTTCATTAATTTTATTTATATACTTTCATGTTCAACCATGATTATTTTTGCGAAGTAATTTTTTATCATCATTTCTTTTGTTTCACAATATTCCCCCTTAACTATTTCATTAAAAATGACTTCAACACCTTCTTTGATGAATTTTTGAACTTCCGTTTTTTGAGACCATTCAGTTGACTTTGAACATAAAGAATAGATTTTAATCTCTTTCCCTTCTCCGTGTTGAACTACCCAAACATTGTCTTGTTTAATTAAAAGTCCTTTCATAAATCTTAATTATATAGTGTATACAATTTTCCCGAAATTATTTTTAATTGTCTCTCAAGTTGTGAAATTCTTTCTTTTTGTTCTTTGGTTAGTTCAAAATTAGCAACTTTAATATCCGATATCTCATTTGAGATCATTCGGTGTTCATTCATCAGTTGTCCGTGTATAATTCTTTTGTCTTGCATAATGTATTTTTTTAATCCCACCAAAATGCCAATCTTTCTTCAAGCACTCTGAATAGTAGTTTATTTGCCTTTTTATGATTATAGTGAGAAACCATCAAACATAAACGCTTTTTATCATCTTGATCTCCATGTTCTTTAATTACGCCACGAACTGAAGATGGGTATTTTGATAAGTATTCATCACACTTTTCCCACTTTTCCTCAAAATCAATTAATTTAGATCCAGGTTTATCAGGAACATCGTTGAATGTCATGTCATTATCCCAATAGTCCATACACTCCAAACCATAGTAGTCTTCTTTAATTCGTTCAAGTAAGTTTAAGGCTAAAGTCATGTCACGATTATCCATTTCAATTCTTGTGTGACGATTCGCGTTAACAAGTTCTTTTCTTTGGAACTCTATTTTCTTTTGTAAGATTTCTAAGATGAATTGACCATCCCAATCTCTATCGTTCCAAATGGTGGGAAACCATTTGATGAGGTTATTACAGCTGGTTAGAAAATTTCTAATTATCCAGTGTAACATTCCAAATAATGTTTTTCTTTCCCAAGCAGAGTCTTCAGGGACTATTAGTGGTTTATATGTTTTCATAATACAAATATAATATTTTTATGGTAAATCATCCCAAAAATTATTTTCAGGGACAGGTATTTGACCTAAAAGTTCATTTTGCCAATATGAAAGTTCAGGTGTGTATGTATCCCATTGTGGAGTCATATTTATAATTCTTGGTCCATCTCTTTTATCACGCACACTCATTTCATCAAATGTTGCCTGTTGTTCAATAACTTTACCACTACGGTATTTTTTAATCAACCTTGGTAATTTCAAAGTCCCAAGTTTATACATAAGATTGATGTTCGCAAGTTGTATTTTAGCAACTTGTGATAATTCTAATGACGGCATTTGATTAAACTTCGCTCGTTCTTGAACATTTAATATTTCATTATGTCGGTATTGATATTCAACTGTAATTCTTTCATCACCATCAGTTGATTCTTTACGAATTGAGAATATCAAACACTCAGGTCTCTCAACATAAGTCCTAACACAATTTCGTTGGTGTTGTGATTCTTCTTCGTAGTCCGATGTTTTACGAAGAAGAACAGGATAATACCTTTCACCTTCGTGTTCGATTGGGGTTTCTAAACTATCTACATCACCATAAAATCTTTCAACATCACCTTTTCTGTATGATTGTAAAAGACGACTAAACTCCTCGTGTTCTAAATTAAAACTACTAATGTTTGTGAATTTAAATTTAACATCTTCACCAAGATTCATTAAATCTTTTTTCATCTCTAAATGATCAATTAAAGTTCTCCATTTATATTGGTCAAAATATGGCATCAAATCTAAAATTCTATCTTTTTCTTTTGGGGTTAAAGGAACTAATGTTCTACCCAAGAAATATTGATTAAATTGTTCTTTATCTAAATAAAAACATTCAAAAGACCCACCCATTTGATTCATCTCCATTGGCATTGTCTCATCACCATAGTATGGGTCAAATACTTTGTTTTCAATTTTATTAAACCTGTCTATACCTAAAATCTTATAAACCATATACAATCTATCAAAATCAATCCATTCCATTTCATTAAAAATCTGTTTAACTTTGGAACCTTTGAGTTTTAGTTTATCCATCGCGGTATCAACCAAGTTCATATCAAACTTTTTCAATTCTTTTTTAGAAAAGAATGTGCCTGTGAATTTTCTCCAATTGTTTGGAATTTTAATGCCATTAACTAAGTAGTAAGTTAGACTATAAAAAGACCTCATACAATCCCACTGAAAGTTTTGTGGGTTTTCAATTCCCATTCTATCCCAAATTTTTTCCAAGAAAAAATAAAGGTACTGGTCCACAGCAACACTATTTTCAATTCTAATGTTTCTTAAAAAAGTTTCTATGGCGAAATATGTTGGATTCACTTTCATACTTCTTCCAATAACTTGTTTCTTTTTGGTTGAGAATGTTCCTGAATAAAACATTTTCTTTTTAAAGTTGAATGTGAGGTAGTTTGTGACCTTTCTTTCTGTGAAGAACTTGCCCCCTACTTGTCTATTTTTTATGTAATATTGAAACTTAATCGATATTTTATCGTCACCCTCTTCTATGAATAATCTTTGTCTATCAAAGTGAACTGACGCAAATGGATTTCCAAAATGTTTGACAAAATCACCTTCAGTGTGGAATTGAGCATCAGAAAAGAACTTACCTTTATTTTTTGTTTCAACATACAAACCTAAGATATGTCTATCTTTTTGATTTATATCACAATAATTGAGATATAAACTAGTTCTATAGTTCTTAATCTCAACAAACTTATGAAATGTTTTACCTTCTACTTCTAACATAGAACAAAGATACAAAAAACCCCCGACTTATTCAACCGGAGGATAGATATTTTTTTTTAAATTAATTTGATTATTAACTTTCCTGGATTATTCCAAGCTTCATCGTAGTCTAGTTCATAGTCTTTAATGTTCTTTATAACAACCTCTTTCATGGTTGGGCTAATTCCTGTTATTACCTCAACTTCCTTAGATTTTTTATTCATATGTTCCCAAATAAATTGATCAATTAGTTTAGGAACTTCTGCGTGTTTTACTCCGTGTAGGTCTAAGGTTTTTTTCATCATTTTAAGTTTTATTATGGTTATCCCTAAGGTCTTCAATATATTGAATTGCAATATCGTTCATTTTAATTTCCGCATTGTTAATCCAAATTTTTATACCAGCAAATATTAAAGGAACTAAAACAAAAATATTTAAAACAATATATCCCAATCCAATCAAAAAACACTCAACAGAAATAAACAAATATAAAATCATATCTATGTTGTTGAGCTGTATATTTTTTTCTAAAATATCTATAATCATTTGATTATATTCATACTCGGTAAATTCTTTGTTTTCATTCATCTTTAGTAAATTCAGTCATGTAAGAATAATCGGTTGAGTGATAGGACTTGTTCTCTACCGAATAAATATTCAAATCTATTTCGTATCCAGGGTTCTTACTAATTCTATCAAATGTCCAAGCTCTATCAAACCAAATTATCCTGTTGTTTGGATATATGAAATAGTTTCCATTATCCATTTTGAATACGTGCCCACATTTGTGTTCAGGTGTTTCAGAAAAACCTAAATCAAGATTGTTTCTATTTTCGTGTGACCAATCAAGTGTGAATAGATATGTTCCTTGTCTTTTAACTCCTGTGATTGATATTAAATCTGCTCTTAACCCTGATAGTCTTTCTCTAACTTTTACGTCAATGTAGGGACTAAAACAATCCCAATAGATATGTTCGGTTAAATCTAATGTTTCCGCATCTTCTTTCCAAGCAAACGCATGTATTGGTCTTCGTGTCCAATTTACTCCGTTCTCCAAGAATGCCTCAAATAAAGGTGTTCTACCTTGAATTGATGCCACCGAATGAACATCACATGGTGTAAATTCACCCTTTCCCTTTTTATGATTAAATAAGAATTCGTTTCTGATAAAACAATTAACTATTGGTAGGTTTGCATTTAAATAACTCATTATTTTTTTTTAAAAAATTTATGGGTTAGATACCCAACTAAAAAAACAATAGTTAAAAATATCCCAACCAATTGAACACATGTCTCAATTAACATTATAAACTATAGTTAAATTTATCTCCATCAAACTCAACTTCCATGACTCCATCATTTTCAAGAATCTTTTCAATTTGTTCAGGACTGAATTTAATAAAATCAGGCTCCATGAATATCTTGAAAGCTTGGTTTGAGGTTAATTTATTTTCAATAACAATTTTGTAGATCAATTCACTATTACAATCAATTATTGAAGGGTATTGTCCGTTTACGGTTACAATAACTTTATCTCCTACCTCAACTTTATCTAAAGATACGACATATGGTTTTTCTTCCACCATTATCAGTTTTACTTTTTGTTTTGTGTTTTGTTCCATAATTTTAAAGTCTTAAATCATTTTTAAAGTTCATAGTTATAATATAGTTCATTAAATTTTTAACTAAATCATCCGCATCTACTTTTTTATACAACTCAGGATACCTATCTTGGAGTGTCTTGTTCTCTTCATATTCTTTACAACTAAAAAGGATATCCGATAACATAGATTTCAACATATGTTCTTTATCATAAGTATCTTCAATTTTTTTTTCAAGGACTTTTCCTTCAAGTTCCCTACAGTATTCAATGAGTTCCTCCACCTCTGGAGTATCTATTAAATGTTTATTGCTTTTGAATATTTGGTTTATGTTCTTCATGGTGTTTATTACATAATGTTTTATACCAACCTACAAGTCTTAACTCTCCTTTTTCTCCACAGGTTTCACAAGTTTCATAACTTTGATTTTCATATGAGTGTATTTTTTTAAAAATTTCATCAGATCCATTATTGATGTAAAATCTTAACGCACCAAACTTTTCTTTGACCTGACAGGTTTGTTTGTCCCAACCTAACTCTATTAAATCGGTTATTAGGTTTTTAATTAATGGATACCACCCATTCCCACATTCAAAGAACCCAGAGTCTTTAATTGGGTCTCTATCGGAATAAAAACCATTCTCAAGTCCACCAATGGATTCAAGATATTCATTCATTTCTTCTTTAGTCATCTTTCAAAAACTTTAATATTTTTTCTTTAACCCCACTTTGTTTTATCCCTTCACTTGATCTTGGTGTTAATACAAAATTATCTATCGCCCACTCGTCTTTCCATGGCTCACCAATTTTACCCATATTCAAATCATCAACAGAAACCCAACGTGTAACCTCAGGGTGATCGTGTATATATTGTCTAATTTCAATAGTTCTGGTTTGTTCTAAATCCCACCGTGGTGACCATATAAAAACATTACCGTGAACATTGCAATTCTGTATGTTTGGCGTTAAAGCAATTGGTCGTTTGATGATCCCCTGACTTTCGTAGTAGTCACCAAGTTCTTCAAGAGTTGCGTGTAACTTCCAATCGGAACTTACAACAATTTCACATCCTGTTTCTTCGATAATTTCATTTAGGATCTTAATTGCCTTTGTATCAAAGTCATCAAATCGCACAGATACGGGAGCGTCTTTACGTTCCTTACTTGAGTCAGGATTTTCAGAACGGTATTTCGCCCATTTCTTTGTTCGTCCACCCCAATTATTGGATAGACAAATTACTCCATCGTTATCTAAAAATATTACTTTCATTATTTAAAGTGTTTTCCGTGTTTACCAAAAATCCCGATCACAAACATCAAGACTATAAAACTTATTGTTCCAATCATAAAACAAATGTAATTAAAATTTATAAATAAAAAAAGGGGGAGTAGCGAATTCCCCCTTTAAATCGTTACCCTAACGGATAACGGTCCTAAAGCCCATCAATTAAGATGGGGTCTCTAAAAAAAAAGATCCCCACATATTTCAGTGGGGATTAATTTTACCTAGGGGTGGGATTTTCAACCTGTGTCGGATTACGCCAGACACCCTACGATTGGTATTTTTTAATGATTGAACCAATAACAATCAATTGTCTTACAAAGATAATACTTTTTTACAATTCCACAACTATATCTCCACTTTTACATGAATTTTCTTTTAAATTTTCTTTTTTACTTCTTGGTCTAACACCAAAATATAAAAAGTTACCGTCTTCAGAAAATGCAGAACTAACAATTTTTAATTCATTACCATCTTTTTGGATGATAAATTCTGTAACATCAAAGTATTCTTCGTCCTCATTATTTAATCTTCTTTTTGTAAATATAATTCTTTTATTACAAGGATTATGTATTTTGAAACTATCAATAATTCTACTAATATCTTTTTTAATTATCGGTATCAACAACCTATCACTAACACCAATCCTATAATCATTATCTGAGTCATTTTTTTCATAAAAAAGATCAACATTTTGTTCATACGAATTATCGCCGTGTCTATCAAACCACTGATGATATGTAGATATAATATTATACATCATCTTATCGTAGACTTCACTACCTTTTTGTTTAGGAAATTTTCTTTGTTCCAAAAGATATTCCCTGACAATTCTTTCTATTAATGTTTTCATATTCTATAAATATAAAACCCCACCTTTTTGAGATGGGGGAATTTTTATAAGATCTCCAATAAGAAGTTAGTATCACCTTCCCAATTCTTAAGTTGTGACTTAGGAACCCAAAATTCCATAGTTCCTATTTCTTCTACTCGTTTTAGATAGTCCTCACGGAAACGGTCGGCTTGACTACGATCCTTGATGTATTCAACTCTCATGTGTTTAGCACAAGTTTTACCCATTGTAGTTAACATAGAGAACTCATCAGTTAAAGTTTTTGCGCAACATACACAAACTTTTGCTCTCTTAACGGTCATCTTACCTGCGAACTTAACCGCTTTAGGGGAGATAGCCAAAACCTTAGTGATGTCTAAGATAGTTGGGTTGAACTGAAGTCCGTAAGTATCTTTCATTTGTTGACCAATCTTACGACCAACTTGAATGGTGTCACCTTCAGCTGGGATGTTCATTTTTTTAGTTGCCGCTTTGTTCTTTTCTTTTTGGATTTGACCCATAGCTGCCGATACTTGTTTGTCAGACAACTTACCATACTTCTCAAGTTTAGACTGAATCTCTTTAACAAATGAGTTCTCGCCAACATAAGCCTGAATTTTTTTCATGTCCTCAGTCAACTCAACTTGTTTTACTTCAACAGGAGAGTTAAGGATCTTGTTGACCGCCGCTGATTGGTTTGCGGTTAATGAACCGTATTTATAAATTACCTCTTTCATTTTCAAGATGAAAGAGTTAGAACCTTGATAATTTTGAACTAAAGTGATTGTAGACATAGTGATGGTGTTTTTAATTGATTAGAATACAAAGATAGTATTTTATTTCAATTCCACAACACGCGCCGACTATTTTTTTGAAAAAATTGTATCCATGGAGTAATAACAATAGTTTTCCTTTTCGATATGACAGTGGTCCACTTTTACAATTGTTGAATCATTTTTGATCATATATGTGTCACCATAAGCGTCACAATTACTTTTTGATGTCTTACAACTTGATAAAAGTATTAAACCAATAATTAAACTAAACTTTTTCATTTTCTTTTTCTTTTAATTCCATTTTTAGTGACCAAGGATCGAAGTAAATTAACCATACAGTCGTAATAATAATCACCATCCATTATTGGTTTGGTTATTACTGTTTTATAAATATTATCTTCGTGTTCGACAATCATTTTAAAAATCTTAAAAAATAAACCTCACATAAAAATAAAAAACAAAGAGTCCATCCTGTTAGACAATACCATGCCTCTGAATAAATACTAAACCCTATGTTTGTTAATACCACTAAAAATAGTGGTATGTAATAAATTCCTTTTTTCATTTTCCAAATCCTAATTTACTTGATGGTTTAATTGTTGGCGCTTTCTTTAATCCTTCAAGGTTATCCATGACTTCCTCAAACTCTCTACCCATAACTATAGTTGAGATCACAACTTCTTTCAAGTGTGAAAGAGACATTCCTTCCGTTCTTTTTACCCATTCGTTAATATCAACATTTGTAAGGTCTTCATCTGTTAATTTGTGACGAATGTATGCTTCTCTAATCTCTTCGTTTGGAAGTTCAACTTTGTATCTTCTATCAAAACGAGAGGGTCTGTTTGTAATACGTTCCTGTAATTTCTCAGGGTAGTTTGTTGTTGCAATATAAACAACATCTTCGATTTGTTTTACACCATCAAGAATGTTTAATAACTTACTTGTAGCGTGATTACTTTCTCCCGCAATCGAATCGATGTCTTCTAACAAAACAATTAAAGGTCTGTGCGCTTCAATCTTTCTAAATGTTGCAATGAAATCAATAAAATATTCAACATCGTCATGGTCTTTAATGTTTAGAATAATCCCGTCGTTTTCAATTAGTTGTTTTGAGATTAACTGAATGATTCCTGATTTACCACATCCTGGTTCACCATACATTAGAATCCCACGCTTATGAACAAAATTATATTCTCTATATTTGTCACGACGATCCCAAAAATTTTGGATATCCTTGAGGATATCTTGGATCTCATATGAAGGTAATTGGTATAATTCATCTGTTTTAAATGGTTGTTTTTTTATTGTGTGTTGGTTTAAAGATCTATTCCATACTATTTCATAAATACCAGCAGGAACTTTATCTACCGATTTAAATGCCGGAACAAACTCCTCGTCTTGTAATGTTCCCCAACAGGTAGGGGTTGATGAGTTTCCACTTGTTTTATCCTGACTACCAAATATACCATCCTCATAATCATGTAATTTACCAACATACACATTTTCAGGGACACTCTCATCAATTTCACTTAACATTTCGACCAATTCTTCACTCATTTTTTCTAAAGTTTTATCTATCATTTTTTTCTGTAATTTCTTTTTGTATGTTATCCCAATCTTCTCTATCACATGCAACCCTAACATCATCAATAGTAAAAAACACTTCTTTTGGGAATGCCATTACATCTTTTATTTTTTTAGGATTTATACTAATATTATTATAATAATGTCCCTCATTTGCAAATCTAACTAAAAGTTCCACAATCATCTTACTAAAATTGGGTGTATAATTATTAAAATTTCTTCTGTTTTTTCTCTAACCCTTACCACTCTGTCTTTATATGATTTTAAAGTTTCTTTTGGGTTTTTACTTTTCAAATACTCAAATTGGATTTTCATCTCATTTTTTGCATCTTTTTCTTTTTTAAAATATCCAAAGTAATCGTCACATCCTCCGATACCTCTTGTTCTATCGTAAACCCCATATATCAGGTCGTTGTCTTTTGCCATTATAATTTATTTGCAATTGTTTTAATTGTCTCTTCATCTTCGTTTGAAAGTCTGTGTCTGTTATTCATTAGATTCAAAAGTGTTTTTTTCCACTCATCATCTAAAAAACTCATACTTTCATTTTCGCCTAAATTTGTTGATATTACCTCACCTTCACTAACAAGTAAATCAATCAATCTATTAACTTCTCTATCTGTTAAATTCTCATATATTTCATCAACCGATAAATCTATTTCTGCGTGTGTCCAAAATGTTGCCATAATTTTTGTTTTTATAAATTATAATAAATGTTGGTGACTCAATCAATGAGAATCACCAACATTATTTTTCTCTCCGTAGATCAAGTAATCAGGATTGATAACTTTAGAAACTTTTCTACGATCACCCGTAACAGATTTAACAACAACACCTTCATGTGGAACTTTGGTTCCTTCGATCATATTGTTAAACACATTTTTGTCTTGTTCTTCTTTAGACCATGGACCCATATAAAGAACCTCAACTCTTGGCAAATCCAAAGATTCAAATATGTTTTTTTCATCATGGTATGGTAAGTAATTACCATTTAATTCAACATCAAATCCGGCAAACATTATATCCTCAAGTCCGTAGTTGTAATTCTTTTGGATTCCATACCCATATATTTCACCGTAGATTATCAAACCTTCACCTAAAAGATTTGGTTCTTTGAATGTTTTTACAAACTTCCAAAGTTTTGATTTTATTTCATAATCATCTGCGACGGTTCTCCATACGTCTGTAGAATAAAACCCTTGTGAGTCAGAACCTTTTTCAACATTGTGTGACCCATAAACATATTCGTAATTAACCCATTTGTTTCCAAATAATTTTCTTACCCGATCCCACAATGAAAGTTTTTTCTTTCTAACTATTCCATAACGAGCATTTGTCCCATGAAGTTTACGAGTAACAGTAACTATATCTTCCTCATTGAACATATCAGGCACATTCTTTTGGTTAGGGAATTTGTAGTAAACGTGGAAGTTAGGGTTTTGATGGTATTTAACTTTACGCCCACCAACACTCAACTGAACGGTTTTAACTGGTGGTTCGTATTTGGTGATACCCAAAATTTCCATCATGTCATGACCTTCAGTTACATTGTTCTCCAAAGATTTTGGTGCCAAGTATTTGAATGGTATCAATAAACATTCAGAGTAAACTTTACGAAGTTTAACGGTACGAACTCTTTGTCCTTTACGAAGGTAATTGGTTACTTCCATCAAGTCGGATAAGTCAACAGGGATTACCGCATCGGTAGTTGCAACAACAACCTTATCACCTGTTTCATATTCACCTTTTTTAGTGATTGCTTGCCAACCACCAACCATTGCTAGTTCTATGTTATCCGCCCCTTCTATTGGTCGTATCTCACCGATAACGCCAACATAACATACACTATTTAAATTTTCCATTTCTTATATATTTTCAAATTCTTCTTTTACTAAATTTATTTCTTCGTTCAATCTCTCAAGTTCTTTAGATATCATCTCTCTAATTGCTACTGTATTATATACATTGAATTCTCCTTTACTCCGGTATTCCCCTCCTTTTGAGTATGCGATTGTTGCCCCCAAAGAACAAGATTTAAGCGCATATTCTAATTTATGTTTTTGTGTCCCCAACCTATCAAGATTGTCTTTAACTTTTTTTGCTTTTTCAAATTTTTCTACTTCCATAACTTTTATTTAATTTTTAAACTTGGTGTTAATAATAACGCCCAAAGACACATCGCACTTTGGGTAAAATAAACTGCGGTCCCTATAAGCGCAAAGAAACCTAAATAAATCAAACTAATTCCTAAATATTTCATACTGTGTGATCAATTTTAACTCTTATACAATTTTGTTCCATTCTATTTAAGTGTCGATAATTGTTGATATATCCCATCATATTACCACTACCCACAGCATTTGCTGAATGAACTACAACTTCAACGACAGGTTTACCATCTAACCATTGATTCACTAACCATTTAGTGCAATCCATACCAGTTTTTTCAGTGATGTTATCGTAGTTAATAGTGTAGTTTTTTACAACACCATAATGCCATTCTTTCATTGCACTATCACCCAAGTCGTGATCCAAAGATATAAGATCAATGTTCTCCAAACCAATTGAGTTTATTTTTTGAACGAACTCATCGTAAGAACGAACAACAACCCAACTTGGGTCTACCGGTGTTCTTACGTCATCTAAATATATTTTTTTCTTTTCCATTTTTACAAATATAATAATTCTTTTGTATTTAATTCATTTCCTGTCACAACAAAATACGCATTTTGTAATTCGTGAACATACTTCATTGGTTTAATGCCACTTAACCCCTCAATACCGTATAAACCTTTATATATATGTGTGAGTGATATATCATCTGTCTCCCACCAATCAAACTCACCAATACCAGGTGCGGTGTCTTTCATCTTAACAAAATGAAGTAACTCCAAAATTTTATCGGTTATCTCGACAGGTTTAAAGTCATCAATATGAAGAGGTAAACCATCTTTGGTCCCTATGTAAAGACCGTTGAATGCAATTGCTTTAACCACTGTAGGTGTACCAAAAAGTGGGTGGGTCACAATACTACCCACCCTTAATTCATTCAACGTCATACAATCCGTCTTTTTCAGAATCCCTCATCATCTGAATTAATAATGCTTCTCTACTATACTTTCGTATTAGTTTGAATGTCTCCCCAATATCTGTAAAATCGGATGGTGGACTATCGTTTCTTACTGGTAGGAAGATTATAGTAAATCCGTGATTACCTTCAAATTTTTCTTTTACTCTGATACCACAGATTTCATCAATATAAACCCAAGGATAGTTACCCACAAGTTTAACTTCAATACCAATATTTTTCAATCTTTCTACGAATACCTTGATTTTATCACCGGTTAATTCTGAGTTGCTTTTTGTTTCCATTTCTATATAAGTTCCAAATTTTGTTTCTACCTTTTTCATGATCACAAATATATAAATTATTTTTTAATATGTTTCAAATATTTTTAATAACATTAACAACTTCTCTTCTTCTGTGGTGATTTTCTTCAATCACCTCTTTCACACCATCTCTTATTGCTCGGTTCGCATTAACCTTAAAAATTTCAGACATTAAACTAATATTTGAAATCACCCCAATCTCTTTAACTCCATCTTGAATTGTTTCTTCAACAAACATTTGGTTCAGGAATGTTACCTCTCTAATTTCTTTAACACCATTTTCAATAATGTCACCTATTCTTTCATCTTGGTCTAACCAATCACCATCTTCAACATGTTTAACACCACTTTCAATAGCGTTTATGGCTCGGATGCGTCTACCAATTCTTTTAATCATCCCATCATCTGTCATAACTTCTTTGACACCACTCTGAATAATATCTCCAACTGTTTTTTTATCTCTGTCACTATAACTTCTTGTATCCTTAACACCATTTTGAATTGTATAATCAACTCTAACACCCCGTTTTCCACACATACTTTTGGTTTCCTTTACCCCATTTTCAATGGTGTCTTCAACTTCCCCGTAACTATTCCCTGAGTACCATTCGGTGTTCTTCACCCCATTTTGAATGGTGTCTTCAGCATTATCTGGAAACTGATGTAGTCTTCTGTGGGTGTGTTTCACCCCATTTTGAATGGTGTCTTCAACCGCATATCCGATTGTTGATGCATCTGGAACGGTGTGTTTCACTTCATTTTGAATGGCGCGTTCAACCCGTATTCTTTGGTTTGGA
>Ga0114976_10001441_pt1 | contig 14891 bp, 26 predicted proteins | sample S_130805_EF_Meta_FD_87319 | JGI IMG/M metagenome (GOLD analysis project Ga0114976, IMG submission 87319) | Freshwater microbial communities from Lake Simoncouche, Canada to study carbon cycling - S_130805_EF_MetaG | ecosystem: Environmental > Aquatic > Freshwater > Lake | place: Lake...
AATAGAAGTCTTTGCTTAGACCCATTTCTTTCCCTTTCGTTTCTAGTTAGTATTTCTAACTAATACTATTATACTCTACACCCCCGACATACGCAAACACCTACGAAGCGTGTCGCCCCCGTGCTAGTGCGAAGTGTATTCGTTTTTTCAGCAGCAACCACAACCACAGCAAATAAAGAAACCCCCCTACTCCGTGTGCGAGAGCAAGGGGGCTTTTGAGTATTGACCGAATACCCGACGGGTTCTTTACTTGGTCTTCACCCAGCGAAGCGTTGTTTGTAGCAAGTGGTCGTAGTCGCCACTCGTGGCTTCCTTGTAGTAAGCGTCTTGGATTTCCTTAGACAGACCTGCTACACGCATAGCCTTCATAACTCTTCCCAAGATAGCGAAAGCATTTCCGTCTTCGCCAACCAACTTTACAGTTTTGACTTCTGGATACTTTACTGACATCTGTTTCCCATTTCTATCAAGCAACTTACTTGATACTTTCATTATACCAAACTACTAATACAAAGTCAAGTCAAGGCTAGGTCGTGTCGTGTCTTCCGTATCCACAGGAAAAAACGAATACAAACCGACCCCACGCAAAAACGCAGAAAGGCGACTAGGTTTCCCTAATCGCCTAACTACTTGCTTGGCTAGTTTGTAGCGTATTTCACGAAGACTAGTCTTAGTTTCGCCATAAGGCTTTCAGCGTCGTCTTCGCTAATAGGAAGTTCGTTGCCGTCGTCGTCTGTGTTCGCATTGACGATTACGACATTTCCTAAGATGATGTCTGTGTGTCCGTATGAGTTTTCCCAAACGGCAGTTGCGATGTCGTTCATTGGAAGACCAATCAACTTACCCTCTTCGTGTAGATACATTGAGTATCCAGCGAAGTCGTTTTGTAGTGGAACTATCTGTATGTAGCCACCGACAGCCTTGCTAATCGCTTCGTATGAAGTGTCAGGAAGTTCTGTGGTGTTCATTTCAGTTGTGATGATAACGCCAGCAACCATTTTGGTCGCCCCTTTCTATAAGTAGTTAGACTTTCTAACTAATACAATCTTACCACCTACCACCGACAAAAGCAACTTAGCAACTTCGTATTAGTGTAGCGTTATCATTTCGTTATAATCCTTGCCGTATGTCAGGAAAAAACGAATACACCCCGAACCGAAACAGGCAAAAGAAAACCCCCGACATAATCGGGGGAGTTCCTAAAACCTATCTGCGATGTCTGCGATAGCGTGGTCGGTAATGCCAAGCGTGTAAGCACCAGCCCAGCAAGATAGACGAGCCAACGAGCAACGCTAGAACGAGAGCCAGCGAGAGTTCCTTAGTCATTTGTCGCCCCCAATGAATAGAGCCATAGAGCCAACGAGCAAAATCAAGCCCAGCCCCCAGCCGATAAACAGAGAGTTTAGCGTGTTGTTAGCGTTGTAGAACCAAGAGCCAACTCCAATGGAGTAAGCCCCTAACCCAGCGAGTAGATACTTCATTACTTACCTGCCTTTACCAGAGCCGAGCCAGCGAATACCAGCGTAGCGATTAGACCGAACAGCAACCCTAGCGACCAGACTTCACTAGCACTAGCAGTAGGTTCAGCACCCAGACCAACCAGCATAGCGTAGCCGAATAGATAGGCGATAGCGACTAGTGGCACGATTACGATACCAGCCAGCAACCTACGAAACGCATACTTCATTTGTTTCCCTTTCCTATTGGACTTTCCAATAACACTATCTTACACCCTAGCACCGACAAAAGCAAGTAGCCCCCGTGTTAGCGTGTCGTGCTAGGAAAAAACGAATACACATTGGACTAACAAAAAAAGTGAGCAGGGTTTCCCCTGCCCACTCTCTCGCAGATTACTTGACTACTACGCCAACTTCCACATAGCGATACTCAATCTCAACTAGGTATTCGCAATCAACTTGCTTGCGTGGAGTTGTATCAAAGTCAGGTTCAGCAGGGAAGTCTGTTCCACCCTTTTCCTTGATGTGTCTTACAGCGATTTCGTGTAGGTGTGTAGCAAACTGCCAAGAGCAATCGCATTCGTCAATGTCTTCACAGACATAGACCACAGCGAGATTACCACTAGTAGTTCGGTATGAACGCAGGAAAGTTCTGCCAGAGTAGCCAGATACATCAGTAGGGTTCTTACTCGCCCAGAGCAACAAAGCGTCTAGGTTTTGGAATAGACCGAACTCGTCAGTCTTGATAATGTCGTCAAAGTAGATACGCCCTGTCGGGAGTTCTAGTTCGTCTTGCTGTATTTGTGTATTCATAACTTCATACTACACCATAGCACAGACAAAGTCAAATCCAATCTGCCCCCCGTGTGTCGTGTGGAAAAAACGAATACAACCCTGCCAAAACCCGATAGCGAAAATCCCCTAACCTTTCGGCTAGGGGACTTCGGGACTACTGATTAGACTTCGTGGATAACCGAAATCTTTACAGCAGGGCTGTCGTATTTGACAGCGTTCCAAGCGTCAGGAAACGCTGAACGGAGTGCGTCAAGGTCAGGTCGTTCCGTGATTACCACAGACACCTTAGCAACCTTGATGTTGTTGTGAATAAGCACAACAGGGTCGCTACCGACTTCGGCAAGAACTTCCTTGCGAAGTGAGTTAGCCAACTTTTCCAAGCGTGCTATCTCGGTGCGAAGGTGAGCCATTTCGGCAACCTTAGCAACTAGAACCTTAGACACCTTGCGAGTGCCTTCGGTGGTGGAAGTAGTAGCAGTTGCTACTACCTTCGGAGTAATGGCTGTCTTAGCCATACTACCAACCCCTTTCGTGAGGTCTAAGTAATCTCTCTATTGGACTTTCCAACTTTGACTTCCGATTACATTAGTAATCCTAATCTATACCACTAGGAAAAGTCAAATCCATTTAGCAAGTATTATCGTGTTGTTATCATTTCGTTATAAAGAGGGTTAGGGTATGTATTCGTTTTTTCCCTAACTTCGTATCAAGATAGCAAAATAGGCACAGAGATTATCTGTGCCTATCGCTACGGACTACACCTACTCGGTGTCGTTGCTAGTGTCCTGTATGAACTGCTCAATAGCCTTATCGACTTCTGGGTCGAATAGCCACGCTAAGAAACCCTTGACATCAGGGTTCTCGGTGTTTAGTCCAAACTTAGGATTTAGTTTGTCTTCCATAGTATCTCTCCTTTCTTTCTACTACTAATAGAAACCTAAATAGTGCCTAGATTATTCCCTAACTTTATAACAAACAGATAACGGAAACTCTGCCACCCGTGCCATCGGGAAAAAACGAATACACTTCGCATTAGCGATAGCAAGAGAAAACCCCCACCGATTTCTCGGCAGGGGCTTTCGTGTTTGGCTTATCTAATCGTGAGCCAGAAGTCCTGACCTGTGTGTCCTGTGATTACGAACCCACCAGAGCAAGCACACATCTTACAGCCAGCGTTCTTGTTCCACGATAGTTTCTCAAAGGCAATCCCATTAGCCCAGAGCAATCCAGCCACGATAGGTTTTAGGGTCTGCCAATCCCTATTGTATCTGTTGTTCAGGTGTTCCCAGACACTCTCGCCCAAGTCAATAAACACTCTGCTCGGTGCGAAAGTTCTGTCTATGTGAGCAACCCTAGTTCCGTCTTTGTAGAAGTTCTTGCGTTCTCTACCAGCACTCAACTCGGCTGTGCCAATCTTGGTTTCTACTGCTGTGCCAATCTTGGTATCTGCTACTAGTGTCATTTTGTCCCTTTCAGTTTCCCCTTTGGAAACTTTCCTATACCTATGATTATACTCCTATCTAATGACAATACAAGCCCATTTACTATCTTTGTATCGTGTTGTTATCAAGTTGTTATCTTTCGTATTAGTGGTCTAGAAAAAACGAATACATCTCGCAACCAATCGGGCAAAGAATAATCCCCCTGCTTTCGCAAGGGGACTTTCTTAGGACTAGGCTAGGCGTTCGGCACAATCCACGCAAACCCAAATAGCGTGTTCGGTGTTCGGGTCAAACTCAATCCCAGATGTATCTACGAAAGGCTTTCGTTCGCTTGCCAATCCGTTTCCACAACTTTCGCAAGTGAAGACATTTTCGCCATTACAGCAATCGCATTTCCGTATCGCAATCACTCTTCGTCTTCTTCGTCTTCGTCTTCGTCTTCGTCTTCGCACTCACCTTCGCAACCTTCGGCTCCACAGATGTAGCAAAGTTCGTATTCGGTAGCACCCTGCTCAATCAGGTCGGTAAAACCAGCGTTAGGGTCGGCGTGATTAGTTTCTACTGCTTGTATGAACTTTAGAGCACAAGACTTTCCAAACCAATCTTTCAGCTTTTCCAGCATTTCGCTATGCGACATTTCATCGCAAGTGTAGAAACTATCTTGCTCATCGCCGTATCCGTAGCCACGCATTTCGGCAACCTGCTCATCGTCCATAAGGACATAGATTTTGTGGCAAGTATCAAAGGCAATAGCCTTAGCACCTATTAGACCACTATCTACTTCGTCCCAATCTATTACTGACATTTATTTCCCTTTCAGTTAGTCAGCCTTTCCAACTAACACTATAAGTGTATCATACTACCCCGACAAATACAAATCACGATAGTAGCAAGCGTGTCGCAAGGAAAAAACGAATACACGCACTAACTCGCAAGGTAAAAGAAAACCCCGTATCTCTACGGGGTAATCTCTCGGTGAGTTCTACTTAGTATTTGTAGAGTTCGTAAGGCAACTTACCATCATTGTTGGCAGGGTGTCTGTTCTTGCTACCTTGTAGAGTTCTGTCGCTCATTTTGACACCTAAGTCGTAAGCCTGTTTGTATTCTTGTCGTGATACTTCGTAGCCAAACTTGCCAGCAAGGATAGTGGAGAGTTCCATACGGAAGTTTCCCCAGAAACCAAACTCGTCATAAGTCGGGTCTATCTTGTAGATGATAAACGCACACAAGACTACGACCAAGAAAGCACCGATAGTCATAAGCGATACAACACCTAAGAAACCTAATAAAGCGATTTCCATTTGTTTCCCTTTCTGTAATCAGTCTTTCTGACTACATAACTATTATACCAAATACTACCGACAAAAGCAAGTTCATACTAATAGCGTGTCGTGCTAGACAGCGTGTAAGGAAAAAACGAATACACTCGGCAAACTTCGGACTAAAAGAAAACGCCTACCCTTTCGGGTAAGCGTGTTTCTTTCAGAGCCTTATTCGGTGTCGGTGCTTTCCAGCAACTTCTCAATCTGCTTGTAGATTTCAGGGTGCGTGTTAGCCAGCCCTAGAACCTTGCGACCTACTAGATGTGCCTTGCCCCTGCCACCCTTAGCGTCAAGGTGTTCAGCGACCCAACTCTCAATCTCGTCAGCCGAGTAGATGTGTCGTGGTCTTTGCGAGCCACCTGTCGTTAGTAGTGGTGTCGGAAAATCCGAACGCCTTGCCCAGACATAAACAGCAGGCAGACTAACTCCAAAGCGACTTGCGATTTCCATAGGACTAACTACTTCTGTCCCATTTATTTCCATTTTTAGCATTGTTCCCTTTCAGGATTTCTATTGTGCCAGACTTTCTGACTACCTAACTATCTTACCATACCTTATGGATTTACGCAAGTAAGAGTTATCCCGTGTTTGTAGAGTAAGGAAAAAACGAATACACCTTCGCAACTTCGCACTAAGAAAATCCCCCGTGAGTTTTCACGGGGGTTAGGTTTTCTTAGCGTGAGTTTATGCTCGCCAAAACTCTAAGTCTTGTTTGAGCAACCACGCTACGAAGTGAGGATTGAATAGACACTTATCGTGTCGCTTCTCTCGTATCAAGTCAATCGCTTCTTGTGCCGTGTAGCCGTCAATCATAAGCACTAAGGCAAAGAATAGGCTTGACCTGTTTAGACCTGCTTGGCAACGCATTAGCACTCTCTCGCCACGCTTCCAATCAGCGTGAGCCATTAGAGCAATACGCCTAAACTCGTCTAAGTCAAAGTCAGTTTCGCCACTATCAAAGTAGCCAAACCTAAACTCTCTAACTAGCCAATCAACAGGGTTAGCGTAAGCGTAGAAAGTATAAACGCTATCAAAGTTTCTAGGCTTGATAGAGATGTCCTGCCTATCAAACTGAAAGTGTTTGTCGCCAACACAATCGTTATCGGCAGTTCCACCTAGCCAAAAGTTCGGCAGTATTTCACTCCAAATAGGTATGTCCAACTGACCATTTAGAAACGGCTCGTTGCTGTATGACTTCTCGTAGTTGTTCATTGTTTCCCTTTCGTTGTTCATAACTACATTATTACATAGACTATAACTAAAAGTCAAGTTCATTTATTCCCGAAGTGTAGAAAGTTTTATAACAAATAGATAACAGGGAAGTCGTGTTTGGCAGGGGTGAGGAAAAAACGAATACAACTCCGTAATCGGCAGATACAAAAAAAGTCGCCAACCGAAGTCAGCGACCTTTCTCGTGTCGTGTTTAGTCGTCGTCGCTTTCGTCAGACAACTCAATCTCAAACTTACCTGTTCCCATTGGCTCGTCGTGAGAATAGCGAATAGCAGTTAGGTCGTTTCCGTCAAACTCAAATACTAGGCGAAAATCTCCATTGAGAGTAAGCGTATCAACCAAGCGTTCAGGCGTAGTGTATGCCCAACCTCTAATGCCTTGCCAAGTCATTCGTGATGAAGCAACCTTGATAGGCGTGTCCATTTCCCAACCCTTTACAACTAGGTAAGGTTTGAGCAAGTGTTCAGTAAAGTCGTCTTTACTTTCTGTCCAACAATCTCCGAAGCAACTTTCACTAGGCTTGCTTGTGTCTGTGTCCTCGTCGTAGTCCTCGCAAGAACAATCGCTATCCAACTCTGCCGTGAGAGTTTGTATCTCTGTTTCTATTTCTGTCATTGTTTCCCTTTCAGCGATACTTAGGTTTCTCGCCTGTGTAATAAGTTCATTGTATCACACACTAGCGACAAACGCAAGTCTGTCTAACTTCGTGTCGCTAATGCGAAGTTATCTGTCGCTGCCGGAAAAAACGAATACAACTTCTACCTAAGCAAAAACGAAAAAAGGTTAGCACTCGTGTTGCGTGAGTGCTAACCTGCGTTCGTATAAAGATTACTCTACGGGTATCGCCCAACGCCAAGTTCCATTATCGGCATTTACGACAATCGTATCGGTGTCCATAGTCGCATTTACTTCCTGTGGTGTCCCACCGAAAGCGTCAATACCGAAAGACAGATTTCCGTCATACTTGCCAAGTTCCACAGCAAACTTGTAAAACAGTTGAGCCGTGAGATAAGACGGGTCGCCAACCCTGTCCGTAGTTTCCAACACACTAGCCACAGCAGCAAGGTTGTCCCTGCCCGACCAGTGTCCGTATAGCGTGATAGGCGTGATGAACCTTTCACTCTCAATGATAATCGCAGACCTGTCGCCCACTTTATCCCTTTCCGTGCCGAGCCTTTCCCGACAACATCTCTATTATCGCATAGTTTCTAAATAAAGTCAAACGTGTTAGTGCGAAGTGTGTCGTAATGGAAAAAACGAATACAAACTAGTCGTGTCCCAAAACCAGAAAACCCCCTGTGATTAGCAGGGGGTAGTCTAGTGTCGTGTGGCTACTTGCGACCTGACGCTTCGTCAATCATTTCCAGAATGATTTTGTAAGTGGCAGGACTAGCCTTTGAGATTTGGCTCAACTTGGAAAGAATACCTGTCCACTCGTTAGCCTTGCGTGTCGTAATGTGTTTCTTGTGCCACGCCTGAACAGCGTCAATCGGGAACAAGCGAGAACGCCCATTACGACCAGCACCTTTGATTTCGGCAACAGGCTTAGGGAAGTTCTTGTATTTATCTATCCAGCCAAAGATAGTGCTTGGCATTACGCCTAGCAAAATCCCTAGTTCAGACAGCGTGGCAACTTCTACGCCATTGACCGACTTTGTTATTACTACTTGGTTTAGTGTTTCCACTTTTACCACACCCTTTCAGAGTGATTGGATAATCAGTATTTCTGACTACATTTATACCCTACCACATACCCCCGACAAAATCAAACTCATTTAGGATTTTATTTTCAGCAAAATTTACGCAGGGAAAAAACGAATACACTTCGGGCTAAAACTAAAACCAAGTGTTTCCACTTGGCTAGTTTTGTTTAGAGAGTTCCACGCAAGTTGCGAAGTCTGGCGATACTCTGGTCAATCTCAACGAGTTCAGCCATAGTCAGTTCGCTAGTCGCTACTGCTCGCTTGATACTCTCGTCCATTTCCATTACTCCGTCAGCGACTTTCCAGCCATTTACGATACCCGTTAGTCTGTCGTCTCGGTTGTAGAGTGCGACTATCGGTTGGTCGGTCTTGGTGGTCATCTCGGTTAGTTCGGGTAGTGCGGTTGTCATTTCTGTCCTATCGGTTGGCAGGGTTGTCTGCTCTGCTAGCCTACCATAGCGGTCGGTCTTTGTCAAGCCTGACACACCCGTTAGGCTTGCCGTCTGCTCGCCAATAGGCTTGCCGTCAAACGCAGAAAGGCAAGCCGTTAGGCTTGCCAATCCCACGCCGTTAGGCGAGCCGTTCGGTTATTCGGTGTCTGCTTTATGAACGGTTCGGACAAAGGTGGTAGTCCCCCACGCTAAGTCGTGTCCAATGTTGCTCGCCTCTAACTCAACGCTAGTTCCTACCCGTTCGCCGTTGTCCCAATCACGAATACGAAGTGTGCCTGATACAACAATGCGGTCGCCCTTGCTGATAGATGTAGCGGTGTTGATTGCGAGTGTGCGGAAAGAGGTAATCGTATACCAGTTAGTCTCGCCGTCCACCCACTCCATAGTGGCTCGGTCAAACCTGCGATTACTGCTCGCCAATCGGAAAGAAGTAATCGGCAAGCCGTCTGCTGATACTAGGTGTCGTGGTGTGGTTGCTACCAGACCCGTAATAGTTGTAGTTTCCATAGTTCCCTTTCAGGCTACTTCCTGTTCGCCCGTTGTATCTACATAGTATCATAGTTCATTTGTTTAGTCAAGTTCCCGTGCCGTGCCGTGTCGTCTGAAAAAACGAATACACCTCGCCAGCAAATAGGCAAAAGCAAAACCCCCTAGCGTTTGCTAAGGGGTCGTGCTTAGTTTGTGGCTACCAACTTGCTTGGTAGATGAAGTCCCAGCCATTAGCGAACTTAGGACTAGAGAGCAACTTGTCCAACTGCTCAATGGTGTTCGCTAAGTCAGCGAAGTAGTATTCGCCATACTCGTATGACCCGAAGAAGAAACCCTCGCCAACAGGCAGAAGTTCCTCTGCTTTGCTGTGGTCGTCAATGACCTCTTGGCAGAGGTTTCTTAGAATACTAAGGTGGTATCTCTCGCCAATGAATACAGGACTACAATCATCTACACCATCTTTGGCGTAGTTCTTGATGAACCAAGCGTGTATCTGATTAGCCTTACGCCAATAAGCAACATTTATACTTACATTAGCGAAAGGACTTGCCTCTGCTGTTAGGTCTGTTCTTGACATACCTACCGAGTTCAGCACTTCCTCATACTCGTTCTGCTCGTCAATAGGTCTGTGTGAATAGCCACCGACATACTTGCGAGCCTCTAAATACATATCCAATCCCATAGGACTAGACCCTTTCTGTGTCAGACTTTCTGACTACATAGTGATACTAGCATACTCCTCTGACATTTGTCAAGAACGAAACACTAATGCGAAGTTTCCTCTTTCCACAGTAGGCGTAGAGAAAAAACGAATACAACACCTCACCAAAAAGAGAAAGACCAGAAAGCGTTATGGCTATCTGGTCTTAGGTTCGGACGAACACACAAGGGGCTACTTTGCGTCATTGTGCTATTTCGCATTGAGAATAAACTCTTGGTCAGTTCTAGACCCGACCTGCTACTCCACCAGAGGCTTATTCACCACCGAGCGTGTTGTCCGTAGTTTAGCGAGATTTCACTCGGTTTCCTTGATAACAGGCAGGTAGTTAGTTCTGCCCACGCACCAAAATGGTTCAGCGTGTATCAAGCAAGTCTATTTAGTTGTCAAACTCTATTGAGTATTCGGTTGGAATAATGTCCGATAACTCAAAGGTGCTTTCTAGGCTATCGTAGCCAGAGAGTTCCTCGTCAAGAAACTCCTGAAACTCGTCTGTGTAGTCGGTCTTGACTACAAGCCAGCAGTTATCCTCGTAAGGATTATCCTTACTCATAGCGAGCCATTGTCTATCGCCTCGCCAGAGGAAGTGAATACTTCTGTCCCTGTCGTCCCCTGTAATCTTTACAAGTTTCAGGTCAGGGATAGCCGAGAAGTTCCTCTCGGGTGAGTATAGGTCGTATTCCATTAGTCGTCCTTTCCTTTCCCTTATCTTACCACAAGGTCGCTGTATTCGTCAAGTAGCGTTTCAGGCGTGTCGGGAATACCACCTAGACGCAACGCTGTAAGGATTAGAAAGTCAGCCATAGACACGCCAAGCGTGTTAGTCAGGCTTTCCAAGACTTCCGATGAAGCCTCTTTCTGCCCTCTCTCTACTTCCGATACATAGCCAAGTGCCACACCAGACTTTACAGACACCTCTCTAAGAGTTCTGTGTTGGTCTTGTCGTATCTCTCTAAGAGTGTCGCCAAACGCTATTCGTAGTTTCATAAGTCTTGTCCTTCCTTTCGTAATCTTACTGCCTCTGCTATGGCTTTGTCAAGGTCGTCAAAGACATCGGAGTAAGCCTCGTCTGTGCCACACATAACTTCATACCAAGGGTTCATATCCCAATAGAAGTTTTCCTCGTCCATACTTGCCTCGTAGAGTTGCTCGTCTGTCGTGATACCGAAAGTTTCTAAGTCCTCTGTGTAGCGTAGGACATAATCGTTGCCCTTGCCATCTGTCGCCTTGATACGCATTTCCCCATTACGAATAACATAGAAGTCGTGTATCTCGCCCTCGTCCTCATTGAGTTCAGGGTTCCACGCGAACTCGCCACCATCACTATTGACATAGAAAGCAGCGTCCTTTCTCTTTGAGCAAGAACACTCCTCGTCAAGTGGTAGGTCAGTAAATAACTCGCCACAGATTTCGCAGTTGTTAGTTTGTCTTTTGTCCATACCAGCACTCTACCATAAACCTCTGACATTTACAACTTCGTATTAGTGTGTCGTTGTTGGAACTAGAAGATTTTAGATGCGAGGAAAAAACGAATACAAACGAGCCAAAACCAAAAAGGCGAAAACCCCGACAGAGTGAAAGGGGATAACTGTCTGTCGGGGCTTTTCTGGCTTACTCTTGTTAGAGAGTAAGAACTCGGGTGGTCGCCTTTGCGTCCTCTGCTCTGAACATTTCCAGAACCTCTGGCTGTGTCTTTGCGAGGAACGCTACCAACTCTGCTGTGTTGTAGCGTGTTGGGTCTTTCGGGGTAATGAGGTGGATTTTGACCAGACGCTTACCCTTTGCGTCTGTTCCAAACTTGGTCTGCTCGTTCCCTAGTTCGTTGAGGATAACATCTCTGCTAGCCTTGACGATTTCGGCAACTTGCTTTTCCAAGTTGTGTGCGTCTCGGAGTTCCCGAACTGCTTTCTGTCCCTTTGCCGAGAGGCGAACCTCTGGCTCTGTGGTTGGGGTCAGGATAACCTGTCCCTTAGTGGTGTTGCTCTTTGTAGTTGCCATTTGATTTCCTTATCTACTTAGTATCATTGGGCTTTACATTTAGAACTTACCAGACTTACGAAACTTTGTCAAGTTCATTTGCTCTGGTGTGTCGTCCTATCGGAGAACTTCACATTAGCGAGTGTATCACAGCCTCCGACATTTCGCAAGTCCGAGGAAAAAACGAATACAAACGGAGGCAGATTGTGGCGAGCAGTTTAGAACACTTGCTCGGGTGTTTCCCCTATCGGGGTTGGTCTAGCGTTTCCACTCGTTCAGAGCAACCAGCAAATCCTCTGGCTTGACTTTGAGAGCAAGGCAAACAGCAACCAGAGTATCTGCTGGCATTTGTCTTTGCTTGTGGAAGTATCTGCTAAGGCTGGACTTCTGAAAGCCCTCTGCGATAGCAAACTGATTTAGTGATTTGTAGCCGAGTTCTTGGTAGCGTTCTACGAACCACTCCCAAGTATCTATCTGCTTTGTCTTTGGCACTTTTACTCCGTTTCTTGCTAGTCCAAAACCCGTAGGATTTGGAAGTTTATGTCCTCTATTATTTTGGTCTTTGCTAACTCAAACTGCTCTCGGTTATCAAAGTAGAAATACACTCGGGGGTCAAAGGCGAAGTCCTCGTCATAGGCTACCGACCCGTCCCCGATTGCTACTACGACTTCATCTGTATCGGTTTGCTCGGTGTCCCAAGTAATCAGGACATCTACAAACTCCTCGGTTGCGTTCTTGCTCATAGGGCTACCCTACACCAATCCGTCTGATTAGTCAAGGCGAGCCGTTATGCGTTCTCTAAGGTCGGGTAGATACGCTTGCCGTCCTCGCCCATTACAAAGGCAGTTGTCTCGCCCTCTATCAGGCTTGCCGTCAGGTCAGCAGGGTTGCCGTTGAGAGCAAGTTCCCAAGCCTCGGCTATGGTCGGTGCTGTAATCTTGTATCGGTGTTCTACCACTACGACAACCTCAACACTCGGTCTAGGACAATCGGAATACCAGTCCTCTTGGTCGTCATCTCTCGCACAGGCACAGCCCTCCTCGTTATCCCTCGCCACATAGTCAGCGTGGCTGTTCGGTATCTCCCACTCGTCAGCCACAGATAGCGAGCCGTTCTCGCCGTCATAGACCACGCCCCAACCCTGTTCCTCCTCGCAAGAGAACTCAAAGGATAGTTCGGGGTGCTGTTCGGTCATAGCACGAAACACGCCCTCGGCTGGCGACCAAGCCGTAGAGAAACGATACGACAGGCTATCGTGTGGTTGTAGCGTGTCTAGGTCGGTGTCCAGTTCCTCGTCATTGGCGTCCCACTTACAGCCCCAGTTGCGAACATTCCAATCATACCAGCCCGAACCCTCAAACAACAGAGCCTTTGCTAGTCGTTCCTCCGAAGTTGCGTTCGGGTCAGCCTCGTCCTCTGGCTTGGTTGCGTGTCCAAAGTAGTAAGGCAGTTCCTCCTCTGTTGGTGCTAGGAAGTTCCAGAACGAGATAGGACTTGGTGGAGATAGTTCTTTCTCAATCTTGCGTTCCTCCTCGGGAACTTCGGTGTTCGTGCCGTCCTCGTTGCGTTTCCACCTCTCGGTGAGCCATAGAGTTTCGTGTTGCTGGCTGGCTTTCTTGGCAAAGGCGAGCAAGTCGTCTTTCTTACCTGATACTGCCATAGATGTATAGACCCAGTTTGGCATTAGTTGTCCTCCTTGTTAGGTGTCGTGTCCTGATTATACTCGCTTGTGTTCATAAAGTCAAACTGCGATTTGATTTGTTTGACGATAGCCATAGTTTCCTCAATCCCCTCGCCCACTCCAATCAACGCTGATTTGAGTAGCACTACTAGGTCAGGTTCGTCTAGGTGTTCTGCTAGTTCTATTGCTAGTTCCAAACTTTGATACAGGATTGGATTAGCCAATCCATTCTCGGCACACCCCTCGGCAGTTGCCCCTAGTAGGACTAATGCGTTGGTTGCTATTTCTCTGTCGTCCATTTGTTTCCCTTTCGGTTGATACTACGACCTTACCATAACTAATACGAAGTTGTCAAGTAGGCGAGGAGGCGTGTCGGTTCGGAAAAAACGAATACAAAGCGACCATCTCGGCAGCTCAGGCTAACTTCGTATCAACTAATGCGAAGTTCCACCAGCGATGCTTTTGCTGGACACATTGTGTGTCGGTCAGGGTAAGCGAAAACCCCTGACCAAAGGGGAAGTTGTCAGGGGTTCTCTACCAATAGCGAGAGCAGTTGAGGTGAAAGGGGACGGAAACTCCTCGGTTGCTCAATCCCTATCGGGTTCTTGTGGAGGCGAGCCGATTACACTCGCCCTCCAATCTTAGTCAGAGCCTCGGTTGCCGACCTGCCGATAGCAGTTGCGATTGAGGCTGTGTCCGTAATGTTTAGGTGCGTGGCATTTGTCCCACTAATGAGGCTGGTGTTTCCACCTCGGCACTCGGCAGGTGTAATCCAGAGAACTCCCACGCCAGCCTTGTCGCACTCTGCGAGAGCCTTGACCACTTGTTTCTCTTGGTCTGGTCGGTAGTGTCCGTCAGAAACGATTACGAGCAACTTCACGCCCTCGGCATAGGTCAGACCGAGAACTCCGTCAAGTGCTTTGTAAGCCTGACCAAACTCCTCTGTTCCGTCTGGTGCTGTCCAGACCTTGACCTCCTCCAAGTGCTGTCCAACTTTGAGAGTTGGAAAGACACCCGAGCCATAATAGACCATAGCAGTTCTAGCCTGAACTCTGCGACCAGCCTCGGATAAAATCCAAGCCATACTAGCCATAGGGTTCATAGCCGACCCCATAGACCCAGATACATCTACCATTACACCGATAGACAAGATAGGGTCTGTGGTGTGCTTGTGCTTGGTAGCCCTCCAAGTCGGGAGGTCAGACCTAATGCCCTTAGCCTCCAACGCTTTCTTTTGGACGACAGCCCGAGTGCGTAGGCGACCCTGTGGAATAGTGGTTGCTATCTCTGTGGCAGACCTCTCTACATACTTGGCTTTCTCTAACATCTGTGCCAACTTTACTGCCCCTGCTCGTTCCTCACCTTTCGGGGGACGAGTGCTTTCCAATCGGGAACTGCTACCAGATTGACCGAGAGTGGAGTTGTGCGAGAACACTTTGTCTGCCTCTGCCTTGCGTTCCTCTTTGGTATTGGCTTTGGATTGGCGTTCCTTGATTTCCTCTTTCAGGTTCTCGTCCTGCTGTTGCTCACCCAGAGCCCCTGCTGTGGCAGACTTGGTTTCCTCCATAGCCTCACCCAGAGCCTCCATAATCTCTACCAGAGCCTCTGCTAGTTCGTCTGGAAT